>JACCDN010062484.1_pt1 | contig 51026 bp, 40 predicted proteins | sample 7441691 | NCBI WGS metagenome assembly JACCDN01 (sample SAMN15323439, study PRJNA562643) | freshwater metagenome | isolation source: river surface water | place: USA:Blue River Watershed | collected 2017-08-16 | reverse complement strand
GATTCTTGGATGATTGGTGGGCTCAGGATTATCGCCAATGAGCAATTCTTCATATAGTTTTTCGCCGGGCCTTAAACCTTTAACTTGAATTTCTATATCGCCATGAGGATTTTTATCATCCCTCAAACTTAACCCAGATAATTCAATCAATCTCTTGGCAAGATCGATAATCTTGACGGGTTCACCCATGTCCAAAATAAACACCTCACCCCCCTCTGACATTCTTGCCGCCTGCAAAACCAACTGTGCCGCCTCAGGAATAGTCATAAAGTATCGAGTAACTTCAGGGTGGGTCAGTGTGATGGGGCCGCCATCTTGAATTTGTTTTCTAAATAGGGGGATAACGGAGCCAGAAGATCCAAGGACATTACCAAATCTCACCATAGAAAAACAAGTTCTTGAGCCACGATCAGCGAGCGATTGAAGAATCATTTCTGCAATACGCTTGCTCGCACCCATGATATTTGTTGGCCTAACTGCTTTATCAGTACTTACAAGGATAAATTTTTCAACGCCTAACTCAATCGCCACCTCGGCCAAATTAAGAGTTCCCCAAACATTATTTTTGATAGATGCAGCACCATTAGACTCAACCAATGGCACGTGCTTATACGCTGCAGCGTGATATATGATCTGAACTTTTTCAGACTGTAGGATGCTGAATAGATTGTCTTTATCTAACACACTAGCCAGCCTAGGGCATAGATCAATTTTAAGATTTTTTTGCTCAATGAGATCAGCTAGCTCTTGCTCGATGGCATATAGATTAAATTCACCTTGATCTAGCAACACTATTTTTTTAGGATTTAATAGAATAATTTGTCGGCACAACTCACTACCAATCGAACCGCCCGCCCCTGAAATTAGGATAGTTTTACCTTCATGAAGACTATCATTTACATCGACCTCAAGCGCCACATCCCTACCCAATAAATCATCAACATCAACCTCTTTCAAATCACTGAGGTTCAATGTTCCATCAGCAAAATCAGCCAAATTAGGCAGAGATCGTACGTGCACATGACTTTTTGAGAGTTCATCAAGAATTTGACTCCTGCGAGATCTTTTTGTCGACGGTAAAGCTAATAAAATATCGCCGACACCGAGCTCTTTCAGTTTTTGAACTTGATCTTGGCCATAAACTTGAAGACCATCAATAATCCCTCCCTGCAATGTCTTATTGTCATCAATAAAGCCAACAACAGTCATAGTTCCAGCAGTTTTGATTGAATAGGCGGCTTGCCTACCAGATTGGCCAGCGCCATAGATTAACACCTTAGGTCGCTCTTGGTAAGAAAAAATATTACGATACACCTGCCCCAACAACAATCTGGCGCTAACTCTACTTACACTCACCAATATGAAAGCCAATATAGGTTGAATAATACCGATACTACGAGGAATTTCGTCTGGCTCAAAAAGTAAATTGAGTGAAACGAATAAAATTAATCCATACACAGCAGATGACTTGGCCACAGAAATCAGCGTATGCTGACCCGCATAACGAAATATTGCTTTATACAACCCAAAAAATACAAACGTTGGCAAAGAAAATATCAGCGCCAAATAATATGCTGGGTACTGATTATTTTTTGGTAAATCCCAAATATCTAGACGCAATGAAAATGCTAGCCAAGTGGCTAGTAAAACAAGAATCCCATCCACGCTTAAAACAAAAACTTTCTTAAGCGGACGAGGCAATTTGATAAATAAATTCTGCAAAAAATCGGGGGTAGATTTTTTAATCAATGAGCCACTCCATCACGCTTGATAACTTTTAAAACTGTTAGCCACATTATTTTCATATCTAACAATAATGACCGATTTTGCAAATATTCGTAATCATAGGCAACCTTTTCATCATCACTCAAGTCATCACGTCCATTAACTTGAGCCCACCCAGTTAAGCCAGGCTTTAGGCCATCCACCCCCTTTGCTGCTCTATGCTTAATTAAATCTGTTTGATTGAACAGGGCAGGTCTTGGCCCAACTATCGACATTTGCCCCCTGAGGATTGAAATCAGTTGAGGCAATTCATCTAGACTTGATTTTCTCAAAAAAGGTCCAATAGTCGTTAGATACTGTTTGGGATTTTTCAAATCATGAGTAGCCACGGTGGGAGCATTAAGTTTCATCGTACGAAATTTAGGCATCAGGAAAAGAATATTATTTTGACCAACTCTTTTTGATCGATAAATTACAGGAAACCCCGAGCTGAATGCTACAAGTAAAAAAATAAAGGAATACAAAGGCAGCCAAATTGGGAAAAAAAACACCACCAATGAGAGATCAAAAAATCTTTTTACTGTCATAGTTATATCTCAATTACAGCAGATTTTTTATAAAATTCGTGTATCTAGCGCACACTAAATTCTGCTCAAAGTTTGAAGCAATATAATCTCTCGCTGCCAGTCCCAGTTCCTCACAATACAATTTATCATCAGAGAATTTATGCAACGATTTCTCTAATGCGGCGATATTGCCAAGTGGATATTGAATTCCTGTCTCACCATCAACTATCGCATCATTAATTCCATAAATATCTGATCCAATGCTTGGAATCCCACAGGCAGAAGCTTCTAATATTGAAATTGGAAAACCTTCACGATAACTTGGTAAACAGAAAAAATCTGCTAAACAGTAATATTTCTCAGGATCAGACACAAAATCTAATACCCTATAAAAATGCTCATATCCTCGCAACTCAACATGAATCTTTTGATTCAAACCGAATTCATCAGGACCAACTATCAATAAAAATAAACTAGGTGATTGTTTATGAGCCCTCTTGAAAGCTTCAACCAAATCCATAATTCCCTTGTCCTGATTGATTCTACCCAAGAATAAACACACACGGGCGGTTAGCGGAATAGATAATTCAGATCTAAACTTTCGCTTGATTTCAGAATCTGGATGAAATTTTTTTAAATCAACACCGCAAATAGATCCAGAACCTAAAACTTTAATTTGATTTTTATTAACTAAACCTTCATATTCAAGATAAATTTTTTCTGAATTACCGACAGCTAAAATTGACGTGGCAAAAAACGCAGTTAACTTATCCATTTTTTTAAGAAAAAATTTATTTAAACCTTTCTTGGAAGACCAAACCTCACCCTGAAATATAAAGAGTCGATGCTTCACTTTAAAAATCCATGAAGCCATCATTGAAATAAATCCAGCCTTTGGTCCGATACCCCAAACCAAATCATACTCATTAAACATGAAATGCTTAAGCAATAAGAATAAAGACCGTAGATCAGACAATAAACTAACTTGACGCGCAAGTTGGAGATGCATCACATTGACGGGCAATACTAGATTAGGAGCATACTTTTCATTATTCAAATCAACCAATAAATCCACTTCCGAAAACTCTGCAAGACTACGCAAATGATTCTTAAAGAAAAAATGGATAGTTAGTGGTGTAGCACAAATTATGCAAATTTTATACTTTTTAATCACTTTTTAAAATTTCCGCGTACTAAACATTTCACAAATGTAAGTAATATGCTTATTAGCCATAATGGATTGAGCGTAGAGAAAAACATTCTTAACTGCGCCAAAAGGACATTTATATATGCAACGCTTGAGTATCTGGCCTGACTATTTATAGCCGTCCGATACCCTATTAACGGCTGGCTAATATTGAAAAATTTATTTTTAGGATTAGCCGCCAACTTTAGCCATAATTCATAGTCCTCTGACTTTTCACCAGTATATCCACCGACTTTCAATATTGCATCTCTTCTTAAAATAACTGAAGGATGGCATATTGGATTTCCCCAGTAAAGTGCATTTCTAATGCTCTTATCTGTTTGCGGCAAAAATACAGTTTTCAGAATCTGTTCATCTCCACTAATTAGGTTATAAGCTGAACCAGCTACTACCACTGATGGATTTTTTTCCATAAAATTAATTTGATTGGAAATGCGTTCTGGATAAGCAATATCATCAGAATCCATTCTAATAATGTACTTCGTTGAAGCCAAATGCAGCCCCCAATTCAAACTAAATGTAAGCCCCCTCATTTCTGTACGATAAATTTTGTGATTATGCATCATTATGAGACTGGATAAAGACTCATATACATCATCATTGATACCGTTTGCAATCAACATAAATTCAAACTCATCACAATCTTGAGATTGAATAGATTTAATTGCTTTCAATACATATTCATCATAGGTATTGGTACACATCAGTACAGTCGCAATCGCTGTCATTAAAATTGATTCCTATAGCGTCGCACTTTTGACAAGCCTAATAGTGTTGATGGCATGTTTGGCATCCACATTTCAGGAATTGAGAAGAAATCAGGCTGACCAAGTAACCCCGCCCACAAAGAAAAAGAACTGTTAGAAGCTATTAAGCCATCGCATTGCATCATTCGCTTAAAAACTGCAATCACATCTCCACCGCCATCCAAAGAAACGGGCACGCCAAACTGTTCAAATGATGACATATTAATCAAGTCGGGAGAATCTGAAAACACTAATATCTGCTTATATGATTTAACAGCAAATGCAACCCTAACCTCCTCAAGCAAATCATTAATTTGAATCAAGCCATGCTGACCATGCTGCGGTAATAAATAATCACCGCGTCTAACATGGACCGCTAATACATCACCCTGATATTTACTAGTAACAGCTTTAGCACACTCACTTCGTAATAGGCTGAGTATTTGCTCATCAGAAAAATATGCATCAATGTGTTGAAAATAACCAAAATAGATTTTTCTTCCAAAAATATTGCATGAATCACCAGTAATTGTTAACTTCTTCTTCGCAATTTTCAGAAATAATCTGATTAATAAATAACTAAAAATAGCATCTACCCGCCGCAGTTTTTTGAAACGCAAGTTTTTGAATAAATCATCTAAGTAGTATGGTCTATCGGATCTCAATCCTAATAAATATTCTCCATGATTAAGGATAATTTCGTCATTTGGATAAAGCAGCTGTAATCTAAGCGCCTGGGCCATTAGGAATAACTGATTACCTACCCCTCCCATGATTATTATTTCATGTTGATTTTTTTTCATATGACTTTAATATGCTGGCTTAATCGCACTATAAATATGGTTAATTTTTCTCTTGATTCTATGCCCAAGGCTATGCAATTGATGTGGGTAACTTTTAGTAAACAATTGCTGATGCTTCTCTTTATAAATATTAAGCCCATCCAAACAGTACTCATAGCTATATAAAGCACCAGATCTAGACTGCCAATTCCAATCTTTATAGAGATTGAACTCACACCCCCAATAACCGTCAGAAAAATTGTGTCTTGCCCAATACATGGGTGCAATTACATTTGGAACATTTTTATTAAGCCAAACAGGAAAAAAGGCAAAACTTGAGTTTGACAAAACCAGGTATTTAGCTGTCATTAGTGAAAAATAATCTCTTTCAACACATTCATGATGCACATCAATATCCGGAAACATCTTAGCCGCATAAGAGATATCATCTGTAACAATCGCAAATTTATTTATACCAAATTTAACTTTACAGTTAGACATTGCATTAACCCAATAGTTTCTCGGTAAAATTAATTCGGGGTTACCTCTGTAATCGCCACCTCTAATATTTAAAATGCAAACATCGTCATTCACATAACTCTTCAGCTCGCTATTTTTTAAATGAAGCCACTGGCCAATAAAATTTTTATGCTTCTCTATATATTGCTCTGACTGAAAATTACCTACCAACTCAACATCCGATGTAATGGAATAGACCTGACTATCAAAACCTGATAATTCAGAATAATTTTTAGCATGCCAATGTCTGTTTTCAAAATATTTCTCGGGATCATATTCATCGGGAATGGCAGAGCCAAAGTCAAGCTCAAGGAAACCAGATCCCTTAAACTTTTCTTGGTTTTTTACACCATAATCAACGCCCAAATCTTTTGCTAGCGATCTAGCAACAACATAAAGCCACAGCTGATTCCCCAATCCTTGGCCATCTTGAAATCGGATGCAAATCATTTTCTTGCCAAAACTGATTGCAAATCAGCAATATTTTCATGGCTTGTTTGCTTCAATAATAAGCCATTCTGAAAAATAAAAATAACATCACATTTTTTTAAGATGGACGCCTTATGAGAAATCATAAACAGTGTTACATCATGACTTAGTGAGTCAATAGACTTCATTACTTTAGCCTCAGTTAGGGGATCTAAAGCACTTGTGGCCTCATCAAGAATCATCACATTTGTGTTTTTATATATAGCCCTAGCAATACCAATTCTTTGTCTTTGTCCGCCAGAGAGGCTTCCACCTCGTTCTCCTAAGGTGGCTCGATGATTATTAAGATCAGAACTTTGCAATTCCTCTAAATTAGCCTTACATATCGCCTGCCCGTACAAGCCCTCATCCAAATCTTCTATATTTTTTCCAAATGCGATATTCTCAACAAGTCCTGAATCCAAGATAAATATTGATTGGGGGACATGTGCTATATTTTTTTGCCACGCTAGCCGGTTATTTTGCAATGAAATATCATGACCATCAACAGTAACTGAACCAATAGTTGGAGATATCATGCCCATAACTAAGTCCAAGAAGGTACTCTTACCGCTACCACTTATTCCAACTATACCGACTTTTGAACCTTTTTTTATTGACACAGTCAAATTACTTAAAGCATAGCTATCAGCGCCTTGATATCTATACGATACATTAGAAAAAACAATCTCATTTCTAAAATCTAGCTTAATCGGTTCATACAGCACAGGTTCGCCAGAAGCAGACAATAACGTTGCAACCTCAAACAATTGCTGTCTACTTCCAGAAATACTAGCCCATGCACTGTATATTTGCTGCAGGGCTGGAACCATTCTTTGCGCACACAAGCCCAACACGCCTACCATTGGTAAAAAATTAGTTTCTATGTGAAATATTTCAGCAAATAGCAACATTGCAATAATAAGGCATATTCCTAATGCCTCCATCAAATACCGAGGAATCGTACTAATATAATTATTATCTGCCTGATAAATTCTTAGTGGTTTATCAATTTTTTCAAACTCACTGATAAATATTTTTTGGGCAGAGTCTAAAATTATGTCTCTTATACCTCCAATTGATTCTTGAACAACTTGTATTGCATTTGTTTGCAATTGAACTACATTTTGACTATTTAAATGCAATTTTTCCTTGACAAATCTTGCCACACCCAAATACGCAAGACCAAAAAAAATCATTACGGTAATCGATATTTGAAAATTTATTCCCAATAACATCACAAAAACAGATGCAAAAAGAAATATTGAACTAAGAACTGTAAGTAAAGGCAAAACAATACTAAATATCACAGCATTTACCTTATTAGTCACCAAATTAATGTAGTCACTAGTATTGGTACTTACTAACTGTTCATAGCTTTGATTTAATATTTTTTCAAATACTCTTACACTTAATTCACTTCCCACAAGGGATGTGTAACTTGCTGTCAACCTAACCACCAAAATACGCGTGGCAGTAGCTAAAATAGTTAACGCCAAAAAAAATATAGTAAATAAAATAATTACATTTTTATCTTGCCAATTAATATTTAAAAAGCCCAAAATGCCAACTGGTCCACCAGAAAATTTTGAATCAAAAATGACGGATAAAAGAGGATAAATTGCACCCAGACTCAATGCCTCGAGAATCCCGGCGAACAGCATTAAAACTGCTAAATATACTGTTTGAGTTTTTCTTTTTTTGGTAAAACTCCGCCATAGCAAATTAGCAGATTCACTATATGAACGAATACTACAATCTTTATTCATACTAATAATTTTGGCACCAAGCGCATGACTTCATTCTTTCTTCGGGGCTTAACTCCGAAATTTAGTTTACCTTTTGCACCCCACTCCTTCCACCAGTGCTCAGCAAACTGTCTCAAAGTTTGCTCAATGCCACTACCTACATTCTTAACCAATGGACAGCCATCTATCACATCGGAAAAATCTAATTCCTGAAGAACTTGCTCTGCCACTTCTGTGACATTAATAAAGTCTCTAACCTGTAGGCCGTCAGACATATCAAAATCTTCACCAGCCAAGGCAGCTCTCCTCATAGATGGCCAAAATCTAAACTCTTGCTCCCCTTCACCATACACTTGAAAAAGACGTAGTACTTTTAGCTTTAAATTTTTCTCGCGAGCCAACCCTAAAAAGGCTTCTGTAGCAACATACTTTGATATTGGATAAGATAAATTAGGCTGAGCTCTATCCATTGGAGAAACATATGACTGTGAATCGGCAGTCAACCCATATTCAAAACATGTTCCAGTAATAATAAACCGATCAACACCCGCCGTAATTGCTTGCTCTGCCAATTGAATGCTCGCGTAGACATTCCAATATATACATCGGGATAAGTCATCATATGGATGGTTAGGCGTATGAGAGGCTAAGTGAATAAATGCATCAACATCAACAAATAGATTTTGATAATCACCATCTAAATCCCCCTCAACCCATCTAACCAAAGGGTGAAATAATCGTTTACTACTTGATTGATGACGACACAAAGCAATAATTGAATGATTGGCATCAATTAAACGCTCTAGAACATGGTGCCCCACAAAACCGGTTGCGCCAGTTATAAATATTTTCATACGTCAAATGGAGATGAAAAGATTGCAAATCCAGGATGGGATTTATCTCGATCGGAAATGATCACATCAACTTCAGTAATTGGCCATGCAAATCCGAAACTATTCCATAAAATGCCTCTATCACTGGCAGGCTCATGAACAGTGTCAGTTTTATAAACCATCATCGAATCATCAGATAAACTCAAAAAACCATGCGCTACACCCTTCGGAATGATGATGGCACGGTTATTTTTGGCACTTAATTCTATAAATAAAGATTTACCATAATTAGGGCCCACCCTCAGATCCAGCAGGACATCTAGAACCAAACCGGCAGAACAATACACTAATTTATTATGATCATGAGGGGGAACCTGGAAATGCATCCCCCTCAGGACGTTCTTTTTTGATAACGAAAAGAACTCCTCTTGCATATCAAAATGAATGCCCATTTCTTTATAGGCGCCCACGTGATAAGTTTTAACAAAAGAACCTCTACTATCCCTAAATTCATTATTTTGAATAAGGTAACAACCAGGCAGTAGCTGTTCAATAATTTTCATTAAAAACCGATTCCCAAATAACTTTCGATTTTTGTTGCAACGAAATCTAGCATTTCTTCGGTCAGAGCAGGCTGAACACCAACCCAAAAAGTATTATTCATTACATTATCTGTATTAGTAAGGTCGCCACAAACCCTATATTCTTTATTTTTCATATAAGGCTGTCTAACTAAATTTCCAGCAAACAAAAGTCTCGTACCAATTTTGTTGCCATTTAAATAATCCAGCAACTCGTTCCTCGTAACAGGGCAAGTTGATTTAATTGTCATAGGAAAGCCAAACCAAGATGGATCGCTGTTTTCTGTTGCCACAGGCATTTGAATATAGTCTGAGCAAGAATTTAAACGCTTTGATAAGTACTGAAAATTCTCTTTTCTTCTAGCAATAAAGAGATTGGCTTTATCCAATTGAGCCAAAGCGCATGCTGCTTGCATATCCGTGATCTTAAGGTTATAGCCCAAATGACTATAAGTATATTTATGATCATATCCTTCTGGTAAGTCGCCCAACTTCCAGCAATATCGCTTACCACATGTATTGTCTTTACCTGGAGGGCAATAACAATCCCTGCCCCAATCCCTAAAGCTTTCAGCGATTTGCTTTAACTCATGATTATTAGTAAAAACTGCACCACCCTCACCCATAGTGATGTGATGTGCGGGATAAAAACTTAACGTTGCTAAGTCTCCAAATGTGCCGACTAATTTGCCATCATAAGTTGACCCCAAAGCATCGCAACAATCTTCAATCAACCAGAGGCCATACTTATCACATACCTCACGAACCACTTTTAAATTAAATGGATTACCCAAAGAATGAGCCAACATGATTGCTTTTGTCTTAGGGGAAATAGCTGCCTCAATCTTGCTTGCATCAATGTTATGCGTTAATGGATTGACATCCACAAATACAGGGATTGCTCCAAACTGGAGAATTGGATTCACTGTGGTAGGAAAGCCTGCTGCTACCCCAATAACCTCATCACCCTTTTGAATGGCACGATGTCCTAATCTTGGAGAAGTTAATGTAGAGAAAGCAACTAAATTCGCAGAAGAACCTGAGTTAACAGTAATAGCATATTTAACTCCAAGAAACTTAGCTAATTTTTCTTCAAATAGTGCATTAAATCTTCCAGTAGTTAACCAACCATCTAGAGAAGCATCTACCATGTTCTTGAGCTCTTCAGCTCCAATACTTTTACCAGAAGGTGGTATCACTGTAATTTCAGGCTCAAACTTTTGATCAGCAAAAGCCAAAGCAGCATACTCATCAACTAAAGTCGCTATTTTTGACCGAATATCATCTAAATTACTATTTGCCATTGTTGTTATTCCACCTCATATAGTCTTGCAGCTCATTAATACTGTACTCGTACATATTTACATCATTATTTTTAGCTTGATGCCAAGCAACAATTCGTTTTACCGCTTCTTCTAATGACCATCTAGATTGCCACTGCAACTTATTATTCGCCATGGAACAATCGAGCTTTAAAAAAGTAGCCTCATGAGGTTGCTCACCGCCATCCTTTTCCCAAGTAGCAGCACTAGCCCAACCCTCAATCATCAGATTAATGACTGATTCAACAGTTCTACAATCACTATCAACAGGCCCAAAATTCCATGCTGACGCATAGTCGGGCCCTTTTTCATACAGGGCTTTAGCCAGGGTCAAATATCCTAACAATGGCTCAAATACATGTTGCCAAGGTCTAATGGCTTGAGGGTTTCTAATCAGCAATTTTTCGCCACTTTCAAATGCTCGAATGGCATCAGGAATCAAGCGGTCCTCTGACCAGTCACCGCCACCAATCACATTACCAGCTCGCGCAGATGCAATACATGCCAAACTATTTTGGTTTAGCTGACCAGGAAAAAACGATCGTCGATAGGCGGCAGTGACTATCTCAGCACAAGCCTTGCTACTACTATAAGGATCAAACCCACCCAGGTGATCAGTTTCTCTATACCCCCAGTGCCACTCTTTATTTTCATAACACTTATCTGTGGTGACCACCACACATGATTTGACTGATGGCACCAATCTGATTGACTCGAGTACATGGGCAGTGCCCAAGACATTGGTTTGATAAGTTTCAATAGGATTTTTGTAAGAATATCGAACCAATGGTTGAGCTGCCAAATGAAATACCACATCAGGCTCAAAATTACTGATTTTTTGTTTTAACAGGATAAAGTCATTGATGTTTGCAATGGTGGATTCCTGGATTAAATCTTTGATTTTTAGCACATCAAATAGATTGGGATTTGTATATGGTTCTAAGGCATAACCCTCAACTTTGGCCCCCAAAAGATGAAGCCAAAAGGACAGCCAAGATCCCTTAAACCCAGTGTGCCCCGTAACAAATACTCGTTTGTTTTTCCAGAAGTTAGTCAGCAGTTCCAGATGTGCACTCATTGCCACTTCTTCCACGGAGCTTTATTAGAAGCCCACAACTCTTCTAAATGCAATTTATCACGCATGGTATCCATCGGCTGCCAAAAATCATGATGATAGAAAGCCATGAGCTGTTCCTTCTGCGACAACCTTTCCATGGGTTCACGCTCCCAGATGGTTGAATCAGCATCGACTAAATCAAGCACCTCAGGCTTTAAAACAAAAAAACCGCCATTAATCCAACCGCCATCTCCATGCGGCTTTTCAATAAAAGACTTAATCTGATGGCCATCTACCTCAATGGCTCCAAATCTGCCGGGTGGCTGAACTGCAGTCATGGTTGCCAACTTTTGATGAGATTGATGAAATTGAATTAATTCAGTGATATTCACAGAGCTAACGCCATCACCATAAGTCATACAAAAATCATCATCCAAGTAATCAGCTACCCTTTTAAGTCTTCCGCCGGTCATCGTTGATTCGCCGGTATCAACCAAGGTGATTTTCCATGGTTCCGCCTTCTTATGGTGCACCTCAACCGAATTTTTACTCATATCAATAGTGACATCAGACATATGTAAAAAGTAATTAGCGAAGTACTCTTTGATTTGATATCCCTTGTAACCACAACAAATAACAAAATCATGGATGCCATGATGTGAGTACATTTTTAAAATGTGCCAAAGTATGGGCATTCCTCCAATTTCAATCATTGGTTTAGGACGTGTAGTACTTTCTTCAGAAATTCTAGTGCCGTAACCACCAGCCAAGATCACTGCTTTCATATAGCCTTTACCTAATTAATCGGCACAACCGAGTTAAAAAATCTTTACCCCTCATTTTAATATGGATTAAAAATCCAACCTTTGTAGATAAGTTATTAGGGGCAATAAGATGTTGATATTTATGAATATTTTCAGTTAAATACGTAGGGAAAGAATCATCAATAGTTGTCAATCTAAACTTAGCACGGCGGCCAAAAATATCTCTTCCATTAAAAATATTTTCTTTTAACTTGGAATGAACTTTTTTTGTATTGAATTCTTGATGAGCCGCATACTTAATCTTTTGAGCCACCCTTTCAGCGACGCTAATGCTAGAGTCACCGCCCATATATGTAAAGTGCCAACCACCATCGTCCACTCTGATACTGTACTCAGGTCTTTTTTCGATACGCAACACTTCAAAGGGAAACTTATTAAAAAGCGCGTAACTCATCATGTAACTACCCAGCCATTTTTTAGGATTAGCATCCTGGAAATCGCCCGCGTAGGATAGCAAGCGCCCAGAAATTTCTTCTAGGTTAAGAAAAAAATAAAATTGGCGTTGAGCAAAGTGGTACACCTTGTTTGCATCAAAACTATCAATATGTTTTTTTAAGGATGATGGGTCTGGAATTTCGTCTAAATCACTAAAAATAATAATGTCATTTGGTTGACATAGACTTAACGGTCTAGATCTTGCATTCTTCTGAAACCCATCTCGATCAAATGGCGAGACATCTTTACCTCTAGGCGTATCAAGCACAACATTATGGATAATTTTTTTCTCAAATTTTTTAAAACGATTTCTATTTTCTTCAAAATATAGCGGCTTAGGATCGCCAGAAAAAGTTACACTTGATTCCGTAATGACAAAAAAATCAACATACGGGTCGAGGATATGCATCCTCATTTCTAGAATATCTAGCTCGTTAAAGAACTGGAAACAGTCATAAATCATACTAATCAATCTCAATAAAAACTAAAACGTGGATAAGACTTATTACTACCAGCCCACTTATGGAAAGCAAATGGCTTAATACCCTGAACTTCAGGAATCATTACTTCATGAGAAAAATATTTAGCAACATCTATATTTGCAAACACAAGCCCAGAATCTTCTAATACTTTTTTGTGTTTAACACAAATAAAACCATCTTCATTATAAAAACCATGAAATGGCAACCATGGAAGATTTAATTCACCGGGCTTCTTGAGCAACCTCAAACTCCTCAATGAAACACTATTGCCTACACGGCATAAATTACCAAAACTATCTCTGTATGAAATCGAGTCCTTGGGCAATGGCCATGGCGCTCCTATATAGTCATAGAGTAAAAAATCATCTCGCCACATATCAGGGTTAACAACAAAGCCATCCGCATGAATCAACATAACATAATCGGTGTCGACATGTTGATGCAAATCATAAACAACATATCTACACCAATCATCCACACTCTTAAATGGCTGTACATACTCATGGACTATTTGTTCACCAAGATTCCATGGCTTATAGTGCGAGACTAATTTGACAGCGCCAAAATCTATTTCAAGTTGACTATACTTAAGTGCCATCACAGTTTTCTCAACTTCTTTTGTAGCCAAGGCGAGTAAAGTTACATTTTTTAAAGGTATTTTTTTAGCAATCGACTGGATCAAAGGTTGTGAATTAGCATTCATGATTCTATCTACAGCTAGCGCGTCCACACTTTCTGCGTACTTTGATTTACCTCGGAATACACTTCTAAAAATTCGAGTCGATATACCCAGAAATAATTTTGGTATAAATAGAGTCCATAAAATGGATTTTAAAAATTGTAGCTCTGCCACACGAATACTAGACAAATGATTGCGCCACTCAAAGGATAGGTAATTTAATCCACTTCTAAACAACCCAACACTATGCGCATTTAACTCTAAATAGTGCTTTACATTTGAACAGGTAAGTGTGCACAAAACTTCTGGCCGCATAACAAGTGAGTGAGTTTGAATTAAACTCATAACAACAAATGCATCCATTGATAAATTTTTATATTCATCACTTATCTTCAGAAAGTTCAGGCGAAGCAAATCCTCCCGCTTATACAAAGCATAAAACAAGTTGCACTTACCAAGTTTTTGATCTTGAAAATAGTATGCAAGCGATCTTATGTATGAATTTTTATGAGAAAACGCCTTGAAAAGATGCTTATGAGATACCGGATAACCTATGGCGGGCTGGTTTTGATTAATTACCTCTCGATAATCACAAAAAGAAAAACTTGCTGCTTGTTCAACAGACAAAGAAGAAACCAACTTTTCAATGAAATCAGGACTACGCCAGTCATCATCAGAAACCCAGCAAAAATATTCGCCCGTTGAACTTCTTAAAGCTTTTTCCGCATTGCGTAATACACCGATATTCTGGTCATTAAAAATGGTTTTAATATTTTTATATTTGAGGGTTGCCTGCCGAATAACTTCCCTGACTCTCGGATTGGTAGAACAATTATCTACAACAACAATCTCTATATTTGAATAAGTTTGCTCACTCAAATAAAAAAGTACCCGAGAAAGTTCATCAGGCCTATTAAAGGTTGGCACTCCGATACTGACTAAAGGATGAGACATTTCTATGGCGCTATTGAGAGGAAGATTCTTATTTTATTTATTGCTCTACTCATATTTTTTCTAAATTTACATGGAATAGAGTTATTTTTATTACTAATATGCTGACTCAGGATGGAATCAAATTTTTCGCTCGAATACATATAGGCCTTACATTGATACTCTCCAGAGAAAATGACATGCAACATTCTTTCAACAATATAAGCTTCAGGAGGGAAATACTTATAAGTTATTAACCTTAACAAGTTTTCATAAAACTCTTTAGGGTATTTCAAAACCTGCTCTTTAGAAATAATGTAACAAGCGCCTGGGCTAAATATAGTCCACTTCGGAAAAATTGGCTCAACAAAAATAAAATCTAATAACTCGTTGTACCCATCAAAATACTTACTACTTCTATCAAACATATACCACGAATTATTAACTTCTAAATACTGTGAGGTAGTCAAATGATAAGCAACAGATCGCTTATCAACTGCGGAGATTCCCCCATATAAAAATGTGTATTGCTTATTTTGATAGGAGTGATTAAATCGCTCTAAAGAAATATGTCGACCAATCATGTTTCCTTTAGCTAACATCATCCAATCAGGAAGGTTGTTGTAATACTCGATAAAAAAATTGAAGTAGTTGCTGATATTGTGCCCAGAGTTCTTAACTACTTTAATTTTTTCATACTTTTCTTTGACTTTTTGAGCAATGATGGGGTCTACTGATTGATCATAAATTAGATAATCATTGCAATACTCCGTATACAACTCAGGGTCAGTGTTGTAATTAGAAATGATGAAAAAGGTATCCGTTTTTTTTTGCAAGATATTAATCCAAAAAATTATGTTGACCTATATTTAAGATGCACTCATGCGCACAAACTCCGCATAGGTCAAGGCAAGTCCCTCTTTGAGGCCTACTCTTGGCTCCCATCCCATATTCTTCAGCTTGTTACTATTCATCAATTTTTTTGGCGCGCCATCCGGCTTGTTGATGTCAAAGTTGACTTTCCCCCGATAACCTACAACCCTACCAATCATTTGCGCCAACTCTTCAATCGTTACATCCGAACCGAAACCGACATTGATATGACTTTGAATTGGCTTTGTATGTTGCTCATAAGTTGACTTATCTAACTCCATCACAAAAACAGAAGCTGCTGCCATATCATCAACGTATAAAAATTCACGCATAGGGGTGCCGGTTCCCCAAATCACCACTTCTGGTAAATTTTTCTCTTTGGCCTCATGAAAACGTCGAATCAACGCTGGGATAACGTGGCTATTTTCAGGATGGTAGTTATCTCCAGGACCATAAAGATTTGTTGGCATAACCGATCTGTAATCAACCCCATGTGATTTCCCATACTGACGGTTATAGCTTTCGCACAATTTGATACCTGCTATCTTTGCAATAGCGTAAGGCTCATTAGTAGGCTCTAACTTACCGGTTAAAAGAGCATCTTCAGCCATCGGCTGTGGCGTCATTTTTGGATAAATACAGCTTGATCCTAAGAATAAAAGTTTTTTGATACCTGCCTCAAAAGCTTGATGGATTACATTGGCTTCCATCATCAAATTTTGATAAATAAACTCTGCAGGGTAGGTATTGTTTGCATGGATGCCGCCCACTTTAGCGGCTGCTAGGTAGACCTGATCAAGGTACTCTTTTTGAAAAAACTCAGTAACAGCTTGCTGATTACACAGATCTAACTCTTCATGAGTACGAGTCACAATATTGGCAAAACCTTTAGTCTCTAAGTGACGAACAATCGCCGAACCAACCATCCCCCGATGACCAGCCACAAATATTTTTAGATCTTTATTCATATCCAAAATTGATTACTAGGAGTTAGATTAATTTTCTTTCCCCACATGAACAGCATACCCATGATTCTTCAACAACGCATGTTGTTTGGCTTGCTCCAAATCATGAGCCACCATTTCTTGAATCATTTTATCTAAAGTAATCTCGGGCACCCAACCCAGCTTAGCTTTAGCTTTGGTGGGATCACCCAATAAGGTTTCCACTTCAGTTGGTCGGAAATAATGAGGATCCACCTTGACAATCACATCTCCGACTTTTAACGCAGGAGTATTGTCACCATTGATACCAGAAACCACAGCACGCTCATCAACGCCTTGACCTTCAAACCTCAAACTAACGCCCAATTGAGCTGCACTCTTCGCAATAAATTGTCGAACAGAGTATTGAACACCTGTGGCAATCACAAAATCTTCAGGTTGTTCTTGCTGCAACATCATCCATTGCATGCGCACATAATCTTTAGCATGACCCCAGTCACGCAAGGCATCCATATTACCCATATACAAACATTGTTCCAAACCTTGAGAAATATTGGCTAGACCACGAGTAATCTTTCGTGTAACAAAAGTTTCACCACGACGCGGACTTTCATGGTTAAACAAGATACCATTACAAGCATACATGCCATAAGCTTCACGATAGTTAACCGTAATCCAATACGCATAGAGCTTCGCTACTGCATAAGGCGAGCGCGGATAAAACGGCGTGGTTTCTTTTTGGGGAACCTCTTGCACCAAACCATAGAGTTCAGAAGTTGATGCTTGATAAAAACGAGTTTTCTTTTCTAAACCCAAAATGCGAATAGCTTCCAAGATGCGGAGCGTCCCCATACCATCTACATCTGACGTGTACTCAGGCGATTCAAAAGAAACCGCTACATGGCTTTGTGCGCCTAGGTTATATATCTCATCGGGTTGTATTTGTTGAATGATGCGGGTGAGATTGGATGAATCCGATAAATCACCATAATGCAACACAAAATTGCGGTGATCAATGTGAGGATCTTGATAAAGGTGATCTATTCGATCGGTATTAAATAATGAGGCACGACGCTTAATTCCGTGAACAATATAACCTTTTCCCAGCAAAAACTCTGCCAAGTAAGAACCATCTTGACCCGTGACACCTGTGATCAACGCGACTTTTTGTTTTTTTGTTTGTTTCGTCATTTCTAACTCAATTATTTAATTTTTTAACTACGCCCATACGCATCTTCAAAACGAACAATATCGTCTTCACCCAAATAACCTCCAGATTGGACTTCAATCATCTCTAAATCAGAGTTACCTGGGTTTTCTAAACGATGCTTCACTCCAATTGGGATGTAGGTCGATTGATTTTCTTCCAATAAAAATACTTCTTCTCCATTAGTGACTTTTGCAACCCCCTTCACCACAATCCAATGCTCGGCACGATGGTGATGCATCTGCAAACTCAAACTAGCTCCAGGCTTAACTGCAATTCGCTTGACTCGAAAACGCTCCCCCATATCAATGGAGTCATACCAACCCCAAGGACGAGCGACCCGACGATGCATTACCGCCTGATTCTTACCCTCTTTTTTAAGTTGAGCCACCACCTCTTTGACTTGCTCCACTTTTTCAGAGGCAGCCACAAGCACTGCATCAGGAGTATCTACAATCACTAAGTCTGAGGTACCCAGAGCCACCACGGGTCGGTGCGGTGCATTGATATAGGTATTGTTAGCTTGAACCGCTAAACCTTGGCCATTAATTCGATTACTAGATTCATCAGCGGGAGATAAAGTAGCTACTACATTCCAACTACCAACATCACTCCATGCGCCTTTGAATGGAATCACAGCCACTTTTTCAAAATGCTCCATCACCGCATAGTCAATCGACTCAGATCGACATGCTAAAAATGCTTCTTTATTGGGCCGCACGAAATCACCATCCACTTGAGCTAATTGCATAGAGATTTGAGAAGAGGTCAAGATATCAGGCGCATACCGATTCAATGCACTCTTGAGAACTTCGGCTTGACATAAAAAGATACCAGCATTCCAAAGATAATCGCCAGATAAGAGCATTTCACGAGCCTTATCTGTTGGTGGCTTTTCTACAAAACGCTTCACAGCATAAGTTGATCCAGCATACCCCCCCAAGTCGCTTAGTTGACTTCCCTGCTGAATATAGCCATAAGCTGTGCTTGGAAAGCTTGGCTGCACTCCATAGGTGACGATATAGCCTGAACGTGCTGCTTCAACTCCAGAGCACATTGCTGAAGTGAATGTATCAATATCTGGAACAAAATGGTCCGACGGCAAAAAAAGTAGCAAATCTGAATCAGCAATCCTTGGCATAAAAGTAGCACTTGCCATGGCAGCGGCTGTATTTCGACCCGCAGGCTCTAAAAGAATAGAGGCACCAAGATGATCTGACGCTTCTTGCAATAACTCTTGAACAAAAAACCGATGCTCTTCATTGGTGACACAAATGGGGGAACCTATTGATTTAACTCTACCAATCGTCAAACCCAAAAGACTTTGTCCATCAATTAAAGGGACAAATTGCTTAGGAAAGGATTCTCTAGATAGAGGCCATAATCTTGTGCCAGAACCACCGCAGAGAATAACAGGCTTGATATTTATAGACATATTCATATTTTATATGAATACCCACCTGCCAAAACCGGAAACTCAATAAAAATCAACTGCTTCATAGCTTCAATAGCTTGATATTAGCGATATTTTGGCGCTTCTGCCCAAGAAAGCCCTTGAAGATCTTTTACATTTAAAAAAGGCGGCAAACCCGTATCAGGCCAATTAATGTTGAGTGTCGGATCATTCCATATCAAACACCTCTCACTGGCTGCATGCCAGTAATCGGTCGTCTTGTACAGGAACTCTGCTTCTTCAGATAAAACCAAGAAGCCGTGAGCGCAACACTCTGGAATCCAGAGTTGTTTTTTATTTTCCGCAGAGAGCTCAACACCAACCCATTGACCAAAAGTTTTTGAAGTTTGACGTAAATCAACCGCAACATCAAAGACAGCTCCTCTGGCAACTCTCACCAATTTTCCCTGAGTTTGCTCCACTTGGTAATGAAGACCTCTCAGTACACCTTTCTTTGATAAAGAATGGTTATCTTGAACAAAAGTAATTTTTTTGCCAACTGCTTTAGAGAAATCATCCTCATTAAATGACTCAAAAAAGAAACCTCGATCATCACCAAAGACCTTGGGTTCAATGATCAATATATCTGGTATGGCAGTAGGTATTGCTGTGATGGGCATGAGTTGCTCTTTTATACTTTTTAAGTATTAAGAAATTTTATCATTCAACATCTTTTCAAGATATTGGCCGTAGGCATTCTTCTTTAATGGAGCCGCCAGCTTTAATAGATGCTCTGCACTAATCCAACCCTTACGATAAGCAATTTCCTCAGGGCAGGCCACCATCAAACCTTGGCGTTTTTGTAATGTAGCAATAAATCCGGCAGCATCTAATAAAGAATCATGTGTACCTGTATCTAACCAAGCATAACCACGCCCCATGATTTCTACTTGCAATTGATTCATTTTAAGGTAGACCTCATTCACAGCTGTGATTTCTAACTCACCTCTAGCACTTGGCTTTATACTCTTGGCAATATTACACACTTGCTGATCATAAAAATATAAACCGGTGACTGCATAATTACTCTTGGGCTTGACAGGTTTCTCTTCAATTGACAAAGCCTTAAATGAATCATCAAAGTCGACGACTCCATAACGCTCAGGATCATTCACATGGTAGGCGAATACAGTAGCGCCTGATGTACGATCGTCAGCGGCGTAAAGTTGATTTACTAACTCATGACCATAAAAAATATTATCCCCAAGCACTAACGCTGATGGGTTATTGCCCACAAATTGCTCTCCGATAATGAAAGCTTGAGCCAAACCATCTGGTGAAGGTTGAACTGCATATTGAATATTTAAACCCCACTGAGAACCATCGCCTAACAACTCAGAAAATCTAGGCGTATCTTGTGGCGTAGAAATGAGCAAAATATCTTTAATACCCGCCAACATCAATGTGGTGAGTGGGTAATACACCATGGGCTTATCGTACACAGGCATCAGCTGCTTAGAAACAGCCTGAGTCACTGGATATAAACGCGTACCAGAGCCACCAGCAAGAATGATTCCCTTACGATTTGTAATTATTGATTGTTGAATTATTTTCATTTTATTTTTAATCGGCACTATTACAGCAAGTTGAAAATATTAAATCACTGTAAAAAATTAGTGATTTTTGCATTAACTTTTTAACGACTGCTCGACATGCTCTCTAACATACCGTTCTACCTGATCTCTCCAATGTGGATATTTTCCTGTAAATGCTATCCTTGACAATGCATTTTTTAACTTTTTATTATTTAGGCGTGAGTTATAAGGTCTCTTGGCCGGCAAAGGATACTCTACTGCCGTTATAGGATGAATATTCTCGGGCTTAAATTCTATACCCTCACCACAAGTAGCAGCAGTTTCAATCGCAAATACGGCCAAATCATGCCAAGAAGTTTCTCCATCGGGTACAGCGTGATAAATACCCGACTCTGCATGAGACCTAGCCATTTGCATACCAACTTCAGCCAACCACTGCGCAGAGGTTGGAACGCCTACCTGATCTGCGACTACGTTTAATTGGTCACGTTCAGCAGCCAATCTCAACATGGTTCGGATGAAATTACCACCCTCACCAAAGACCCAAGAGGTTCTTAGAATGAAATATCTGGAAAGTTGCTCTTGATGAATGGAATCCCAATAATTCTTCGCTGAGTTAAATACTTCCTCAATTCCTTGCTCGCCCGCCAACTTACTTTGACCATAAACACTTAATTTTTCAACAGGGCCCGCAGTATCTGTTTCGAAATAGGCTGATTGCTTATTATCTCCAAACACATAATCTGTTGAATAGTGAACCAAGATACCATAAGGCACGTTAGCAATGTATCTAGCCATCAATGTCGGGGCTTTTGCGTTTATTGCAAAAGCCAACTCAGGCTGGGTTTCAGCTTTGTCAACTGCTGTATAAGCTGCAGCATTGATAATGACCTGAGGCTGATATTTATTCAGAGTTTCGGTGATAGATAATTCAGAAGATAAATCACAATCTGATCGTCCCAGGAAAACGACTGAAGCGTTGAGGCCCCCTAGGTATATCTGGAATTCTTTACCCACTTGACCATCTCGCCCAAAGACCACAATGGGGCGAGCGTAGCTTGAGAATCCAAAGGATGAGGACGACATATGTATTAAATTGGTTAGCTAGTTATATTGCTTCTTAATCCAATTTCGATAGGACCCACTCAATACACTATCAGTCCACTCTTTATTAGCCAGATACCATTCAACCGTTTTACGGACACCCGTCTCAAATGTTTCGGTCGGCTTCCAACCTAATTCCTGCTCCAACTTCGTAGCATCAATGGCATATCGTCGGTCATGACCAGGTCGGTCTTTCACGAAAGTGATTTGTGAAGCATGAGGGGTGCCATCTGTTTTTGGGCGTAGCTCATCCAGAATGTTACAAATAGTGTGTACTACATCGAGATTAGTTTTTTCATTCCAACCACCTACGTTATATGTTTCTCCCAATTGACCCGATTCCAATATAAGGCGAATTGCTGAGCAATGATCTTTCACATACAACCAGTCACGAATTTGTTGGCCATCCCCGTAAATAGGCAGCGATTTACCAGCCAATGCATTGAGGATGACTAGTGGAATTAATTTCTCCGGAAAATGATATGGACCGTAATTGTTAGAGCAATTCGTGGTTAAAACTGGTATGCCATACGTATGATGCCAAGCGCGTACAAGATGATCAGAAGCTGCTTTAGAGGCAGAATATGGGCTATTGGGTTTATAAGCATTCTTTTCAGAAAAGGCTGAGTCAGTTAGCGATAGTGATCCATAGACTTCATCCGTTGATACATGCAAGAAACGAAACACTTGCCGCTCGTTTTCGGGTAGCCCAGTCCAATACACACGAACAGCCTCAAGAAAATTGAACGTACCCAGTACATTGGTTTGAATAAAGTCCCCAGGTCTATGAATCGACCTATCAACATGTGATTCGGCAGCAAAGTTAACGACTGCTCTAATTTGATGCTGTTTGAGTAAAGAAAGTGTTAAGTCAAAATCACCAATATCGCCTTGAATAAACACATGACGATTATCTTTTTCTAATGATTTGAGTGTGGTTAGATTGCCAGCGTAGGTTACCTTGTCCAAATTAACAATACCTTCAGCAGCAGGATTGGATAACCAATCCAAGACAAAATTACCCCCAATAAAACCTGCGCCACCTGTAACTAGAATCATATTAGAGTGCGAGCATATATTTAATAATTTAAGAGATTTTCTCACATACAAAGGCTTTATCAGAAATTTATTTAATTCTGTTAAAAGCTCAATATAGATGCTCTACCAGCCAATTCAGGAGATATTTTATTTATAAATGGCTCAATTAACAAAGAGCATTCTGAACTAATCGAGTATACGAATTACAGTAGTCAACATTTCAAATATTCACATACTTTACAACTAAACGAATCAACACAGTAGTCAGATGTGAGATTAGCAGATTACATCTCACGCCTGGGATCTCAAGTAAATGAGCATTAGAATTACCTGCCCAACACTTCATAAAATGCATAGCACATGAAAAGATGACCTAGTATCATTCAAGTAAATCCATCCTACTCAGAGCTTACGATACTACATATCAACATAGCGTATTAGTGACTCCACCAATAAAAGCTTTACAACTTGGAGAATCAAATATAGGGCATTTCGACTAGAAAAAAGTAAAACAGATCAAAAACTAATTGGTGAACTGATTAAAATTAGCCATGAAGCTCAGATTACAATTAAATGCTAGATAAAATTGCGAAAGCTTACATTTAAATAACATCTATTTAGTCTATAGATAAAAACTGCGCTTGACTTTCTATACTTTTCAACAGGAGCCGATTGACTAAAGGGAATTCACTATATCATGAAAGCGCAATTCTACCTATGAATCACGACCAAATAAATCTCTTGTATAAACCTTGCTAGATACATGGTCTAGTTCTAGATTCATGCGATTTGAAATAATTAGATCTGCTTTATTTACAAACTGATTAAAGTCAACGATGACTTTTGAGTTAAAAAAATTATCCTCAGTGAGCATCGGCTCATAAATAATTACCTCAACACCCATAGCCTTGATTCGCTTCATGACTCCCTGCACACTAGAAGCACGCCAATTATCTGATCCAGCTTTCATTACTAATCGATAGATTCCGACTACCTTAGGCTTTCTTTTAAGAATCTCACTCGCAATAAAATCTTTACGAGTAGAGTTTGAGCTGACAATCGCCTGAATTAAGTTTTGTGGCACAGCTTCATAGTTAGCCAAAAGCTGTTTCGTATCTTTTGGCAGGCAATATCCACCATAACCAAATGAGGGATTGTTGTAATGATTACCTACCCTTGAGTCTAAACCCACTCCCTCAATAATTTTTTGAGAATCTAAATTATGAATCGAAGCATAGGTATCAATCTCATTGAAATAAGCCACCCGCATTGCAAGATAGGTATTGGCAAATAATTTAATCGCTTCTGCCTCTGTGGGATCAGTAAAAAGAGTAGGAATATCTTTTTTGAAGGCACCCTCCTTTAACAGATTAGCAAATATCTCAGCACGTTCTGAACAATCTCCAACAATAATTCTAGATGGATATAAATTATCGTAAAGGGCCTTGCCTTCACGCAAAAATTCTGGGGAGAAAATAATATTTTGATTGTTTAATTTTTTTCGCAAATTTTTTACATATCCAACAGGTATTGTTGATTTAATCACCATCACTGCATTTGGATTAATTCGAATTGCATCTTTTGCAACAGACTCAATTGAGCTTGTATTAAAAAAATTTGTCTTTTCGTCATAATCAGTCGGGGTAGCAATAATCACATAATCAGCATTAGCATATGCATCATTTTTATCGAGAGTTGCCCTCAAATTAAGTGATTTTTCACGTAAGAATTGAAACATTTCCTGATCATGAATAGGCAATATTTTTTTATTGAGATTCTCGACCCTTGTTGGATTGATATCCAAAGAAACTACCTCATGATTTTGTGATAGCAATATTGCATTTGATAAGCCAACATAGCCCGCTCCAACCACCGCTATTTTCATACAAACCTTTAATTGTAAAAACCCAATTAAGCTACAATCCTTTTAAAGTATGCAATCGTCTCTTTGAGGCCATCCTCTAAATTAACCTTTGGATTCCAACCAAGCTTAGCTTTGGCTAAATCAATATTGGGCTGACGTTGCTTAGGATCATCCGATGGTAATGATTGATAAATAATCTTTGATTTACTCCCTGTTAGCCTGAGAATAGTTTCAGCTAATTGCAACATAGTGAACTCAGCGGGATTGCCAATATTGACCGGACCGGTAAACCCTTCTTCTGAGTTCATCATTCTGACAATGACATCAATGAGATCATCCACATAACAAAAACTTCGAGTTTGCTGACCATCACCGTAAATAGTGATATCGTTGCCTTGCAATGCTTGCACAATAAAGTTGCTCACTACCCGGCCATCATTCGGATCCATTCGCGGGCCATAAGTATTGAATATGCGAACAACCTTAATATGTAAATTATGTTGACGATTGTAGTCAAAGAATAGGGTTTCAGCGCAGCGCTTAGCTTCGTCATAGCAAGAGCGAATTCCAATAGGATTGACTTTCCCCCAATATCCTTCTGGCTGAGGATGAACCTCTGGATCACCGTAAACTTCACTGGTGGAAGCTTGCAGGATGGGTGATTTAGTTCTTTTGGCAAGCCCAAGCATATTAATAGCACCTTGAACGCAAGTCTTGGTAGTTTGCACCGGATCATATTGGTAATGCACCGGGGATGCTGGGCAAGCAAAGTTAAAAATCTGGTTAGTTTCTATATAAAGTGGAAAGGTAATATCGTGACGCATCACTTCAAGGTTGGGGCTGGTTAATAAATGCTCAAGGTTTTTCTTTGAGCCAGTAAAGAAATTATCAACAACCAAAACCTCATTATTCTCCTTGAGGAGTTTTTCAGTAAGGTGTGACCCCAGGAAGCCTGCGCCACCGGTAACAAGGATTTTTTTCATATGCGGTTAGATTACCAAGGTTTAATTTGAATGCAAAACATCTAATAAAGAATCCATAGTTTTTTTTGCAGTTATATCCCAGTCAAACTGCAAATGTCTTTTCTCAGCACAACCTCTTAACCTCATCAAAATGTCTTTATTAGAAAGCATATCGATCAAACCCTCTTTGATAGAGTCAACATTGTGAGGATTAACTTGAATTGACGCATCCCCTGCAATTTCAGGCATAGAGGATAAATTCGAGGTTAGCGATGGGACTCCATATTTCATAGCCTCCACAATCGGCAACCCAAATCCTTCATATAAAGAAGGAATGGCTAAAAATAATGCCTTTTGATAAAGCACCTCCAATTGACTATCGCTAACAAACCCCAATATATGGACGTCATTGGCTATTTTTAATTTAGAACAAATAAGGTCGATAGAATCCATGCCCCAACCAACCCCACCAACTACGATAAGCTTAACTTCTTTTTTTATAGCTTTTGGTAACAGAGAAAATGCCTCTAGCAATCTGACTAAATTTTTTCTGGGCTCCAATGTCCCAACAAATAATATATACTTTTGATTACTGAAATTATGATCCAAATTTTCTAATACTATTTCACTCTCATACAAACCAGTTTTACCCAAATGAATTGTGGAAATTTTGCCAGCAATTTCTGGAAACTCAGCACAGACATCTGACGCAGTGCTGTTAGATACTGTAATTATTTTGCTCGACCTTTTAACGGAGTAAGGCATCAAAAAAGCATCGGTCATCATTGAAAAATATTTCATTGTTGATGGTACCAATTTCCAATTCATATCATGAATTGTGACCATTACAGCGATATCATTTAAAAACAAACGGGGGATCCTGTGAGTTGAGCACCAAAACAGATTCACGCGATCCCTAGCCAATAAAAAAGGGAGGATTATTTGACTCCAAATTAACCTTGAATATTTAAAATTAAATGGTAAATATTTGTAAGCTACATTAGAGCTTTGCAGATGCTCAAATTCCTTAAAGCGGTGATTGGAATATAAAATCCAATTAACCTCCTTATTATTAGTCAATCGCCTAATAACCTCTATGGTGTACCTACCAATTCCAGTCACGGGGTGAGAAAAAGCACTCACATCCACGCCAATAATCGGGTTAGAATCCAATTTTGATACCCCTGATTGAAGAAATAAATGTGCGAACATTTAGAAAATTTTTATCAACTTTTATATTTTCATCATTAGTAAATCAAATTTTGTAATTTACGAATAATAAAATTATAGACGTGGTAAGGTTTTATCAGTTTGAAATAGAGTGATTCAAAATATCGGTATAGAAGCAGGAGAAATTTTGTGAATTATTACATAAATTTTAATTTGCTCTTTTCCTTTCTGAATATGCATTAATTTAATTCTTTGATTATGCAAATGCTTCATTTAAAATTTCTGATTTTATATATGAAAAGAACTTTAATCGCAAAGATTGCAGCAAGCAATTAATTATGATGCCCTCCCTGAAAAATCTTTTTATTTTCCCCTACTTTTTAGCGTAACCCATACTATCTGACCTACACCCGTAACAAGGAAAAGAAAAGCAATTATCGCCAATTCATCGGCAATCGGGTGAAGTTTAATGTTAAGAGCAATCACCGTTAAAAAAAACATAACCAGTGACATCGAGAAATAAAGATTTCCATACCCTCCATAAATTCGTGCTGCCGTTGATGGATAAATCTTCCGGAAATATGGCTCAAGTGCTAACATGCCGGCAGTCATAGAAAATATAGCAGCAAGCCTACCCAAGATAAGCAAATAATTTTCTCCGCCATTCAACCTCAACGTAAATCCGCCAAAATAGAGAGCTAAGCTAAGCGAAAACCAACAAATCATCAATACGTAAGTAAAATAATTAAATTCAGACAATTTATTAAATTTATCAACGAGGAATTTAATGACTCCATTACCTTGGAAATATTTCAGAAAATAGGATGCGTGAATGACCTTCCAAACAACCCAAGTGAGAAGCATAACCCCACACCATGCAATCCATTTGAGCCAACGTGACAATGAATCTGCAGGTGGTATTTCTGTTAATTCGCTCCACCGAGTCCAAGTCATCGGTTGCCTTAATTCCACTAGGACTTGATCAAGAGTATAGAGTTGATTTTCAGCCGCCTGAATATGCCCCCCATTTGCCAAGATTAGAGTTAGGACTTTCTCTTCTAGAGGTATCCAGATTTTACGCGTATATGTACCATCAGTGATTTCTTTAAAGTGCTCAAGATTAGCAAAGACCGAGGAAATGCCCACATTGAATAAGGGGGAAAGACGAAAATTGTCAGCAGCAGAAATCATCGCCCAACCGTCAACTGAAAACTGCAAGTCAAATGGCTCTAACTCCCGCCATCCATCTATCTTAGCCAAAGGTTGCAATAACCAATCGATTGACTTTAGGGCGCCTAAATTTTGCACTTTTTTATCCCCCTCTAACCATTGAGCTATCGGGATATACAAATCACCATTATTTTTCTGAAAACATACTTGGCGTTTGAAGTTACCGTTGGTCCAATTAAATTGCAATATCAGTGGACATCTTTCACTATCGCCATACGCCAATGGAAAACGATAATTAACTTGCACCCCACGCACCCATTCGAGCGCAGGATCGAGCAAAGTAGAGAAGCGCAATGGGTAGTCGGTTATCAAGCCAGCCACTCGACCTGACTGCAACTCCAGTTCACCCGATTTTTCAGAAGTTAAAACTGGCTTTGGAGCAACGCTGTGAGATTTTGGTAGCGGAAGGTTAAACGCCTTCGCATAACTTACCGCAGTAGGGGCAAAAAAAGCAATTTCTTGAAGCTTCAAACGGTAGGGGTTAGTTGATGGGAGAAAGCGTAAACTAACATTACGTATTTCTGACCTGCCTGCCAATAGGAGTAGCGGTTGATTTGGTAGAACAGTTCTATTGATAGTTCTACCATCAGCCAAGCTCAAAGTAAGGGTGATACCCCTTAGTTGCTCAGCCCCCTCAGTCACGCCAAAATAGAACTGCGTCTTATTGTTGATGTATGCATTCAGTGGCCAAGAAATCTCAATGGCTCGAGATCGCCCCTCCAATACTAGCAGATTCTTTTCGCTGATTACGCGAGGCGGCATTACACCCTCAACTCTCAAAATTGCCCCACCCGAAGAAATTAAGAGCATGTCACTCGGAGCCGCATTACCCCGATTCAATTCTGCCATTCCGTAAGGTGGCCATTTACCTTGCTTTAACGCCGGACTGAGTTCAATTGGACTATTCGTCTGAACCACAAAGTCATCAAGTACTTGAGGTCGGGAGGGTGTTAGCACAGAAAGAGGTAAGTAACCGATAATACCTGGATTTTGGACGATACCATACTGAGAGAAGGTCGAATTAAACGCGCCACTGAACCGGCTGCTAAAATCTTCTACCATACGCACAAATACCGGAATGCTACCGTTATAGGTACTAACAGCCCTTACTGCTTCAATACGTATCCCACACGACTCAGCTCCCACTGGAGGCATCAGTCGCAAAACAGCTTTTTTCAAATCGACTGCGCCTTTTTCCTTTAGCATGCGTAAATCCACCACCAAGCGCTGACGATTCGAATTGGCAGTAACAATATTGCTTGCCAGGATTAACTGTTCTGGCATTGATACACTGCTCGAAGTACTTCCCACCCTTCCTAAAAAAATCATGCTCAATATCGGTTTCTCTTCAGAAATAGCACGCGCCTTACCAGGAGTAAAAATGAATATCTCATTGAGGTATAAATGCTGCTTGCCTTTTCTGGCCCCATCTTTAGAGGAGCGAGCCTCCAAAGCATTGCGAAGATTTAAAATCACACCTTGCCGTCCATCTGGCAATGTAATGTTTTGTAGATTGTCGAATTCGACTAACTCTTTAGTGTTATAGCCATTATTTCGGCTCATCATCAGGTTTATACGCTCAACAGTTGTGCCTGGGGCTACTACAATATTAATTGACTCGATATTATCTACCCGCACATCCAATGAGCGCTGAATAAGAGTATTTTTCTGATTTTGAACATAAACCCACCCCAAATCAGACGCCAAACCAAAAAGGCGCTTGACTTGATAATGTAAGCTTTTTTCTCTCCATTCAGAATCAATGGCATCGAAAGTGTTAAGGGGTTTGAGTGGTCCAAAAAAAATATTACTGGTACTTGCGCTCACCTCTTGAAACACCTTGGAATCACCTATATTTGAAGGAATACTAACCCCGAGATTTATTTCTGGCGCGCATGATGAAGTGCCTGGTAAAGATGTGTAATCAAGCCAAATTTCTTCAAAATCAGGAATCTTTAATAGCTTCGCTTCCTTACCCAAAGCAAGCGGAATAGTCAGCGGATGGATAGAGTGACCCAAATCATTTCGCCAAAAATATAGTCCTCCTTTATTACTCCATTGGCTACCATGCCTTAAAACTGGGGCTTGTAAGATAAATTCTTGCTTATCCGCCAGCATCGGTCGATTTTCAGAGCTGAATGTAAGTTTCGCCTTAGGTTGAAAGTCTTTTAACTCGCCATAAGCGCCGGCTTTCAACTGCATAATATTCCATTCTTGCTTTACTCTCATGCGTTCGGCCACAACTAAATTATTGGCGGACGAATTGCTGTAAATCGGAAGAGTCTGCTGAAGCGCCGAATCTTTCGCGAATGTCGAAGTAAAAATAAGGCAGCTTAAGGCCATAAAAATATTAAACGTGAACCTACGCACTTTATTTTTTCTCACAATCACAATCGACGCCGCTTTAAAATTATGAATTCATCTTGTTCAAAAACCATCTCATAGTAGGATTTTGTATAGGCTACCCAGTCTAGGAATTTCTTCTCCATTTCTTTATTTAGGCAATCATGGTAGATCCATTCGCAACCATGATCCACCAGAAAATAAGGTCGGCGCAAATCAAGAACAACATAATCAGCATAGCGGTCAAGAGTAATAGACGGTGATTTATATCCCGTTCTCACGAATTCTACTAACCCTTCCCATGTTCGATTAGACCAATTCATCACCTTGCTGGGCTCAGAAATACCTAATGGAAAAGATAAATATAACTTTCGATGAGCTAAAAAACTATAATTCAGCGTATTCTGTGTCGTTATCGAGATCTCCGGATCATCGGGAATAAATTTTTCCATCGCGGCCTTCATCATCGCCACGCGCTCAGTTGGAACATACGCATGCCAACTATAGGACCATACCTTATCAAGCCAAAAAAGGCGTGAAATTGGGGAAGGCGAAAGTGCAATATGACCAAGCAAAATCCAGCCAAATAAAAATACATAAAAAAGCCAATAACCATTCTGCAACTTACAAAAACCATTGGCCGGCGTCGACACAAACACCATACTAATTTTTTTTTGAAGGTCGATTTTTTGGACAATACTCTCCTTGCAATCCAGACTCGCTTTTATCCTACTCAGCATACCCCCTAACCAACCAATGAATACACCCCAAATTGACTCTGCTCGGGGTAGACCGTATACGAATGCAAAGATAACTGGAATAATCAACCCTGCCGTATAGTGCGCGTTGTAGTCATAATGATTTGGTAAATGTGAGAGCATGGCAATAGCCAACAATGGAGCCGCAGGGATAAGAAAAGCCGGGTAAAGTAAAGGGATAAAAGCCAGCATTCCAAATACAATTCCTAAATAAACCAATTTACCGGGGGTAATCACAATATCCCAAACAATAGAGTGTGGTTTGGTGATAATCGTTTGTATAATTTGGCTCAGACTATGCCCCAGCCAACCGAATGCCTCTCCCCCTAGCGGACCCAACCAACCAGCAGGCGAAAAATAGGGTAAAAAATAGACCATCGCAAAATAAAAATATCCCAAGCCCACACTCACCAGCCACAAGGCTCCAACTATCAATAAGACTCGGTTACAAAAGTCTATAGGCTTTGTCCAAATTGAACTACTACGAAAAAAGCACCACAACAAGAGCACTCCACATGCTGCTGATTGCAAGGCAAAAGGCTCTTTAATGAAAATAAGCAATGTGGCGCTGAGCACAGCCCAACCAATTCTCTGATTTAGCAAGGTTAAGTAGAAAACCAAAAGCAAAGGGACCGATAAATGATCATAGTGGAAATCAAAATGTACATTTACCCAAACAGGATAAAACGTAATGTAAGTGAAGGCTATAAACATGCCAAATCGACGATAAAGAAAGTACGTTGGTAATGACAATAGAATCGCTTGAGTGCCCACCAAAAAATATGGAATTGCGACAAAGGAAAATAAGCTACTGAGCAAACCGTATATCAGAGCAAACCAATGCGCATGACCAGCAAAAGCCAATTGCCACTCCCCGATAACCGCTGATTGATATAGGGTATTTTCGAATACCCCCAGATCAAAATAAGAGGTGTGCAAAGAAAAAACTTTTGCGAGGGGGAGAAGAAATAGAAACCCAAAAAATACAAAGAGTAAGGGCAATCCTATGGTCTTTATAGCAATCGAAAAACTGGCCATCAAATCTCAAATCTTTCGGATAAACATATAGATGTAGATTTAAACATTAAGCTTATGATAAGCTCCGATAATATTTCTAACATTTACATCTTTCAGATAAGGCACTATTTGAAAAATCTATTTTTAGATTATCTCATTAATAATCACAAATAAGTTCTGAGACTTAATGAAAGCTGTTAACTGATGGCACAACTCAAAAATGAGGTAATCGCAACACCAAGCCTCTCAAATGCATGAGCCGATTACTAATTTGAAAATATCAAGAACTTTTTCAAGTGTATTGCGATAAACGCACAAAAACCTCATCCAATTACCCCTTAAAAACATACACCACACATTAGATGACCCATGCGAGAAATTTTAGTTTAGTTTTATGACATTTATGATTTATGACTACTTTTTATCATAAGGACTCGCAAAATGTTTATGATTAAACACAATGCAACTAAAGAAGTAAAAGTTTGCAATAGATACAAATAACGCTGAGGCCAGTACTCAATCACTAGAGTAATTGTCTGCGCACCACTTTTATCTTTAGCGCAACCGTAATCTCTACATATCAATTCAGTGTTAAATTTCCATTGATTACCATAGCCATGAAAAAGACTGTGCGAACCTTCGGACAATAAAGGCGAAAAGAAAGACCTCCACCAGGCAGGGATTCCATGCAGTTGCTTTTCCAAACCGCCTTGCTTAGGCGGGGAAATATGTATGCGCCACTGACGTGAAAAAGCTTCACGCAGCACCAAGTTGGTTTCATATTGACTAACTGGTAGCGTCACTATATATTTTGTAGGATTAACCTTCATCACATCAATCCCCATCAAAGACTCATCAAATTTTACTCGACTATAAGCAGTTATAGCTGGACGCAAGTAAGCCTCAGCCACTCGATAAATCGAAACAGTGTCGCTTTTATACAAAGCGTGGATCAATCCCATTTGCTCGTACTCTCGCAAATGACGTGCCGCAGGAATACTAAAATTCTTGCTAATGCCTTTGTGAAACATAAGATAGCTAACACCAAGATCAGACACCATTTGAAAAAATTCAGATTGGCTCATATCATTTTCTGCCCAATCAAGGCCATATGGTCGACCAAAGGCATGGTACATATTCATTTGCACCACGGGAAGTGAAAAAAGTTGGGTAGTAGGATCAACCCCAACGTGTTTCCATTCGGGATAATTACTCCAACCCGGGCTACTAATTACACTATATGGCAACCCAAGTATTTTTCCATCTAGCCCGTCTTTCTTGATTACTGCAGCCGCCTCGTTATATTCAGATGGAATCCTCACTAGGTAGCAAGATTTTGAATTACGACAAATTTTATCGCCACGTGATCCACCAAGATATTCAGCAGGCAACCCCCCGAAAAACAACGGATATGTCGAAAAAATGCTTATAGTCAATACTAACAACATCAAGCAATTACGATAATGACGCCGCCAACTAGATGTAGATAAAAAAAGCATTAGAAGCACCAGAAATGGCAGGAAGATATAGGCTTTTCCATTACTTCTAAGTGCGCCCAATATGGGATTTGAAAATGCCCAAATAGTCCACGTATCTGGCACAAAACCTTTGCCCTTACTTTCAATAAGTGCAATTATGAGCACCGTACACAAGGCTGCGAGCCACTGTTTATGAGCAAATGATTTTGTGCGATTTTTACACCCAAGCCATATTGCAAGGCCCGAGATAATAAGGCCCGAAGTCATTGCAAAGGGGCGATTTACCCCATAAATGCTGGCAAGTGGATTAAGTGAAAATATTTCCCAAAAAGATAATCTCTGCCAAAGAACCCATTTACCCAAATCAAAAATGTCATCATTTTTAATTGGGCTATTTTCAAATAGCAAGCTTGGCAATTGCGGTAGAACCGCCCATCCTGTAGCAACAAGTTCAACAGTAAAAAACAGGCAAATTTTGATAAAAAGTTTTTTGGGCGGTAACTTCGAAATAAGAACCCAATTAGAAATTATCAAGATTAATAATACAAGATTAGCGCTAATAAAAAAAGCTAAGTTTCCATATGCAATCGTAGAGAATAAATGAGTGAAAAAAAGAATAACTAATAAATTCTTTGATCGTTGCCAATTATCTTCATTAAAAAATTCAATTGTTGCAATCACAAAAATTGGGATGGCAACATACAAATATAAAAAGGGGGTATAGCCCCATATGAAAAAAAATGCATAAAACGTATAAGGGTTGAGTGCATAAATCAAAGAGAAAAGACTCGCCTCAAATGACCAAACGCTGAACTTTCTGCAGGAAATTAGTGAAAGGCCAAATAGGCAGCTAACGTACGCCCCCCCCCAAAAGAAGGCCATGTATAAAAAAGATTGCTGCGACGGATTTAAACTAAATATATCTGAGACCTTAAACAAGACCGCATAAAAAGGATAATAAAGAAAGGATGAAGAAAAACCTCCCTCACCAACTATATTTGACCAAAGATGGTTGAAATTACGCTTAACAAAATCTTGATTAAAGTACTGAACAACATCACCAGCTGCAAAAACCATTCCCTCAGGAAACTTATTAAGCCAGGCTACGATTCCAATAATGCTAAATGCTATACATATCCAGCCGAACTTTATTATTGGTAGTCTTGTCATTAAAACACCAAAAATGTCTTTGCTTTAGAGGTTGAATCAATCTTCTGACTGAATATATTTTTCATATCGGGAAATAACTCTTGCCCATAACGTGCAGAGTATTAATGTAGGTCACACTCTACTTAAATAAGAAATTTCATTTACATTTTTTCATTGTAATAACCACCTCACATGCCCCTCCAACCCAGTAACACCAAAATCTCTCAAACGCCATAGGTGAAATATTAATAAAAAAATTCATAACCCGGACTAAAGGTCGAATCAAGTATGGGCACTGATTGGGATGAATATACTTCTCGTATACCCCATCATTGGGGTAGAGACCAAAATATTTTATTTCTTTATTCAATATTTCAAAACGAGCATTAGAATAAAATGAATGATAGCTGCCCTCTTGAAATACATCAAAACTAAAATAAGAGAATGGACGCCTGTGTGTTATATCAGTAAAAGCGCCACTACTAGAAAAATGCGGCACTCGCAGGAACAAAAGACCTTCAGGTTTTAGTATTCGATACATCTCCTCAACTTTTAGAATAGGGTCATCAAGATGCTCAAGCACGTGATAGCAATGAATTTCATCGGCATAATTATCTAAAAAAGGGTATGGAAGTAAATTGAGATTGTGCACTACATCTGTATAGCCACTAATATCAACACTATCCACTCCTATAGAGTTAGGTATACGCGTTCTTCCGGCCCCTAGATTGAGTGTTACTTTCATTTTAGTCTCCATAGTTTATCTCCGGGCACCCTGGTATATATTTATAATTTGCATCACACGATTATGATAAGTATGATCTGACAGAACGCGCCTCTTTCCTCTTTCTGCTATCTTGGCGCGCTCATCAGGATGCCTCATGTAGAAATCTATCTTTTCATACCAATCTCTTTTCCCGGTTGCAATTACCATTTCATCTTCACAAAAGTATTTACGTATGGCTGAAACATCATCTGTTATCTCAAAACCTCCACACAAAGGTATCTTAAAAGTTCGTTCATTACAGTCGCCGCCGAAGTCTTTTTGATACTGCTCATGAACATTGATACATATTTTTGAGGAGGAGTAAATGCGTGCCTCGTCTGCAAGCTCCAACTTTGGCTTAAGTAAAGTACGTAGCCCATGGATATTGAAGTACTGACCAACCTTTTGAGCAAATCCTAACGCTCTATCAATTCGCGTCCAGTCCTGACCGTAGATGCGAAGATCATACATCTGGCGCAAAGGTAATACATATTCCTTAAAAAAGATCCGTTTCGCGGGGAGGTAAGTACCTATGTAGGCTAAATCAGACTTAAAAACCTCATTGAAATCATGCCTCATAAGCATCTTGTCGGCAGCAAGTGGAATTGTGTAATACGAATTACCCGTTTCACTCTGAAAACCCTCCATGCGCATATCACCCTGCTCAAGAGAATTAAAATAAAAATCGCCAAAATCTCCGGAGCGAATTAGGTTTACATGCTCTTTATTTTTCGAGAGACTTTGGCACTCATTAATACGCAAGCATGAAAATGGGGAATTCCAAAATGGTGTGTTGACAAATACTTTTAATCCCTTTTCGCGCTGACGCTTTATAACTTGTAGGTCCAAAAAACGTAGGTTATAAGAGTTAAGCGCAGTGATGAATATTTGTGGCTCGAACTCATCCATTATGCTTTGCAAATCATCATCTGCCGTCAATGTTAAGAACTCATGTCCAAGATCCATGAATGCATTTTGATAGCCATGATAAATAGTCCGTCCAGCATAAATGCTACTTGAGGGCTGATGATAAAGAATTCTCACTGATGCACCAGAGCTAATAAATGTTTGAGATGCGTATTATCATATCGATTTGCCAAACTGGAGGCTGCAACACTGTAACTAGAATAACTACCAATAATATTTCTCACGGCGTTTGCGTATGACTCAGCACTTATTTCGACAACGACTCCCGCTCCACTTTGTCGTATATCCTCCACAGTGGAATGCGTGTCTGTAGTAATAACAGGAAGGCCGAAGCAGAAATACTCCCGACATTTCATCGAATCACCGTAATAATTAAATCCCCAATTTCCGTTATACAGGGCTAGCCCGATGCCAGAACGTGAAATAGCATTCAGAGCATCTTTATGTGAAACACTGCCGTAGAAGAAAACAAATCCTGAAAGACCTTTTTCAATTGCATATTTTTCATATGCATCTTTTTTTGGGCCATCACCATAAATATGAAGCTCTAGCTCAGGATATTCCGGCTTTAGCAACACTAGCGCATCTAAAATTCCAGTAAAATCAAGTTGGTTGGAAATAATCCCAAGAGTAATAAGTCTATATTTATTGCGCACATTGGACACGTAAGGTTTGTAATCAATCGATGGCACATTAGGCAATAGCAAATTTTTATACTTTGGCAAACCCATAAGACTTCGCACTTCCTGTATGCGTGCAGATACACTCCATACCTGATCTGCATGATGACTTACACAACGGTCAATGAAGTGATATATGAAATTTAGGATGCCATTACTAAAGCGTTTTTTAGCGTAATCAGCTGAAAAATAAACTGCTTTATCCACAATGCCAAATTTGCGCAACAGAATCCCGCTTAATGCATTTAACGGATCAACTCCGATAAAATACGATGGTTTTACTGGTTTATGCCGCCAAAAATACCAACATGTAGTTAATACTTCACTTATATAACGAAGTAGTGCCGGTCGAGTGATACCCTTTAGCACAAAATCCTGATGAACCACCCCCCCATTGAGGGAATAAACAGAGGATGGTAACTCTCCCCCCATATAATGGCGGATAAATAGAAACTTATCTCCATTACTCTTTAACGCTTCAACAAGAGTGTTTACCGGACTTTCATATATCTTTCCGCCAATAATAGTTGCATGCCCAGCTATAATAAACATTATGTCTTCCTAAACTTCACATGGAAACGTGTAGAAAACCTCCTATCAGGAGATAGGTCTATTAAAAAGCCAACTATATTTGATGCTAAGAATACAAAAGGCGCTAATAAAAAAAGTATTGCCTTAGATACCCAATTTGATTCAACTATTTTTCTAATTAGAAACTGATTGGTGAGTGAGGCTAAAGTTGTTCCATAGCCCGTATTATTATAAATTTCTACAATATCTAGGTCATTATCAGCCGCAACTTTATAGAAAAAACCATTAAGGTATCTATAAAAATCCATTCTATGTTCTGGTTCTCCTCCATGCATCCGAAATAAAAAAGGAATGCAGACCAATATATATCCACCTTTTTTTACAACACGAGCTGCTTCAAAAAAATATTTCTCAGGACAATCAATGTGCTCAAGCACCTCAAAGCTTAGATGGTAATCGAACGAATTACTATCAAAAGGCAGATTGGTTGCACTGCAGACTTTATCAAGTTGTGGCCTAGGCTTATATCCCAAGAAAATCTGTTTCGCTTTATTGTTTGCTTTTTTGTCCAATTTATCAAACTCAACATCCCAACTGCAATAATCAGTTGCAACATAATTTTTAATATCTTGGTAATCTTGGACTAGCCTTTTTTTTCTTGACCCATCACCAGCGCCGACCTCAAGAACTTCACCCCTTATTCCTTGAAGAATTTTTTCGTTACCCTTATTTAGCTTTAAATGCTCAAGCCAAAAAGGGTAAAACGGCGTAATAACTAAAATTTTTACAAAATAATTCAGCATAAGATACTTTCTTTCAGCTCAATGGCTGAGCTCCAGTCTAACTTATTTTGAGCCTTACTTACATCAAGCAAAAGATCCTTAAGATTGTTATTGGCGGGCTCATGTTTAACCTTAAAATCATATTTAGACTTTAATATTTCAATTAATTGATTTAAAGAAACTCTACTTGGATTTGATATATTAAATATATCAGAGCCCGTAAACAAAATTGACTTATGGATTGCTACGCAAAGATCATCCACATGTAAAAAATTTCGAGTCTGCATACCATCGCCATGAAGCGTAATCGCGCCTTCATGCTTGATTGATTTCAAAAAGTTATAAATTACCCCCTTTTCACTCCCCGGTCCGTACAGAGACGGTAAGCGTAAAATTACATATCGCAAATCAAACTGGTCATGATGATGGAGAATGGCATCCTCGGCCCACTTTTTTGCCAAGCCGTATACTGTATTTGGGCGGAGATGATCACCCTCCAGTGACCTTTCTCCAAGCGGCTCCCCATAAACCGCACCGCTAGAGGCAAAGATGATCTTGCCGAATTGTCGCCTAGCAAGCTCTTCAGTCAAATTGAATGTGGCACTGGTATTTACATCAATAAGCTTTTGGCTATCACCAAAAAATGTACCCGCTAAATGCACTACAGTATCTAGATAAGTTAAGTCATTCAAAAAGCTAACTATGTCGGACTTCTTAAGCAAGTTACCCCGGAATGAAACCACTTGATAACCCCGAAGCTCCAAAAAGGTTCGCAACCGAGAGCCCACAAAACCAGATGCTCCTGTCAAACCTATTTTTTGGGCCATAACCAAGATTCATTTTTCAACAGTTCAGCAAGCTCTTCACTATTAAGCTGGACTGCGTTTCGCGACGTGAAGTCCTCATTCTCTATGGGTCTATGATCTTTATAGAGTTCATCTAATTTTTCAGAATTTTTCTGAGGCAATATAACGTAGTACTTATTATCGACCATCTTTGTACGTCGGGCCTCATTTTTAGAAACGAGTACTTCATCTATTTTTTCGCCAGGACGACTACCAATTATCTTCTGCTTACTCTTTTGATTGCCAAAGAGTCTAATCATTGTGTTTGCAATGACCTGGACTGAAGTTGCTGGCATACGCATCACAAAAGTTTCGCCGCCTTGAGAGCGGATAACTGCTTCAAATACCAAGCCTATAGCCTCACGCGTGCTCATAAGATAGCGGGTCATTAGTGGATCGGTAATCGTAATTTCATTTTTGCTTTCGATTTGATCCTTAAATAAGGGTATGACACTACCATTGGTACCAATTACATTCCCAGCTCGAATACAAACGAATTTAGTATCCGTTATGTAATTAAAACCAGCATTTACAACTAGTTTTTCACCACATGCCTTCGTAATTCCATAGTGATTAAATGGGTCTACTGCCTTATCTGTAGAGATATCAATCACTTTTTTAACGCCATTAGCAATAGCACATTCGATGATGTTCTGCGATCCATATATATTCGTTAATACAGCCTCCCATGTATTGTCTTCACAGACGGGCACGTGCTTAAGTGCCGCCAGATGAAAAACGTAATCAACCCCCTTCATGGCCAAACTTAAAATATTCTTATCCCGAATATCACCAATAACAAATTTTAGCGCGGGATTGTTTTGAAACTCTCGTAACATCGATACTTGCTTATGCTCTCCACGAGAATAAATACGTATTTCTCGGGGATTATAATTTTCAATAAGTTGACGAACAAGTTCATGCCCCCAAGAACCAGTGCCCCCGGATACAAAAATAGTGGCATTATTAAACATAAATTTTCCTTAATTTTTCAAATTATAATTCAGATAATAAATTTTTATTATGCATATTTATTAAAAGAATAAAGAGTTAATGCCGTATTTTTATTTAGTTAATGAATTTCGCCAAAAATTAAACATGCGTATTTTCAACTTTGATGGAATTACCCAAACCGAAATGTAATGCGCGTAGTTGTAAAGTTTATCTATAAAGGTCATCTTATAGCCATTTGTTCTTGAGTTTTTCCAGCGTATTTCCAGCGTACTCAATTCCATTTTTCTTAAGCGAGTAAAAGTTGCAGAACTATGGCTCTCTCGGTAGCGCAGAACTGTTTCCGGTATATTGGCCAATTTAAAATATTTCCCGATTCGAAAAGTCATGTCAATATCCTCGGCGGGGGGATACCTCAGATTATATTCACCCACCTTACAAAGCGCTTCAAGCCTAATCATTGCTGCGGGCTGCGCAATCGGGGAATAGCGGAAAATACACCGTCGCAAGATTGCATCCTCAAGCGGATATTTCCTTACCCCAAGAATCACAGGGCCTCGAAATAGTTCAATGTATCCACCAACAATTCCAACATCAGGATGAGACTCCATAAAACGATACTGCTTCTCGAGCCTCGTCGGCAGCGAAATATCATCGGCATCTTGCCATACTAAGTATTTTCCCACGGCTAGAGAAACCCCCTTATTGCGGTTACCAGCGATACCTAAGTTTTTACTATTATGATAAGCGCGGATACGTGAGTTTTTTTGGGCAAATCCTTGTATAACTTCCCAAGTACTATCAGTGGAGCAATCATCAATAATGATGATCTCAAAGTCTTGAAAAGTCTGCGTGAGGATACTTTCAATTGCATCTGGCAAAAACTCGCTAGCGTTATACGCCGGTATAACAACAGATATATTCATGGTGATAATGTGCTATGGGTATAAATTATTGCAACTATTTTAAAACATCCACCCTGTAGCATGATTAAAAATTGGGGTTTTCAAAATAAATATTCCTTACTTGTTCATTTTTTATAGATTAGTTTTAATTGAAGATTAGAACATTATCCTCCACCAATTTTCTTCCAATATAACTTGAGCCATTAAGATTTAAGTGATGATTATCTCTATATAAAATCTCGTTATCCATGGTCATAGTGCATTTTTTTTCATTACATAGATACTTTCCAATTTCAAGAACCTTAACATTGGACCTTTCTTTTATCACTTTATTTAATGAATCACTATACCTAGCTCTTTGTTTTTTGAAATTTTCAAAATTCATTTCGCAAGATGGGTCCTTGGTAGACATCCAACGCCTTCCTTTGCATCGATCAGGCGCGAAATTGGAAATGGCTACACCATCTACTAGATATATATATTTTCCAGCATTTGATAGGAGATCAATAATCTCAATTAATTCTCTATCTAATGTTGATCCTAACGGAACTTGATCGTATCTTCCATACCAATCCATCGTCAAGATGACCATATTAATAGACTTACTCTCTATGATAGTTTTGAATATTTTTTCAAATTCAGGATTCCCTATAAATGGAGGACTATTTTTAATATAGAACACAACATTTTTCGCAGGCAAAGCCTGTGCCATACCCAAAAATAAGTGCTCAGCATGACTATCACCCACAAGAGCAATGTCTACACTTGAACTAGGCTTAGATTGAATGCAGCGTATAAAACCCTCCCATTCAAGCGCCTCTTTGGCAATAGCCTCAGGCTTGCATACATAATATTTTTCTGCGATATATTTATGATAATAAAGATGCCCGATATCCCCAACATACCCCTTCAAAGTAGCATTCTGCCTAAAACTCAAACCTTCACGACTGTAAGTGTTGTATCCAACGAAACCAATAATCATCATGAGCAATACGAGAATGGTGACCTTCAAATTTCCGCACCCCTTCTTGCGAATAGGGGTTTCAATTAGTTTGTAAGTCAACCAAGCAAGCGCTACAGATAAAGCCACTAATATCGCCCTAATTTTAAAGCTTGGGGCATCACCTTCAACAATCCGGGCAAACGACAGCATAGGCCAGTGCCAAAGATAAAGCGGATAGCTTATCAAGCCAAAAAAAATAGCAGCTCTATTGGAAAAAATAACCCTGTTTACCCAAGTCGTTGGGCCAGCATAGATAAGTAGCATAGTTCCGAACACTGGAATGAGCGCCCATTTACCAGGGAAGCCAATACCCTTATCAATTCTATAAAAACCATATAACAGCAATAAAATGCCGAGAATTGAAACGGTATTCACCAACAGCAAATGTCCACAATTTTTTACGCTTCCGAAAGTCAATTTACTAACTAGCGTCTCAAGCCTCGGGTGGTCAGCCAATAAATAATTGGGCTTATATAGAACATACCATGAAAGAATGCTACCAGACATTAGCTCCCAAAAACGAGTGTAAGGAGAGTAAAAACCTGCAACCACATTAAGATCAATCGTTCTAATATTGAGGAAAAATGAGAGAGCAGCAATAATGATGCAAACAGTTAATAGATTTAATTTTCTCTTATGGGCAAACCACAAGATAAAAGGCCAGGAAATGTAAAACTGCTCCTCGATAGCTAGGCTCCATAGATTGAGCAGCGGCTTAGTGACTGCATCATTGTCGAAATACCCAGACTCATTCCATAAAATCAAATTAGAGACAAAAGCTGCTCCACCCGCAATGTGCTTACCCAGCTGCCTATACTCCTCAGCAAGCAACGCGAACCAACCAAAAGCAAAGCTTGCAACGAGAACAAGAATAAGGCAGGGGAAAATTCGCTTAATACGCCTCGCATAAAATTCTCGAAAAATAAAGGTGTTCTTGTCTAAGCCGCTAAAAATAATTGTTGAGATTAAATAGCCCGATATCACAAAGAAAATATCAACCCCAATAAATCCCCCAGGGAATGTGGTAGGGGAGAAATGAAATGCGAGTAAAGATAAGATTGCAAATGCTCTTAATCCATCAATATCGGGACGGTATTTTGGTTGGGATAGATAATCTTGACGCATATGATTTTTACTTTAATTTTTACAGAGTTTGTCAAGATTAATCAGCCAGACTAGAAACTCGCCATCTTCTAAAATTTTAAATCTAAATAAAGATTTTTTAAAGTGAAACACATGACCGCTTATATGCTTTTTGATTACTCATAGTGAGATTACAAATCAACACCCATCGTATATATTTTTTGGGATAGGCTCCGCACTACTTAAGCAAAACACTTATAAGTTTTTTCTGAGCAAACTCAATCGAGGTGACTGGCGACAAATGTCCATAGTCAAATGCAGTCAATCCTGACTTAACGTCATCTCCAAAATAGACCAAGCAACCTTCATCATTACATAGCTCGTCAATTACACTGACGTAAGTAATTTTTTCAGAAAATGGAAATTTACTTTTAATTTCCCGATCCAATAGCAGCACACCTTTATCTAAGCCCAAAAAAGTTCGCCTTGGAGTATTTGACAACATTTTTCGCGCAACTAAGGCTGGTAAGCCAGCACCATTCCAATGGGGTGTTGGCCCAGTAAATACAACTTTACCAACTCCAACACTAAGCAAATACTCTGATATATTTTTCATATCTTCAAGATTATGGCCCAGGTTTTGACCAATTAAAACGACTTCGGGTTTCAACTTTATAATTTTCTCAATGGCAAACCAATTGGAATATTCACATAAGTTATTTTTATTTTCCTGTATGGCTATTTTTGGATTACAACCAGAACTTGCAACTTGAAAAATATTCCAGTCACCGGGTAAATTATTTTTTAAACCCCAATACAGCCCTTGAGCGTGCGAATCTCCCCAAATAAAAACAGATTTTTTATCATTGGCACTAGCTTGATAGCAGTCCTCAGAAATTGAAGGGTACGTAGTTTGCATCAAACTACCAACTCGATAATTAGGTCCATTTAAAAAGTCACAAGAAAGGCGATATTTTTCTGGAATTCCAATTTTTTTGTAATATTGCATATTAGGAAAGTCATTTTCATAATAAGCTAAAAATTCTTTTTGCTCCTTACTTAGCTGACCAATATCGCCCTTGCTCAAGTACCCATAAATTCCGATACTAAGGAATATGATGCTGAACAATAAACTAAATAAGTAAATATTTTTACGCTTAAATTTTTGTTTATTTCTAAATGGGGCTTCTACGTAGCGCCAGCTTAAAAAGGCAAGTGAAAACGTGGCGACACACAAGGCAATCAAATCTAAATTACTCAAATCTTCAAGACTCGCATGTCGAGCAAATGAAAGTAATGGTTGATGCCAGAGATAGGCACTATAGCTTATCAACCCAATGCTAATAAATATCCTAGTCGCAAGTAATTTACCTACAAGAGTGTGCTGATTGCCAAACAAGATTATCAGCACTGTACCAATAGTTGGAATAAGCGTATAAAAGCTCGGGTAAGGAGTGTGCCTATCAAAGAAAAAAATGGCGATGAATAGTAATAATAAGCCAATGGAGCTGATGAACTGGTTTATCGATTGACTAATTAATACCCCATTTTTTCCGTCAAGATAAAATGCCAACAAAGCTCCGCTCAATATCTCCCAACCGCGTGTGGGTAACATAAAAAATGTAAATTCTGGCCTTTTATCGATAATCCACTGCGCCAGTAACAAACTAGCAAATGCGAGGACTCCAAGCGTTAAAATCATCCAACGTCTACCATACCGCCATGTAAATATTATAAAAATTGGGAAAAGCAAATAATATTGCTCCTCAACTGCCAAGCTCCATGTATGTAACAATGGCTTTAATTCAGCGGCCGGAGCAAAGTAGTGGCTGGTCAGCCAAAATAAAACATTAGAAGAGAAGATTGGAGCGGCGACCAAACTCAGGGAAAAGCTTCTCATGTCTTGCGGCGCTAACCATAGCCAGGCACAGGGAATGGTAACAAACATAACGAGAAATAATGCTGGCAGTATGCGTCGCGCTCTTCGTTCGTAAAACCCAATTAGAGTAAATTTTCTATCTTGCATTTCAGCAAGGATGATTGAAGTTATCAGGTAACCGCTAATAACAAAAAAAATAGAGACGCCCACAAAGCCACCAGAAAAAGCTTTGAAGCCTGCATGGAAAAGGATGACGGGCATTACAGCTAAGGCACGTAGTCCGTCTATTTCTTTTCTATATTCCATGGTGGTTAATCCGTTTTTAATCTACTAAGATTATTAAATTCAAATCGCTATTGATACCATAAGCGTATTATTTCCCAACATTTCAATTGTTGAGATTCCTGGAAATATGGAACGAGACACTAGACTAGCAATTTAAAATCCGCTGAGAAGCCCTGGATGAAAACAATCACCACTTACATATACAAGATAATCTAGACACTCACTATCAATTTCACTTCTAAATCCAAAACTCGTGATAGGGAGCGCTTCAAAGCGCCGAAACCTTTTTTAAATTTATGACTCCAATTTTCCACATAATCCCGTACCCCATTACAGCCAATAAACCTCCTGAAACCGCCATTGCCACTACTATCATCCATAACTCAGAATGCCAAAAATAAATGCACATACATTGTAGAGGGGCAATTAATGCAAACAACCAAGCAAACAAGACTTGACCCTTAGCGATTAAGTAGTATTCAGCTAAAACTACAAAGGCTAAGGGAAGCATGGCAAAGCCATACCAACCCAAAATTTTTCCTGCACCAGCATAATGAGGTCCATATAAAAGAGAAATAATCGTCTCGCCAAATATAAAATAAATAGTAGCTACCGCCCCACACAGGAGCAGCGTACTTGAGATGGCCTGACGAAATATGGGCTGGGGATCATCTCCGCTAGCATGACGCTCCGAAACCATCGGCAATAAAGCCACTATCATGCCCCCTGGAAGATAAAGAATTGCCTTTCCAAGGACAGAGGCCGCCGCGTAAAGCCCTGCTTGCTCAGCTGGAAAATACCAATTAACTAAAACCATATCAAGTTGCGTCATTCCGGCAGTGCCAATGGTGGCCGCAAAAACTGGTATCAGACGCTTTATAAATCCTAAGTTGATATCAAAATTACTATGGACTACATCTCCATCGGGCAACTTTCGAATCAAAATCATCCACGACCAGATAAAAGTAATGGCCATCGCAAAAATCATCCCGAGTAAAGCCCCACCTATTCCGAATCCCATTAAAACAAAACTAGAGCTAATTAAAAGTTTTAACAATGTTGCTACTAACCCTAAAATTCCAAGCGGCATAAAATATTGAAGTCCCTGCATAAAAGCCGAGTTAGCTGCAATAAAAATACTAAAAATTATAATTACGCAAAAAAGAATAAGCGGTAATGGGGTTGTCAGCCTTAAATACTCCTGCAGCTGTGCGCTAACTACCCAGAAAATGGCCACGATAATTATGGAAATAAAAAATAAGACTTTATTGATTTTTAATAGAATCGGTCTTATTGAATGAAGGCTATTTAGCGCCTTTAATTTAGACACTTTACGAGTAATCATTATAGAAACTGCCCCCATGGGCGCACTTAAAAACATCAGTAACGCCATCAGTGAGCTGAAGACGGCAAAATCTTTTGGCAATAAAAACCTGCCCGTCAATATTTGAAATACATACCCAAGAACTCCTCCCAAGACATTTACTAGCGTCAAAAAAAATCCGAACCGAAGGAAGTGACCGGATTGAAATATGTGAATAATGGCGCTAGAATATTTTCCAGCCCATTTAGTCATTAGAACAAAGTCTCTCGCGTAAAACATAAAGGGGTCTATTAATAACTTCAGTATGAATAATTCCAACGTATAGAGCTACAAGTCCAAGTGCCATTAATACAATCCCTATTAAAAAGGTGTTAATCACAACTACCATTGCTAATGGCGTATAAATCCATATTTTTAATACTAGGTAATTTACAAACATCCAAATAAATAAACCACCACTAACTGTTGAAATGAAAATACCCAGATAGCCTGCCAACCTTAATGGCCATAAAGAAAAAGCAGTGAAACTATTTACCGCAAGGCGCCATAACTTTGCGTAGGAATAAGCAGCTTGTCCTTCTTCTCTGGCATTAGCTTTAAACTCAACATAAGAGCGGCGAAACCCCATCCAATCCATAATTCCTCTGAACATACGCTCATGTTCGGTTGCCTTCAAAAATGCCTGAACTACTTTTTTGTCGTACAACCTAAAATCGGTTGTCTTAGCCTTAAGATCAATTCCCGACATTTTCCTCATTAGCCAGTAATACAGTTGAGATCCTATCTTTCTAAAGACAGGCTGTTTTTCAATTTCAGTACGAATTGTTACAACAACCTCAGAACCATCTTCCCATTTGAAAACCAAGGTTGGAATCAGCTCTGGTGGATGCTGTAAATCAGCATCGATACAAATAAGCGCATCAGAATGCTCGGCTTCATGAGCTCCGGCAGTTAAAGCAATCTCTTTGCCAAAGTTACGTGAAAAATCTAGAACTTTTACTTTGTAGTCAGTACATGCAAGACTTTTTAGCACCTCAAAAGAATTGTCTGAACTACCATCATTGACAAAAATATATTCCCATTCAAATTGCGGCAGAGAGCTCACCATATTCTCTAGTCGAGAATGTAATTTCAATATATTTCCAGCCTCGTTAAAGACTGGAATCACGATTGATATTTTCTTAGTCATAATGTATTTGTCAGTTAGAGCAATGAGGATTTACCAATAAAAGTTATCATCAATATTATCCCATTAAATCACAGGTTTATAATTGAAATATCGATATAAACACATATCTCATTAGGCAGTAAAAACCATTTATGCGCGTTCTTCACTTTTATAAAAATTCCCTGCATGAAACCAAAGGTGGTGTTGAACAAGTCATCGATCAGATAGCGCTCGGGACTGGAGCGCTTGGAGTAGAAAACGCTTTTTTAACCCTGAGCAACAAGCCCTCCAAACACCCAACTCCTTTTCATGGCTATAAACTTTTTACAGCTAAACGCAATTTTAAATTAGCCTCTAATGACTTTTCCTGGCAATCAATTGAGTTATTTAAAGAGCTTGCAGCTAAGGCTGATTTGATTCATTATCACTTTCCATGGCCGTTTGCAGACCTCATTCATCAGCTAGTTGCACCAAAAAAACCTACTGTTTTGACCTATCACTCAGATATTATTCGGCAAAAACTGCTTTTGAGGCTATATCGCCCTCTAAAACAAAAATTTCTAAATTCCGTTGACCATATAGTAGCGACTTCACCAAATTACCTGCAAACCAGTAATGTATTGCAGGCCTTTGCAAATAAGACATCCGTTATTCCAATTGGTCTAGATATCCTTACCTATCCCAAGTCTGATTTAAATCGCATCAATTACTACAAAGAATATTTTGGTGAGCGTTTTTTTCTCTTTATTGGAGCCTTTCGATACTATAAAGGCCTTAAATTCCTTACTGAAGCAGCTAGAGAAACATCACATCCTATTGTCATAGCAGGTTCAGGGCCGATTGAAGATGAATTAAAAGCCTATGCCCAGCGCTATCAACTGAAAAATATTTTTTTTATTGGGCAAGTCAGTGAAGAAAATAAATGCGCGCTACTAGAGGCTTGTTATGCGGTAATTTTTCCATCAAATCTCCGCTCCGAAGCTTTTGGTGTCAGCCTTTTAGAAGGTGCTATGTTTAGCAAACCCCTTATTTCTTGTGAGATTGGAACAGGTACGACATACATCAACATTGATCAATTAACTGGCTTAGTTGTCCCACCCTCTGACACAGTAGCATTAACGAATGCAATTAACTGGCTTTGGGATCACCCCGAACAAGCCGCACAAATGGGCAAAAAAGCGCATGCTCACTATAAAAATCTCTTTACTGCCGAGAAAATGGCGCAATCATATTATGAGCTTTATCGAAAGCTACTTAATCGTTAAATTAGCATTTGATTTCTAAAATTAGGGCCAAACTGATTTCTAGCGAAAACTTCTCTATTATTGTGATGTGAGAGCAATTTCTTACTAATTAGCTGAGCTACCTCGAATAATCCACACCACGTGAACTATTTCTATCAACTTATCTCTTCGATTGGATCAGGCGCCATTTCTTTTGCGCTTAGCCTTTTTGTTGCGAGGCATGTAGGCGACTCTCATTTTGGCCAATACTCGACAGCATTGGCTATTGGGTCTATTCTAGTCATCGCGTTTGATGGCGGGATGCGCAATCTAATTATTCGTGAACGCACCAGAACAAGCGAACATCTCAGCGAGGTCTCAGAAGCGTTGCCACATATTGCAATGGGCCACTCCCTCATTGCTGCCATACTAGCCAGTATCATCTGCTTGATTTCTTTTCCCGATCAGACAGGTCTTGGACTTGGTATCATTTGGTGCTTTTGGGGCGCAGTGATTACGCAATATGCCTCGGCAATTTTGCAAGGCAATGGCCATCTAAAGACCGACGCAGTCTGGCAACTCAAACAACGAGCGCTTACTGCTTTTTTAATAGCTATCACTGTTTATCTCGGCTACTTTGAGGCTTGGCAGTTACTACTCACTTGGGCTATCGGAGCACTGTGCGCCAATCTTTTTTTTAAAGAAGGTTTTTGGTTCAAACCTTTTTTTAAGCCTCTTGTATCACTAGAGCTCAAACTTTATCGCACTCTGCTGCCACTTTTATGGATTAATTTAGCAACAACTATTTATTTTCGCTCCGACCTCATCATACTCAAGAGCTTCAAAGTATCTGATGGTGATATTGGTCAATATGCAGCCGCCTATCGACTTATTGAAGCCACCATTTTGGTAGCTAGCCCAGTCTCGATCATCATATTTCGAAAAATTCGTTTACTGCATCAAGAGCAGCTCTTGCAAACGAATTACATTATTAAATCATTATTAATTAGTGCACTCTTTGGTTTGCTAGGCTTAGCACTTATTAAGTGGTTTGCAAATCCATTAATGCAGATAACCTATGGTGAACAGTATGCTCAAGCATCTACACTATTATCCATCTTGGGATGGATGATCGTACTACTGATTCCCAACTCAGTGCTCACCCAAACCGCCTTAGCTCTGAACTTAGAAAAGTCTTATGCACTCACCGCAACACTGGCAGCCGCTGCCAATCTCAGCTTAAACATTCTATTCATCCCTGAATATGGAACGGTAGCTTCGGCATATTGCAGCGTTGCTGCCGAATTCATTCTCTTAATTGGACTCTCTGTAGCCATCTTAAAAAAACAAAAGGAACGCTAATACCGCTTAACAATTCCCAAAATTTTTGGAGAAATTAGTTACCCGCCACAATCGACATCACCGCCATGCGTAAAGCAATACCGAAGGTCACTTGCTTGAGAATCACTGACTGAGGGCCATCAGCTACATCACTAGCAATCTCTACTTCACGATTCATAGGTCCCGGGTGCATCACGATTGCATCAGGCTTGGCTAACTTAAGTCTTGCTTGAGTAAGGCCCCATTGCTTGAAGAAGGCATCACCTTCAGGCACTTGCCCTGCTTCCATGCGTTCTTTTTGAAT
>JACCDN010090717.1_pt1 | contig 51052 bp, 51 predicted proteins | sample 7441691 | NCBI WGS metagenome assembly JACCDN01 (sample SAMN15323439, study PRJNA562643) | freshwater metagenome | isolation source: river surface water | place: USA:Blue River Watershed | collected 2017-08-16 | reverse complement strand
TTTGATTTTTGGGGCTAAGCTACGATTAAAAAGGAGTAATAGCCAGTTCTATTGCGAGTTTTTAATCGTAGCTTAGCCCCAATAAGCGATAGCATAAAAACCTAAAATTCATTCGTGAAAGGTATATATACTGCGCGCTAACGCGCGACAGCCTTATTGCGTTGCAATTTCTTGATAATTTTCAGCCGCAAAAATCCAGCGCTCACGCCCTAAAATTCCCAGGCGCGTAAATTCAATTCGGTGTTGATTGGCCATACAGATCCAATTTTGTTGTTGCTGAATGTATTGCGAATTTTTCTTTTGAAATACCGCGGGGGTATAGACTGCAATATTTTTTCCTGGTTTGGGAGTTCTGGCTGAATAATAAACAAAAGCTTCAATCTCTGCTGCGCGCATGGCAGTTCCCAGCGGTTGGCTGTATTCATAACTGTGGTTATGGGAGATCTGGGCTCGATGATTTTTGAAGGGGGGTTGCGTCAAATCAATCCCTCGTTGGGTCATTATCACAGTCTGAAAAGCGGTCATAGGAATTTCTATATAATCGAGAGGTGCAGCGGTATCTTGAAAAAACTGGAGACGATAATAAGCGACTTCTGCGAATGCTGTGCTTAATTCTTGCGAGCCATACCATAACGAGGGCTCATAATGATGGCCGAACCGGGACCCATATTTTAACGGAGGGTAGCGGAAGGGCGTAAAAATCAAATAATCTTTCTGTTTGAGGACCGGCGGTTTTGATTCTTCTAATAGTGCTTCTAAAAAATCGTGTTCCTCCAGGGTGTCGACCAAATCTCTTGAGCTAGAAATATGCTGTGCCTCAACAATGCGCCATGGTTTTTTACCAAGAGGTATAATATATTTTTCACCATCACACACATCCCATAAAGTCATAATTTACCACGCATGGCATCGAGGTAATTCAAAACGGCAACCAAACCAGGGATGGTTTTGAGTAATTCTAGGGGTTTTTTTTGCAAATAATGATTCTGACTATTGAGCCAAAGCTTTGCCTTGGTATGGTCGTTGCCTAATAATGCATTGAGACTGCGATAAACCCGGATCAACAGAATGGCCATTTCGCCTTCTTTGGTATCGGGTGCGAGTAATTTTTTGCCTTGACCCAAACGGCTGACACTGGCTTCACTAATCCCAATAATATCGCTGACCTCTTTTCCAGTGAGTTGATAAAAATGGGCCACATTTAACACCGCTTTGGTGAGGACGCGTGCTTGTTCTGGCAATTTGTTAGTTGAAGCATTCATAGTTTTTTTTGTCATGCTTGCTCACTTTGTGCTATGTCATCCTCGCCTACGCAGGAATGACACAGACTGTTGTTTTCATATGAAATTATAGTATGAATTTTTTTCATACGCAATATTCGGACAGCTTATCTTAGTGATCTTCATTTAGATCAAATATGAGTTAACTTCCTAAAAAAATGGTCGTTTTTCAAGCCAATATACTGTAAACTTGCTCAAAAATGTCATGAGGTTAGCGAATATTATGTTAAGAAAACTGAGAGGCGCGTTTTCCAATGATTTATCGATTGATTTGGGAACGGCAAATACCCTAATTTACGTGCGTGACAAAGGCATTGTCCTCAATGAGCCGTCCGTTGTTGCGTTGCGCAACGAGTCTGGGCAAAAAAGAGTTGCAGCGGTTGGAATAGAAGCAAAAAGAATGTTGGGTCGGACGCCGGGCAATATCAATGCCATTCGACCGATGAAAGATGGCGTGATTGCCGATTTTTTTGTGACTGAAAAAATGTTACAGCATTTTATTCATAAAGTGCACGAAAATCGATTTTTACGTCCTAGCCCGCGCGTGCTGGTTTGTGTGCCTTGTGGGTCAACCCAAGTTGAACGTCGTGCAATTCGCGAGTCAGCGATGGGTGCAGGCGCGCGTGAAGTGTTTTTGATTGAAGAGCCGATGGCAGCTGCATTGGGTGCGGGCATGCCGGTTGAAGAAGCCAGTGGGTCCATGGTGGTGGATATTGGTGGTGGTACGACAGAAGTTGCGATTATCTCTTTGAGTGGAATCGTGTATCACCAATCAGTCCGGATTGGTGGCGATAAATTTGATGATGCGATTGTTTCTTACGTGCGTCGCAATTATGGTACTTTGATTGGTGAAACGACGGCTGAGCGCATCAAACATGAGATTGGTTATGCTTATCCTTGTCGCGATTTGTATGAGATAGAAGTCCGTGGACGTAATTTGGCAGAAGGCGTGCCGCGCAGCTTTACCCTAACGAGTGCCGAAATTTTGGAAGCGTTACAAGAACCTTTATCCAGAATCGTAGGTGCTGTACGTGCTGCATTAGAATTGGCTCCGCCTGAATTGGCCGCTGATATTGCGGAACGTGGCATGGTATTAACTGGCGGTGGGGCATTATTGAAAAATATAGATATCCTGTTAATGGAAGAAACTGGACTGCCAGTGATCATAGCAGAAGATCCCCTTACTTGCGTAGCAAGGGGTGGTGGTAAAGCTTTAGAAACGATGGATTTGCGCGGTGGCGATTTTCTTTCAACAGAATGATAACTATTACGGCAAGCATAACCTGAAACGTAATCGACTTTTTGCCAAACAAAAACATAGTTCCCTATGGTTTGTGTTGTCTGTGCTACTGTCTTTTATGTTGATGATGGTTGATTGCCGGGATCGGAGTTTACCCTGGGTGCGTACTGTATTTACTGGTGTCATGATGCCGGTGCAATTTGCAGTAGATTATCCATTGCGGGTTGTGGCTTGGAGTCACTCTTTGATGAGCTCCAAAAAAACTCTGGTCGATGAAAATATGCGACTCCGCTATCAACAAACAGTCTTAGAAGCGCAACTCCAGAAATTTTTGGCATTGCGGAATGAAAACTCAGAATTAAAAAGCTTATTATCAGCCTCTTCTTCCGCACAAATGCGTTCTATGGCAGCGCGAATTTTGGCGGTGGATACCACGAGCTCGCGTCAAATTATTGTTATTTCTAAAGGATCACGTGATGGTGTGGTGCGTGGCCAAGCAGTTTTAGATGCCAGAGGCGTTATGGGGCAAGTCATTGATGTCGGGCCATTAACGAGCACTGTGTTGCTGATTTCCGATTCCAAATGCGCAGTTCCGGTATTAAATCAACGCACGGGAGAGCGAGCAATTGTAGTCGGTACGAATTATATTGGTCGTTTGTCTTTAGTCAATTTACCCAAAACATCTTCGGTGGTGGTTGGGGATTTGCTGGTGACGTCTGGATTGGGTGAGCATTATCCAGAAGGGTATCCTGTCGGGTTTGTGGAAGAAGTGCAAAATACCAGTGGCGAGGATTTTATTAAAGTTCTAGTCAGTCCAGTTGCGTGGCTAAATCGCAGTCGCTTGGTTTTATTAGTCTGGCCCGAAGAAAAGCAGAATGAGTTAAGCATGGAATTGGTAGAGCGCTTACAAGTACTAGAGGGAGTGAGTTGATGCTACCAGGGCGAATTTTTATGGTGCTGCTAGGTGCTAATATTCTGACTATTTTACCTTTGCCGGCTCAGATTAGTGGTATTCGCCCAGCATGGGTATTATTATGTTTACTGTATTTGCAAACTTATTTACCCAAATATTTTCATGTCTTGATCGTTTTGTTTTTGGGCTTGTGTTTAGACGCATTATTGTCTACTCCCATGGGTGAGCATGCGTTTGCATTATTGGTAACGACTTGGTTAATGGTGGGTAAAACCCATCGGTTTATGTTTTTTTCTATTATGCAGCAAATGCTAATCGTAGGGTTGGCATCCGGGTGTTATCAATTGATTTTATTCATAGTGGATGCTTCATTTGGACATATGACTGCGATATCCACTGTGTTGGGTGTTGCTGTAAGCAGTATGATTTTTTGGGGCCTATTACCACAGGACTTACGTAAAACTTCGAGTTCGAGATGAATTTAGTATTTAATGAGGTGGGTAGATAAGAAAATGACTGAATTAAATACTAAATACAACGAAGAAATTGGAATTTTGCTTAAGTCCTGTACCAATAATACGTATACAAGGAGTGAAGGATGCTAGATAAGAACATTGTGATTCCGCAGCAAGGGTCTGCGATTACCGTCAATGATAAAGGGGTTTTATCTGTGCCAGATCAGCCGATCATTCCCTTCATTGAAGGAGATGGTATTGGGGTGGATGTCACTCCTGCTATGTTGAAGGTCGTGGATGCGGCCGTACATAAGGCGTATGGCTCGGAACGTAAAATTGCCTGGATGGAAGTATACGCGGGTGAGAAGGCAACTCAGAAATATGGTGCAGATCAATGGTTGCCCAAAGAAACTTTGGCAGCATTGCAGCACTACGTGGTCTCGATCAAAGGTCCTTTGACGACCCCAATAGGCGGAGGAATCCGGTCTTTAAATGTTGCTATTCGCCAAGAGTTGGATTTATATACCTGTTTACGCCCCATTCGTTATTTTAAAGGAACACCTAGTCCGGTGAAAGAACCTTGGAAAACAGATATGGTGATTTTTCGGGAAAATTCAGAAGATATTTATGCGGGGATTGAATGGGCTGCGGACAGTGCTGAAGCAAAAAAAGTCATTCAGTTTTTACGGTCCGAGATGAAAGTGACTAAGATTCGATTTCCCGAACATTGCGGTATTGGGATCAAACCGGTATCCAAAGAAGGGTCTCAACGTTTGGTGCGCGCTGCGCTTCATTATGCTATAGATAATCATAAAGACTCGGTTACTTTGGTGCACAAAGGCAATATCATGAAGTTCACTGAAGGTGCGTTCAAGGACTGGGGATATGCAGTAGCCAAAGAAGAGTTTGGTGCGGAATTGTTGGACGGAGGCCCCTGGATGCGTATGCTGCACCCTAAGACTCAAAAGCCTATTATTGTGAAAGATGCCATTGCGGATGCGTTTTTGCAGCAAATATTATTGCGCCCAGAAGAATACAGTGTGATTGCGACACTGAATTTGAATGGAGATTATATTTCTGACGCGTTGGCTGCCCAAGTTGGTGGTATTGGGATTGCGCCCGGCGCCAATATGAGTGATAAAATTGCTGTTTTTGAAGCAACGCACGGCACAGCGCCTAAATATGCCGGTCAAGATAAAGTCAATCCTGGGTCGCTTATCCTGTCCGCTGAAATGATGTTGCGTCACATGGGTTGGAAAGAAGCGGCAGATCATATTATCCAGGGTGTAGAGCAAGCGATCGAAGCCAAAGAGGTGACTTATGATTTTGCGCGTTTGCTGGATCAAGTCAAACCTTTGAGTTGCTCGCAGTTTGCTGAGGCAGTGATTCGGTTGATGTAGCTTTTGTTGCCTCCGTGCCGCGGCTTGTCCGCGGCATCCAGTAATTATCCACGCGTTTCAGCCCCACCTCTGGCCTTGTCCATCAATTTACGTTAAATTAATCTTTTACACTGGCCAAATTCCTGATATCCGTCTATAAACTATATATAGGGATGAAGATGAGTGAAGATATTATCGTTGCACCTGGTTTAGATATTTGGGCTGATCTAGAGACCCAACCGACTTCGGTCATAGAAGAACCAAAAAAATATCGTGTGATATTACGCAATGATGATTATACCCCCATGAACTTCGTAGTCTTGGTTTTAAAACGCTTTTTCTATATGAGTGAATCTGTCGCAGCGCAGCTGATGTATCAGGTTCATACGCATGGATGTGCGACTTGCGGTATCTATACTCGGGATATTGCAGAAACCAAAGTTGTGCTGGTGAATGAATTTGCTAGACAACATGAGCATCCACTGCTTTGTATGATGGAACAAGCGTAAACTTATCGTCTGTAAGTGACAGTAAAGGAGCATCCGATCATGCTAAACAAAGAACTAGAGTTCACTTTAAATCTTGCCTTTAAAGAAGCAAAGGAACAACGCCATGAATTTATGACTGTAGAACACTTGCTCCTAGCCTTACTAGATAACCCTGCGGCAGCGAATGTGCTCCATGCATGTGAAGCCAATATTGAAGAATTGCGTCGTGATTTGGAAACCTTTATTCAAGAAACCACGCCCTTGATTCCGTTGGATGATGAATTGCGCGAAACCCAACCCACTTTGGGGTTTCAACGGGTTTTGCAGCGAGCAGTGTTTCATGTGCAGTCAGCGGGTAAAACGGAAGTCAGTGGCGCCAATGTGTTGGCGGCTATTTTTAGCGAACAAGAAAGCCAAGCGGTCTATTTTTTACGGCGTGAAAATATCACACGTTTAGATGTCATCAATTATATTTCACATGGCGTGTCCAAATTCCATGGCACTGACATGCGCGAAGGTATGACATCGATGATGGATGAAGAGATGATGGGTGGGGAAAACATAGAGTCTCCCTTAGAAAGCTATTGTGTGAATCTGAATAAACGTGCCCGTTTGGGTAAAATCGATCCTTTGATTGGACGGCAGGAAGAAGTGGAACGGACGATTCAAGTATTATGTCGTCGCCGCAAAAACAATCCTTTATTTGTAGGAGAGGCTGGTGTCGGTAAAACGGCCATTGCTGAAGGATTGGCGCGTCTCATCGTGGATGGTCAAGTGCCTGAAGCTATTAAAAAATGTGTGGTTTATTCATTGGATTTGGGTTCATTGCTGGCCGGAACCAAATACCGAGGTGATTTTGAAAAACGGTTGAAAGCAGTATTAAAACAATTATCGGATGTTGAAGGGGGCGTCTTATTTATTGATGAGATTCATACCATCATTGGAGCAGGTGCTGCATCAGGTGGCGTGATGGATGCTTCGAATTTGATCAAGCCGTTGTTGGCCAATGGGGAACTCAAATGTATCGGTTCCACTACTTATCAAGAATATCGCGGTATTTTTGAAAAAGACAAAGCCTTGGCCCGTCGTTTCCAAAAAATTGATGTCCCAGAACCCTCCATTGAAGAAACCTTTGAAATTCTAAAAGGGTTAAAAGGACGTTTGGAAGAGCATCATGGCGTGAAATTTTCAATCGCGTCTTTGCGATCAGCAGCTGAATTGGCAGCCAAATACATCAATGATCGATTTTTGCCAGATAAAGCAATCGATGTGGTCGACGAAGCCGGTGCTTATCAAAATCTGTTAACTGCTAATAAACGCCGTAAAATTATTTCAGTGTCTGAAATTGAATCCGTGGTGGCTAAAATTGCGCGTATTCCTGTTAAAAAAGTATCAGCTCGAGACAAAGATACCATGCGTAATTTGGAACGCGATTTGAAATTATTAGTCTATGGTCAGGATGCTGCTATTTCTGCACTGTCTTCCGCGATCAAATTATCGCGCTCAGGATTGCGGGAAATAGAAAAACCCGTAGGTTGTTTTTTATTCACTGGACCAACTGGGGTGGGTAAAACCGAAGTGACCAAGCAATTGGCCAATTTATTAGGGATCGAGCTCATTCGCTTTGATATGTCAGAATATATGGAAAAGCATACTGTATCGCGTTTGATAGGGGCACCTCCAGGATATGTTGGCTATGATCAAGGTGGTTTGCTGACGGAAGCGATTACCAAAAATCCACACTCTGTCTTGCTATTAGATGAAATTGAAAAAGCGCATCCTGATGTGTTTAATTTGTTGCTCCAAATTATGGATCATGGCACGTTGACGGATACCAATGGTCGCCATGCGGATTTCCGGCATGTGATTATGGTTATGACTTCGAATGTCGGTGCTGAAGAAATCAGCCGAAACTCTATGGGCTTTTCATTACAGGATAATAGCGGTGATGGGATGGCTATATTGAAGCGCCAGTTTAGTCCAGAGTTCCGCAACCGCCTGGATGCGGTCATCAATTTCACACCTTTAGGTGAGCAAACGATTGGATTAGTGGTGGATAAATTTATCATGGAATTAGAAGAGCAATTGAGTAGTAAGGGCGTCGCCTTGTCGGTAGACAAATCAGCTCGAGAATGGTTAATTGCGCATGGATATGACCGCGTCATGGGTGCACGGCCTATGGCGAGATTAATCCAAGAAAATATTAAAAAACCATTGGCGGATGAGCTGCTCTTTGGTAAGCTTGCCAACGGTGGGCATGTCTTGCTCAGTATGCGCGATGATAAATTGCATTTTGAGACGTATGACTATCGAGAAAAGGGTTTTGTAGAATAAGAGATACAGGAAACGCCATATTTGGCGCATCTTGAACGAAAAGCTCTATGAAAATGCTCACATACTTATGGTTGCTGAGCTTTTTCATAGAGCTTTTCGTTCAACCGGCACTCAAATCTGACGTTTCTAAGTGCGTCAAGAGTTGTAGTTTTTATATTGAGAATAAAAAAAATGTTGCATGGATTAAAATTTTTAGGGTTAGGGTGTTGGTTAATCATGTCTCTGACAGGATGTATGTCTATTTCTCGGCAGCCAAGCGATGCCTCCAATATTTGTAAGATATTTCATGAAAATCCTCATTGGTATCGCGAAGCCAAATCAGTAGAAAGACGCTGGCGTGTGCCGGTGCATGTCCAAATGGCGATTGTGCATCAAGAATCGCATTTTGTTGCGCATGCGCGTCCACCGCGTAGAAAATTATTCTCAGTGATTCCTTGGCGCAGACCTACGACCGCTTACGGTTATTCGCAAGCTTTGGATGGAACTTGGTCACTGTATCGAAAGTCCGATGGCGGCTTTTTTTCCTCGCGCACTAATTTTGGCGACGCGATGGATTTTATCGGGTGGTATGCCAATCAAGCTCACCGGCGTGCAGGGATTCCTCGTTCCAATGCCTACGATTTATATCTGGCCTATCATGAAGGGATAGGGGGTTATCAGCGTAAAACGTATTTACGTAAAGCATGGTTGATGCCAGTTGCTAGAAAAGTGGCTAACCGTGCGCAAACGTACCGTTCTCAATTGGCCTCTTGCCGGCGGTTTTCGTAAAAAACGGCGTTATTCCCGCGTAGGCGGGAATCCATTTTGCATGGGAATAGGGTATGTGATCCGAGTCCTGATAATGATAAACTTGACTTCAATCTAAGAACAGTGAATAGTAAAAATTTCGCCTTTTCGGCAGGGAGTATTGAATGAGCGTGATGCGCTTAATGTTATTAGGTGGTCCTGGTGCGGGTAAAGGGACACAGGCTTTAAAATTAATGAAGACTTTTCATATTCCTCAGATTTCTACCGGAGATATGCTGCGCGCAGCCGTTGCCTCTGGGAGTGAAATAGGCGCTGATGTTAAGAAAATTATGGATGAAGGTCGGCTGGTCTCTGATGACATTATGATTAAACTTGTTGAAGATAGGTTGCAACAAGACGATTGTAAAGCAGGCTTTTTATTAGATGGTTTTCCGCGGACTATTCCTCAAGCGCAAGCATTAAAAGATGCACATATCCATTTGGACCATGTGGTTGAAATTGCTGTGGATGAAGAGGAAATTGTGCGGCGTATCAGTGGACGTCGGGTTCATCCCGCATCGGGTCGCGTATATCACGTGATTTCCCATCCGCCCAAGCAAGCCGATTTGGATGACGACACGCAAGAACCTTTGGTTTTACGTGAGGACGATAGAGAAGAAATTATTCGTAAACGTTTGCAAGTGTATACTGAAAAAACTGCACCCTTGATCGACTACTACCAATCCTGGGCCAAAAGCGGAGACTCTGTTGCCCCCAAATTTCATCAAATTTCTGGAGAGGGCGATGTGGAAGAAATTTATGCCCGCTTATTAACCACATTGGGTTATGAGCAGCGCTCTTTGGTACAACCTATTCAAGGGCCAGAGTTTGAATCACTGGTGGAAAAACACGCGATCTTATTTGTGGATTTTTGGGCGCCGTGGTGTGCGCCTTGCAAGCAATTCAAAGAAGTGTATGCCAATATTTCAGCACAATATCCTGACATTTTCTTTGGGTCTGTCAACATTGAGCAAGAACCGGCTTTAGGCGAATTATTTGAATTGCGTTCGATTCCTCATTTGATGGTCTTTAAACAAGGGATCGCAATTTATTCTGAGTCGGGTAGTATGCCAGAATCTACTTTGAAAGAATTGGTGGAGCAAGCTTTGACAGTGGATGTGGCTGCGGTGCGTGAAGAAGAGTAGCGAGAGGTTTGGTCTGGGTGCTTAACCTCGTGCAATTTGGGATAAGCCTCACCTAAGTCCAACATTCCTCCCAACTTCCCGTCGGACTTCCTGCCGGCCCTGAAGCAATGTCCTGCATGCCTTGATCATTGAATTGTAATGTTTGGCACTGTGTGTCACCCCTAGCTTGGGCGCCTTGTGGGATAGCCTGGATTTCAAAATGAGTTTCCGTAGCATGTTGAATGGCGAGTGTATAATAACCTTGACTGGTCAGCGCTGCGGACAGCACATCTCGCTCTGAGTGGGTGCCAATGGAAGCTTCTGCATACGTGCCATATTGTGCAAAGTATTGTTCCATATGGTTGGCCAAATCTAACAATGCCATTTGTCCTTCCAAACGATGTGCTCGGATCAGATAGGTTTGATAGCTAGGGTACGCAAAGCTCAAAATAATTCCGAATATGAGCATTACGATCAGCATTTCAAGCAAAGAAAATCCTGAATTTTGCATGTGAACTCTGAAAAGGTTGGGGTTTTCCTTACAGTATTATCGCTGATTTTATGCTAAAATCCACAGTTCTTTAACTTAGTGCCCTTCGTAGGCATCCTATGTAAACCAGATGGATGACGCAAGCCACGCTTCAATCATTAAAACATAAAGAGCATTTACTAGTCATTCTGTTGTTTTTATTTTGATTTAACCTGTGATATAATGCGCAAATTATTGCCAGTCAATGGTGTGGTGCATGGATTTAAGAACTGAAACAATCCTTTTTTATGGTGATTCAGGCGTGGGTAAGACGTCTGTGATCAACCAATGGTTGCATCATACTTTTGATTCATCGCAGCGCACAAAGTCTCCTCTCACACATTCAAACAAAAAATTCTCTCAGGGTGGGGCGTCCGTTTATCTGAGCATTTATGATACCTCAGGGGAAAAACGGTATGCTGAGCTGTGGCCTCCTTATGCCAGATTCAGTAAATGTATCGTCTTAGTTTTTGACGTGCAAAATGCAGCTTCATTCCAAAGTGTGCAGACTTATCTTGAAACTGCAAAGGAAATAGAAAATGGGCAATTGAATACGCAATATTTTTTATTAGGTAACAAATGCGATCTGAGACTGACTAGGCAAGTTACAGAGAGGGATGCTCAGCGTTTTGCCGCTGATAATAATGTGATCTATATTGAGACTTCTGCCATAACGGGTGCTGGGATTCAGACACTTCAAGAAAAAATACTTAAAATTGTTCGACAAATCGTGGATATAGAAGCACCTCATTTGCCCCCTCATATAAGGCATTTAGACTTAGTAGAGCAGGTTCATAAGTTTCAGACGGCATGGGAAAAAAACCCATTTGTTCTAGACATCTGTGGTATTTTGAAAGCTGGGACGCAGGATGCAAACCCACAGTTTTATTTCACAGCAAAATTTCAAGAATTAAAGGATGATTTACTGCGTTTGGATTTGACTTGGCGCTCGGTATTGAATTCTATTTTGAATGTTGCTATGACAGCCGGTCTTGCTGTGTCATTAGTTGGGTTGCCTTTATTAGCTGGGTTTGCCTGTACCAATCTTGTGGCGTCGCTAGTCGGCTTGTTATTATTAGGTTTTTTTGCACAGACCAATAAAAAGGCGAGTGGTCATTCATGCATGTTTTTTGCGTTTGGTGAGAGACAAGCAGCGCAAACCATGTGTCATGAAGTGTTTACACAACTGGATACTACGCTCTGTATTTAGTTAGGTAACGAGACCACATTGCTGCGATCCCGTCTCATAAGAACGGAGCGTGCGACTTTCACCGCACTCCGCTCAAGTCTTTTCAAAGCCAACTTCGGTTGACCCAGCTATCATGTTTCATTTGGTGCATATTCCGATTGAGGACGAGTGTTTCAATTTCGCACCATTCTTTCTCAGATTTTAACTCGACTTGTATCAATCGATTTTTTAAAAATTGTGCCACCAGACAGGAGATCCCTCACCCTTGCTGCGCTCGGGTTCGGGATGACGTGGTGGGGATTTACCTCAGATTTCGTTCTCGCTCTTCAAAGTATTTTGTAAAGCAAAGATCAAGACCGTTAGGGTTTGTTGACAATTCAGAATTCGACGTCCCGCGGCTTGTCCTCAGGATCCAGTTCGATCGGTCTTTGTGCAATATACTTATGCACTGAGCAAGATCCCTGGATCCCGCGGACAAGCCGCGGGACGTAGGGCTTTCGAAGTTGAATTGTCAACAGACCCTAGTTTCCTTGTTGATGATGCCCATTTGATTTAAAACCTAGTGATTCGGAAAGAATAGACACGACTAAAGTATTCAAACTTACATGTTCCCTTTTTGCTCGTCTTGTCAATCTTGCATGGAGTGATCGAGGTACGCGTTGCACCCATTTACCACTTTGGTTTTCAAAATTATCTGATTCTGGTATTTCTCTACCTTTTTCCTTTGCCGCAAAAATCCAACACTGAACTGCATCAGCGCCATTAGCAATTGCTTCTTCAACCGTTTCACCATCTGATATACAACCAGGCAGGTCAGGAAATTCAATTAAAAACCCTCCACCATCATCAATTGCTAATTCACGAATAGTAAAGGGATATTCAGGCATCTTCATTACTCACCTCCAAACTTTCAATAAGAGCGATAAACTTTTTAACATAAATTGGTTTTATTGGGCGATGAGCTGGAACACACAGCAGCTCAATCCAATCATTATGATCAAATACTACATGACTTCCACCTGTTTTTCGAACAGCCACGCCATACTGATGGGCAATGGTCTCCAATTGCTCAATACGCCAATCCTTAGGATTGGTTTTCATTTTATTAAGTGTTTTTTCGCTCTTAGTCATATTTGATATGATACTATATTTAGTACTATAAATCCAATCATCAAGTAAATTTCAGTTGCAAATAATCTGGGCCAAGTTGCAATTAATGTGGGCCCAGTTTTTGATAGAAGCAATTAAAGTAAGCCGAAATCGAATTTCATTCGCATTTAATTTGGGCCAACTTTATGCGCTGAGTGCAGGCCGAGTCGTTTTCGATTGCGGGCCACTACATCTAATCGTTTTTCTAGTTGGTGGCTATTCTTTTCCCATTTATAACTTTCTTTTTCTTCATAGGATGTCTTTGTTCTCTTATTTCTTTTTCCAAAGGAATCTGCATCACGACACCAACGTTCTTGCGCTATTAACCCAAGCGTTTTTTCTTTTTCAGCATCCATCAGTATGGTTGAATGTATAATATACCTTTCACGGATGAGTTTTAGGATTTAATGCTATTGCTTTTTCCGTTTAGACTACGTTTAAAAACTCGCAATAGAGTAGACTATTCCTCGCTTTTAAACGTAGCCTAAACAAAAAAATCAAGTCGCCTAAAATCCTAAAACTCATCTGTGAAAGGTATATATCCTTTTTTTTAGCGCTCTTATTATTGCTTGTGAGTCCAAGCTCTTCGCGTACGCTATGCTCATACGATAGGAATGTGCTATCTTGGATAGCTAAAAGTAATGGCATCATTTGCGCTATACATCCATTACAAGATGTGTATAAGATTCAGCGCTTCGCTCGAGATGACGTGGGGTAAGTTACAACTATCATTTATGGACTTCAAAAAGCATTTTATGGTAAAATATTTTACATAAATGGTTTTATAATGGTTGATTGATGAATTTTTTTACTTTTCATGGCACTGAAGAAAAAAAAGCAGTTAAGAAAAAAGCAATCAGTGCAATGATAGATTTTTCAAATGAATACTTTAACTATTTAAATGCTTTGGCTCTTTTTGATTGGCAAAAGGCAAATATTGAAAGAGAGAGGGACCAATTTAAAAGATTTGTGCGAACCGCTAATAAATCAGGATCCTTATCATGTAACATGTTTCCTTATCAGTATCGTTATGCTTTCTATGTAGCAGAGGTTTCTGAGAATGATTTTGAAACACTAAAAAAAGCAAACAAAAACGAGCTTAAAAATAGGTTTAGTTATCTTAAAGTCAACAAATGTTGGTATGTTTTTGATCAGCCAGATGATAAGTATGTGCAATTAAATCAGGAAGATACCTTAACTAACGAATTGAGGATGTTGATTGGCGATAATATAATAGATTTTCTTGAGGCTAAATTATCAGAGCAAGAACTATGTGTGATTCCTGAGCAACATCTTAACTCTGAGCATTGGTTTCTTAATAAATCTAAGGGATTTGATTCAAAGGGCTGCCAATTTTTCTCTAATCTCGCCAAGGCAAAGTGGGAATTATATGATATGGAGTGGTCAGATTATTGGATATTATTCTATCGATATGTTGCAGTTTATCTCTTGATGGTGTTGTTTTTGGTTGTGATAGGATCACTTTGGATGCCGATGATGTTGGTGTGTATGCCCCTTGTTTTAATAGGTGCCGCGCTTTTATTCGACAGAGCATATGCCTGTCATGCTCGTGGCGAGATAAAATTAAAACAGTTTTTTGCCATTCCTGAGAGTTTCGAACTAAAACACTATTTTATTTTCCCGGTATGGAATAAAAACGACGATCTTCAACCCCAATCTATCTGTGATGTTGGCTTTTCTGAAGAAGATCTTGATCTTAAATTGCGGTCATCGCTCACCCAATAGAACAAGGGAGCGAATTAAAAGTTTTATTAACTGGCTTGGGCTTTGAAGAGTTTAACTCAGGAAAAACGAGTGGCTCTCGGGTGAGATTCATTCATGAAAATTATAGCGATATTATTTTGCGCAAACCCCTCCCGAATCCTGAGCTTAGCGAAACAAAGGCTCAATTATCAATACGGCAGATCCAATCCCAAGGCAGGTGGCATGGATTGAGCGATGATGAACGATGGCGTGAAGAGCTACATCGTGTCAGACCGTTATTACCTTACGTTGTCGAGCATATTGATGATCTATTGCTCCTATTTTTGATATAATATCCGCATTAAGCTCAACTTGCGAGCACTGGGGTTGCATGATGCATAATTTTTCTGATTAACAGCTCACACATTACAAGGTTGATTGCTATGACAGCGTTATATAAAGCGGGACAAGCGTTGGGATTGAATGAACAACAAGTTGAAGCGCTATTGTTTTTTTGGGATTTACCTCATCGCGCGCGACATCTTGACGAATTAGAAAGTACTCTGAAAGAAAGGTTGCATTTATCTAACAAGCTGGTGACTCAGTTTATAGCAACATTACTGAATTGCACGTCTCATGAAGGTGTTCATCTTCAGGCATTTTGTCAACAATTATGGGAAGAGCGAAACGCACTTGAAGCTTTGGCGTTGTTACAATATTTTCAACAACTTTATTTTACTAAAACCGCAATTGAGGAAAGCACTACAATGCCCACTCAATTTACTACATTACATGCCGAGCAGATTCAACATCTCGCAAATGCGCATTTTGATATGATTAATAGACGCATCACTAGCAGTAATGCTGATATTACATTAATTATTGGTTCAAAGGCGAAAACGTGTGATTTGTATTTTCGATATTTTCAATCCGAATCAACGCAACACAACCTTGGAAAACCCTATCTCTTTTTAAGTACGCGCCGTCTTCTTAGAGATAAGAGTGATAACCCAATAAGTCAGGCGAGTTTTGAATATGATCAAACAGGCTGCCAAGATTATCATGACTATTTAAAAACACATTATTTAGAGCGCTACAATCGCTTTATGTCCGATTGTTTTCATAAAACAGGCATGGCTATTGGTTTTAAACCCATTACAGAACCGACCGAAGGTATGGCGATGTTTGAACGGTATGAATATACCTTTAAAGAATCATTAGAAATCGCTTTAGAAAGAAACAATGCATGTATAGTGTACACAGGAAAAGAGGATGCATTTTCTTTTTACCAACAAGCACTCAAACTTGCTTGCGCGCAAGGTGATTTAAGTAAAAATGGAGTTGTAGCATTAGGGTCTCTTCAACCCTATTTATCGTATTATGCTATTCAATTTGATGTGATTCGAAATCAAAGCGTTGAATGCGCCGATGTGCCCACAGCAGCATTATTATCTAGCTTAACCAGCATGGCTTATGGGCCTGATGGTATGCATGATGCTCATTTTTTAGCACAGCGACTTGCGACTATTATTGACGTACAATATAAACAGGCCGCGAAGCGATTACAAAGAGAACTAGGTATCGTGAATGCCATTCCCATACCTAATGAGTATTTGCGGATAAATTACTCGAAGCAACCTTTGATTTTTTTCTGTAGTAGTTTGGGTGATGCAGAGTTTGCAAAAGATACGATACGTAGTTTAAGTGAAAAATCAGGAAAACAGTGTTCAATCATAGCATTATGTCATGTAGTGGAACCTTCACTTGCAAGCTTTGCTGCTCTCTATCCTAACGTGACGATGGTGAGGGAAATCAATGACATGCTAATTAAAGATTGTAGCAATGACGAGATTGTTGATTTCGTTAAACGCGCTACATTTTCAAATGCGTTTATTGGTATGCCGTCGAATAATGAAGAGACGCGTGCAATGCAAATTGCATTATCTCTAGATATACCGGTTATCTTTGCCAGTGAGTTTATGTTTGAACCACCTCGTGAACATGCCATTTGGCAATATCATAATTTACTTTGCCAAAAGGAAAATATTCAATTTGCTGTGCCTTTGAGTGGCACTAGTTTATTTGCAGGACATCCACGTCGTCACATTGTTGGTCATCGCGCGCTCAGCAAAATGTCGTCACACATTCCAATGAGCATAGATCAAAAACATGCGATTCTTGCTCAACTCAACGTTATTAATACAGATCGTCTCGCAGTTATTTCTGGAACAACGCAACCGCCTGGCGTTGATACTGAATTTTTGTCAACACTTCTTGATGAATTACCAAAACATCCAACAGTACAACTTCGTTTCAGTATTCACCCTGGAGTTAAACAGGATATGCTCATATATATCAATAGTTTAATTGCTATTGCTAAACAAATGGATACTGGTAATCAATTCAAAATTATTTTAAATGATAAAATAAAAGAAAAATTAACGCCGGCTCAACTCGCAGAATTTTTAGCAGAGCCATTTATAATCGAAACCAATGTTTCAGGACCTGATGCAAGTTCAGCAGCCGACGCCATCGCGCAAGCTGTTCCTGGTGAGTTGGTGAACACAGCTGCATCTCAAGGTAAGCCAACATTCGTCACGCAAGCAGACAATCACTCCTTACTGCCAAGCTCCTGGGTTACAAATAGTTCAGCGTGTTTTTTTACGGCATTGCCTACCAAGCCTCATACCTTAGCTGAACTTTGTTTAAGTGAAGATGTCACCGAGGCTGAAGTAATCACACGTTTGATGTTGTGTTAGCGTATTTTCCAATCGTACACCTCGTTGCTAGTTTATGATTTCTGGTTAAGTCCTTGTGTAACAACGCCCTATTTAGGAGCGGTTCAGAACTAACCTTCCATTCTGGTCCGCTTATTAGCGGCTCTTGCTTACTAGTCCGATTTAATACAAGATGTTCATCCCATGTAACAACAGAGGTAGATCAGCATGGAAAACAAAACCAAAGAGATACATATTGAGCAAAATGTTAAAATAGCCTTCTACGGTGATTCTGGCGTAGGAAAAACGACTTTGGCCATGCGTTGGGGTAGTGATACCCTTCATGAAACGTATCAAGCAAGTCTGGGGGTTGATTTTGAGAGCAAAACTATCTCTGATGCTGAGTTGGGACTGATTTTAGACTTGCAAATTTGGGACATAGACGGCCAAAAGCAGTTTGAATTTATGATGCCTTTTTATCTGCAAGAGACTAAATGGGTGGTTTTGGTATTTTCTGTGACAGATAGAAACTCTTTTAATAATTTGCTCCATTATTTTGACATAGCCCGAGCCAATGTACATACGAAGGCGCACTATTTTATATTGGCTAACAAAACTGATTTAGAAGCTGAAAGACAAGTGAGTACCGCAGAGGCTGAAATGTTTGCGCGTGAACAACATACTGCTTATATTGAGACTTCTGCAAAAACTCGGATGGGATTAGATCAATTAGAACAAACAATCTTACGGGTTGTGACGCATTGCCGAGCGAAGGTGGAAGGCGTGAGAGCGACAGATATTCCTCAGTCTTTTTATGGAAATCACGCTAAGCAAGAGGGCGCTGGAGCAACGAAAACTCTGAGGCCTAGACCAGAGACAGTTACAACTTTGAATCGCCAAAGTTGTTTGTAGCTGACGCTCGCAACGACGATGTTTGGCCTATAATCCCCTTGATACGCCAAACGTGGTATACTCTGCCTATTTATCTCAGTGTAGAACGTCTATGACAAATTATTGTGGTTATATTGCCTTGGTCGGGCGCCCGAATGTGGGGAAATCGACTTTATTGAATCGCATTTTAGATCATAAAATCAGCATTACTTCGCGTAAGCCGCAAACCACGCGCCATAGTATTTTAGGGGTGCGCACGGATGGACCTTATCAGTATGTGTATGTCGATACACCAGGGATTCATCTCGGGTCGAAAAAAGCCATGAATAAAATGATGAATAAAACTGCTATCCGAGTTTTGAATGATGTGGATGTGATTGTTTTTGTGACTGAGGGCACTGCTTGGCGCGAGGAAGATGAATACGTATTGGGATTGATTCAAGAGGCAAAAGTACCTTGTGTGTGGGTACTGAATAAAATAGATAAAATGGCGGATAAAAAGACGCTATTGCCTTGGGTAGAAGAGATGGCTCAACGCCATCCTTTCGCGGCTGTGATTCCTCTTTCTGCACGTACCGGCCTACAAACTTCGATTTTGCATGCCAAAATCGAGGAGTTTTTGCCGGAATCTCCGCATATGTTTCCTGATGATCAATTGACTGACCGTTCTATAAAATTCTTATGTGCTGAAATAGTTCGTGAGAAGATTTTTAGGCTTTGTGGTCAAGAGTTGCCTTATTCTACCACGGTGGAGTTGGAATCTTATAAGGATACGCCACAATTAGTGCGTATTGCGGCGTTGATTTGGGCAGAGAAAGAAAGTCATAAGCGGATGATCATTGGTGACAAAGGTGAGAAATTGAAAGAGATTGCTACCCAAGCGCGTATGGATATGGAAAAATTGTTAGAGAAAAAAGTATTTTTACAGTGTTGGTGTAAAGTCAAATCGGGATGGTCTGATAATGAGGGCATCCTCCAAGCCTTGGGATATGAGTAATCCTACCTGGCTGATTCATAAAACGTGGGCGGGCGAGAGCTCGGCGCGGGTTTTGTTATTTACGCGAGACCAAGGGTTGATTTGGGCGAAATGTCATGGTGGGTGGGGGCCCAAAAAACAAGCCATGCTCCAAGCGTTTACGCCATTATGGATTGAATTCACACAACGGCAGATTTGGTATTATGTACGGCATTTGGAAATTGCCGGCAGTGCATTTGAATTCACCGGTATTTATTTATTTTCTGCTTTGTATATCAATGAATTATTGTATCATGCATTGCGTCCCCAAGATCCCCATTCAGATTTGTATGATGCGTATGTTACTACTTTGCAAAAAGTGAGTTTGGTTGCTACTAAAGCAGAATTAGAGCCGATATTGCGGCGTTTTGAATGGAAAGTATTAACGTCTATTGGCTATGCCATGTCATTGACCCATGATGCGCAAACTCATACACCTATTGTGGCGACGCATTATTATAGTTTTCAAGCTGGCTTGGGTTTTCTTCTGGCCCCAACTGGAATAGTGGGTGCTGATATTTTGGCTTTGGCTCATGATGAATTACACGATCCCAAGGTATTGAAAACCGCAAAATATATTATGCGGCGTGCGCTGGAACATGCTTTTGGCGGCAAAACGATAAAGAGCCGAGCGTTTTTTGTGAAAGCGTAAAGCTTCCAAAACACCGTCGCTACGCTCCTCGCAACGACGTGTTGACAACTGTTCATACCCACGTAATATATACCTCTCGAAATTGGGTTTCTCTAAAGTGATTATTTCATGAACTTATTACGCAAAAAAAATATCCGTACCGTGGATCTTAGCCTGATGGGTGAAGAGCACGAGGGTGGGTTGACTCGCTGTTTGACTGGGTTTGACCTCACATTACTGGGGATTGGCGCTATTATTGGCGCTGGTATTTTTGTATTGACTGGTGTGGTGGCGGCGACGAAGGCCGGTCCAGCGATTGTCTTATCGTATATTATTGCAGGGCTAGCATGTTTGTTTTCGGCATTGTCGTATGCAGAATTGGCGACAGCCATTGGTGGGTGTGGGAGTGCCTATGCCTATGCTTATGTGGGTTTCGGTGAAATTATTGCTTGGATGATAGGATGGGACTTGCTCTTAGAGTACTCCATCACCATTGCTACCGTAGCAGTGGGGTGGAGCAGCTATCTTAAGAGTTTGTTGCAGTCTCTGTCGTTCAATGTGGTGAATATTGTACGCGTGGGCTCTACTATTGCGATTGATTTTTTTGCATTAGGGATTATTTCAGTGACCAGCGTATTATTAATTTGGGGTGTACGTTCGAGTACACGCTTTAATAATGCGATTGTAGGTATCAAATTATTAGTAATTCTTATATTTGTGGTCGTCGCGTCTACGCATATTGATACCAACAATTGGCATCCGTTTATGCCATTTGGTTGGTTAGGGGTAGCGAAAGGCGCCTCATTGATATTCTTTGCGTATATTGGCTTTGATGCGGTTTCGACGACTGCGGAAGAAGTGGTGAATCCGCAACGGAATTTGCCTATCGGTATTGTCGGTTCTTTGTTGGTTTCCACTATTTTGTATATCGTTATTTCAGCTTTGCTGACAGGTATGGTTCCTTATTATAATTTGAATGTAGCCTCTCCGATTAGTGATGCATTGATTGCAATCGGCTATCAAGGCATGGCTGGGGTAATCAGTGTAGGTGCTTTGGCAGGTTTAACCACCGTGATACTGGTATTGTCTTATGGTTTGAGCCGCATATTTTTTGCAATTGCTCGCGATGGACTGTTACCCAAGTATTTTTCTGTATTGCATGCAAAAACTAAAACGCCCATGCGTATTGTCGTTTTGTGTGGCATTTGGATGGGCGTGATTTCGGCTTTGTTCCCAATCGATCTCTTGGCTGAGCTGGTAAATATTGGTACTTTGGTTGCGTTTACCTTGGTTTGTTTGGGTGTGCTGATACTTCGTCGCACACAGCCTGATATGCATCGGCCATTCAAGACGCCTGGTATGCCCTATGTCCCTATTTTAGGGATGGTCTGTTGTCTCTATTTGATTGCAAATCTACCCTTGTTAACCATACTCCGATTTGTGGTTTGGTTTGCGATTGGGATGGTGATTTATTTCTCGTTTGGTCGCAAACATAGTTTGCTGGCGGGTAAGGCTAAGAAAGCGCGGTGATTGTAGTTGGTAGGTTGGGCCTTGGCCCAACGAATAGGTTGATATTCATTGTTGGGCCAAGGCCCAACCTACTACTACGGTATTTTCTATTTTCTTAACGATGCAGAACTAAAGTACAATTGTTGTTCTTCCACTTCTGCTTCCGTTGTGTAATCCACTTTTCCGGTCATACGCAACGTCCTAATTGCTTTGAGTCTTTCAGCAGTTTCGGTATCTCTAAAGAAAGGACTGTAGCGAAAAATACGCGTCATACGACTAGGATCTGCCGTCATATCATGATGAATGGCTGTGATGACATTTTGCATTTTATCGCCATCGAGACTTTTCGCTTTTCTTTTTTCCTTTTTATCTTTTCTTAGGATATCCGCTACTTGCTCATCCGTTACAGTAAAACGACCTGGTTCTTCTGGATGTAATGCGTCTTGATTGTTATAAGCAGTCATGCGGTAGATGCCTTCTTGTACCGCAAGGTGAATGCAGGCAGCAGCAAACAAAGTAACGCAACCCATAATGAAAAAAGCCCAGCTAACAGGGTTCGCAAATCCAGCACTAACTGTTAAAGCAGTGATAGCAGACGACAACACCGCATTAGTTAGGACAGCGGACAAGCTAAGACTCATGACAATATTGGCCATACCTAGACCTGCTTGGAGATAGCCTTCGTTATAATACAAACGTTCTAAGTTATTCCATAATTCACTCATTAAATAAAATGCACCAATCACAGCAGGGGCAATGACCACACCGGCAATAATAAGCACACCGGCATAAGCGGCAAAATTGCTGTTTCTACTGTTGCTGCCATTTTCTTCACGGCGATCTGACGCTGTACCGAAGTAGTTGTTTGTTGTGCCGCCATTGCGGTTCATAAGACAAAATATCCACCAGGGTATGCCGGAATTATGATGGTGATGGATAACTGTTGGCGCTGGCGCAGCAGCTGTTGCGTAAATAGGTGACGTAGAGGAAGCATAAGCGTGTGGAATGGAGTCTTCTTCTGCATCGTCGTGGGATGGTGATCTAGGGGCAGGGTTGAGAGCAGTAGTGAAAAATTCTTTTGTTTTCCGAATCTCGTCGTTTTTTTCTCGGTCAGTAGAACTGGTACTGTCTTCTTTCCATATAAAATTTTCATAAATTTCAGCGCGTTGACTATCAGTTATCACATTAGATCTAGGCATAGTTAGCTCCGTTTTGAATTCGTGCGCATTATACATTGCGTTTAATAAAAACACAAAGAAAAATGAACGATACGAATGACCAAAAGTCAATTTCTTCGTCGCTACACTTCTCACAACGACGGTTTCTTTCTTGCCGGTACTTGCAAATACTTTTGTAGCGCTATATCATTACAGGAGTACGGAATATTGTGAGTAGGATTATGACAATCAAACAGATGAGTTTAGAAGAGTTTTCCAATCTGGCCCAGCATAGTCAGTGCTTGGTCGTGTACCGCGAAATTATGGCAGATCGATTAACGCCTATTGGAGTAGTGGCGAAGCTCCAAGCGGAAATGCAGGAAGGGACATTGTTGGAGTCTGGTTTACAGCAGACGGAAGACAGTCGTTATTCCTATATTGCTTTTGGCTTGATGGCGCAATTGTCTGCGCGGGGACAGCAAATTACCCGACGCTTAGGATCCTGCATCACGCACCTAGCTGCGGATCCCTTCACGGTATTACGTCAATTATTAGAGGCGTTGAAATGTGATAATTCGCCGCACGAATTGCTCAAAATGCAGGGTGCAGTGGGGTTTTTGACCTATGATGCGATACGTTTGCGGGAAAATATTCCGGATCGGCATCCCAACGAGCAAGATCTTCCAGATTTACTCTTTAATTTTTACCATACCACGCTGGTTTTCGATCACGTTCAGCATAAATTGTTACTAGCGAAGAGGGTGGAATTGGGTGCAGATGTTCACCAAGTGTATCAAGATGCACAGGTTTATTTACAGAATTTGGTCGATAAAATATCTCGTAATCTCCCGCCACATCAGGGAGATCCTTCGTCGCAGGCTCCTCAGGATGACGTGGATGAAAGTACTCCTCAGGTCGACATCAGTGATACCGATTTTATGCATTTGATTGGACAGGCGAAACACCATATTAGCTTGGGAGATGCGTTTCAAATCGTCTTATCCCGTTGTTTTAAACAGCCCTATACCGCCACGCCTTTGGATATTTATCGTGCATTGCGTAAAGTGAGTCCGGCACCTTATATGTTTTATTTTCCTATGGAACATGGGGTGATGGTGGGCGCCTCTCCGGAAAAATTGATTACGGTACGACAAGGACAAGTGGAGATTAATCCAATTGCCGGAACGCGAGCGCGGTCTACGGTTGCGGATGAAGAAAAAAATGCTAGTGAATTGCTCGCGGATGATAAAGAGTTGGCTGAGCATATGATGTTGGTCGATCTGGCGCGGAATGATTTGGGTTCCGTTTGTAAGCCTGGCACGGTGCAAGTGAAGACGCTACTCCAAGTCAAACATTTTTCTCATGTGAGTCATTTGACGTCCGTGGTTGTCGGACAGTTGGCAGCCGACAAAGATGCTTTGGATGCATTACAGGCAACTTTCCCCGCGGGTACGGTGAGTGGCGCGCCTAAAATTAGAGCGATGGAAGTGATTGATGCGTTGGAGACTTCCAAGCGCGGTTTATACGGCGGGGCATTTTGTCGAGTGGATGCGCTGGGTAATTTGGATAGTTGTATTGCCATTCGCATGGCAATATTGCGCGATGGCGTAGCGACGATACGGACTGGGGCAGGGATTGTTGCGGATTCTAATCCAGAATCAGAAGCAGCAGAAACGCGGCAGAAAGCGCGCGGCATGTTGGCCGCTATTGCTTTGGCAGAGGAGGGTTTGCCGTGCTAATTATCATCGATAATTACGATAGTTTTACGTTTAATCTTTATCAAATCGTGGCACAGAGTCATCCACAGGTGATGGTGTTGCGCAATGATAAGGTTACTGTGGCAGAGATCATCGCACTGAATCCAGAGGGTATTATGTTATCTCCTGGTCCTGGGCGTCCTGAAGCGGCTGGTATTTGCCTTGATTTGATCCAGGCATTGCCGTCTACGGTGCCTTTACTCGGGGTTTGCTTAGGTTTACAAGCGATAGTCTGCGCGCTTGGCGGGAAAGTGATTGCTGCACCAGAGCAGGTGCATGGCAAAGCCACGTTGATTTTTCATCAACGAAAAACGCTCTATCAAGGCCTAACTTTGCCATTTTCTGCAGGTCGTTATCATTCTTTGATGGCGGAGCGCGCTTCTTTGCCATTGAGCTTACAAATCGAATCGGAAACTGCAGATGGCTTGATCATGGGGATTCGTCATCGTCAATTGCCTATTTTTGGGGTGCAATTCCATCCTGAATCTATTTTAACGCCAGCAGGAACTCAGCTCATCCAGAATTTTATGCAGCTATGCTGTCCTGAAAAGGAAGGTGTGTTATGCGGCTAAAAGATGGGATTGAAGCCTTGATGGCCAATCAAAACTTGAATAGCCAAGTTTGTAAACAAATGATGACTGATTTGTTGCAACCTGACAGCCATCCCTTTCAAAAAGTAGCCTTTTTGGTATTGCTGCGATCTAAGATTGAAACAGCGGAAGAATTGGTGGGGATGGTCGCGGCTTTGCAAGACAAAATGGTGGCATTGGTTCCGAATAAAAAAACCTTGGATATCGTTGGAACGGGTGGTGATGGTGCGCGAACGGTGAATATTTCGACTGGGAGTGCGCTATTGGCGGCTGCTTGTGGCGTAGCCATCGCGAAACATGGCAATGCGGCTGTGACTTCTTTGGCAGGATCGGCAGATGTCTTAACGGCATTGGGCGTTAATATTCATATGTCACCCGAAAAAATTATCCAAAGTATTGATTCCTTGGGTATAGGGTTTTGTTTTGCTCCCAATTTTCATCCTATTTTGCGCGAATTAAGGTCTTTGCGGCAACAATTAAATGTGCCGACTTCGTTTAATTTATTAGGCCCTCTGTTGAATCCTACTAAGCCTGCGCATTTGTTATTAGGGGTGTTTGATCCCACATTTATGCCCATCATGGGGGAAACCTTGCAAAAATTAGGCACAGAGCATGCCCTAATTGTGCATGGCAATGGGATAGACGAATTGTCTTGTATGGGCCCGGTTAAAACGCTTGAGGTCACGCCTGATGATTTACATCTGGCTTATCTTGATCCGCAAGCATTGGGGTTGGAACGTTGTGAGTTACGAGATTTACAGGGTGGTTCCGCAGTTATGAATGCTGAATTATTGCGGGATGCCTTCCAGGGTGGTACTGGTCGCCAAGCGGTAGCTATTGCGAATACGCTGATCTTCAATGCTGCAGTGGCTATTTATTTATATGGCTTACAACCTTCAGTGGCAGCTGCGATTCCCTTGGCCAGAGAAAAATTATTGGATGGATCGGCTATGACAACTTTGACGCATTTGGTGGAGTTTTCAAATGACTAATCGCTTGGACCCTATTATAGATCAGAAAAAGCGTGAAATTGCGTTGCTGCAAGCATTTCTCCAAGCCCATCCTGAGCATGCCATAGTGCAGTTATTGCGTGGCAATCTGCTACGAGAAGGGCGGAAAAGCTTTAAACAAGCTCTGCAAGGTCCGAATCTAAGCGTGATTGCAGAAATAAAACGCAAATCGCCGTCAAAGGGTGACTTGGCTCGGATTTCTGATCCCATTGCTTTGGCTCAAACCTATATAGCCGGCGGCGCAGATGCACTGTCAATCCTAACCGATGAGCTGTTTTTTAATGGCAAATTGGCTGATTTAACTTCGGTGTCGCTTGCTTGTGCGAACAGCTCAACGCCTATTTTACGTAAAGATTTTGTGCTAGATGTCAGTCAAATTGCGCAAGCCGTAGTTGCGGGAGCGGATGCTATTTTGGCCATCGTGGCGGTATTAGGTAAGGAGACTCGAACGATTCTGAATGCTGCGAAGGCCATGGGTATTGAGGTGCTGGTTGAAGTGCATACGGAAGCAGAATTGAACTTAGCTTTGGAGAGCGGAGCTGAGATCATTGGAGTAAATAATCGTGATCTGACGACCTTTCAGGTAGACAGTGGGCGGGCTTTTGATCTGGTGGCGTTGATTTCTAAAGGGATAATCAGCGTTGCGGAATCTGGGATTAGAGAGGCTCAGTTGGCGCGAGACTATCATCAAGCTGGATTTGATGCGGTATTGATTGGTGAAGCACTGGTGACTTCTGTTGTACCGGAGCAGTTTATTGGAGCATGCCGGAATGTCTAATAAAATATTTCATAAATTAGGTCCTGTTCTTCCCCTAGTTAAAATTTGCGGTGTTCGCTCAGCTTCGCTTGCGCGCGCAGCGGTAGAAGCGGGTGCGGATTTGATTGGTATTATTTGTCATCCAGGTTCTAGGCGTTATGTTGACCTCGTTACAGCCAAAGAGATTGCTGAGGTAACGCGTGTGATGGGTGGGACGCCCGTGGCGGTATTGGTGGATCAGTCTGCTGCGCAGATGCTCGAATTTTGTGAGATGACAGGGATTGATAGCTTGCAATTACACGGTGATAGGGCGCGGAGTGAGCAGCTGGCATTGCCTGCATATTATCAGCGGATTTATGTGTGTCCAGTTGGATCGATGGGTATACGTCCTGTTGATTTGATGCAATTAAGAGAATGTGATGCGCAACGGGATTATGTGTTGTTTGATCATGAAAATGCAGGGGCTGGCCAATTATTTGCCTGGGATAAGTTGGCGTATACGGGACCACTGCAGATGGGGATTGCTGGCGGATTGAATAGAGATAATGTGGCACAAATGCTAGAAAAATTCAGCCCTGCATTGGTAGATATTTCTTCTGGTGTGGAAGATCTCAGTGGTGAAAAAGATATTAAGTTAGTTCGTGAGTTTATTACGATTGTGAATAGGAGACAGTAACATGCCATTTACGCAAAAAAACGGGTATTACGGTGCATTTGGTGGGTGTTATTTACCTGAAATTTTACTGGCTCCCATTCGTGAGCTCGCAACAGCTTGGGACAGTCTGAAGACTGACTCTGCTTTTCGTTCTGAACTCCGTGAGGTTTTGCAGCACTATGCTGGTCGGCCGACGCCGCTGACTGGTGTACCTAATTTTGCAGCGGCGATTGATGGCCCACAAATATTTTTGAAACGCGAAGATTTGTTGCACACTGGTGCTCATAAAATAAACAATGCGCTGGGGCAATGTTTTTTAGCCAAACATTTAGGGAAACAACGCATTATTGCGGAAACAGGCGCAGGGCAACATGGGGTTGCGACAGCTGCAGCTTGTGCGCGTTTGGGTTTGACTTGCGTGGTGTATATGGGTGCCAAAGATATGCAACGCCAAGCACCGAATGTATCCAGAATGCAGTTGATGGGTGCAGAAGTTATTGCAGTTGAAAGTGGTTCAGCGACTTTGAAAGATGCGGTGAATGAGGCATTACGCGACTGGTCAGAATCGTTTGCCGACAGTTTTTATTGCTTAGGGTCGGCCTTAGGTCCCCATCCTTATCCTGAGATGGTCGCCAATTTCCAGGCGGTTATTGGAGAGGAAACGCTGCAACAATGTCAAAATCAAATTCAAGCCAAACCTGATTTGATTCTGGCTTGTGTCGGTGGCGGGTCAAACGCGATTGGCATGTTTTCAGCTTTTTTAGAGGATGCGGCCGTGCAATTGATTGGGGTAGAGGCAGGTGGCACAGGTTTGAAATTAGGCGAACATGCTGCACGGTTTAGAACGTTGACGCCTGGTGTTTTACATGGCTGTCATACGTATGTGTTGCAAAATGATGAAGGTCAGATTGCTGCCACGGCGTCGATCTCAGCGGGATTGGACTATCCTGCGGTGGGCCCGCAACACGCACAATTGCATGCTATGGAACGGGCACAGTATGTTGCAGTCGAAGATGAGCAAGCGTTACAGGCTTTGCGTTTGTTGGCAAGAACCGAAGGAATTTTATGTGCTTTAGAATCTGCTCATGCGTTAGCTTATTTATGTGAGATTGCACCGACTTTGCCAAAAAATTTAAAGGTAGTGGTGAATTTGTCGGGACGCGGGGATAAGGATTTGGGGCAGATTGGGTAGGTTTGGCCAAGGCCCAACCGAGAAAAGAGGGTATGAACATGACAGGAATCGAAAGAATTGCGGCAAGTTTTGCACAGAGCAAAGCTTTTGTGGCGTATTTAACGGCGGGTGATGGTGGCATGCAACGTACTTTGGATGCTGCATTGGCTTTGATCGATGCTGGGGTCACGATATTGGAAATTGGGGTGCCATTTTCTGATCCCTTGGCAGATGGTCCGGTCATCCAGCGTGCAGCAGCGCGCTCATTGGCAGCGGGGACCACCTTGTCAGCTATTTTAGATTTGGTGGCGGAGATTCGCAGTCGTTCGGATATTCCTTTGATATTATTTACCTATATGAATCCGATTTTTCGGGTCATGCACGCGGATTTTTTTCCAAAGGCCCAACAAGCTGGAGTAGCTGGGATATTACTGGTAGATTGTCCCCTAGAAGAAATGGGGCCGATCCTGCAGCCTTGTGAACAGTATGCGATTGCACCGATTTTTGTGACCAGCCCTACGACATCTGTGGCGCGTATCCAACAACTGGATCAACAGGGTAAAGGCTTTTTATATTATGCTTGCCGCAAAGGGACAACAGGTATTCGCACTCATTTTCCAGAAGATTTTGCGCAGAAGATGCAAATTTTGCAGGCGCATGCAACCTTGCCAGTAATAGCTGGATTTGGGATTGCATCGCGCGAAGCGGCTTCACAAGTGCTACAATACGCCGATGGGGTGGTAGTCGGATCATTATTTGTGAAAGCTTTAGAAGACGGTATGACACCGGGTGATTTGCAGCGTTTGGCTAGGCAGATTAACCCATTAGAGAGGGGAGCAGTATGATTCTTGTAATGAAAGACTATGTGACCAAGCTGGATGTGGATGAATTGGTTGCGAAACTAGCATGGATGAATCTACAAGCGATCCCCTCTGAGGAAAACGCTCGTTTTTTTGTTGCGATTGTGAATGGATTGGATGTTCACACTGACACGGCATTGTTTGCAATATTGCCAGGTGTGGAACGCGTGTTGCCGTTGACGCAGAAATTCAAATTGGCGGGTCGGGAAATTAAAAAAGAGCGGACGGTGATTGATATTCACGGGCGTAAAATAGGGGGCGATACCTTTATTGTGATGGCTGGGCCTTGTTCGATTGAATCTGAAGAGCAAATTCATCAGACGGCTGCCCACGTTGCAGCAGCTGGGGCGCATATTTTGCGCGGCGGGGCATTCAAACCGCGGACATCTCCTTATGAGTTTCAAGGCTTGGGTAAAATCGGGTTGCAATATATGCAATCAGCGGCCACCCAACATGGTTTGTTAAGTGTGTCAGAAGTGATGGATACGCAAGACATCGATTTGGTGGCGTCTTATGTAGATATCTTGCAAATTGGCGCACGCAATATGCAAAACTTTTCCTTGTTAAAACAAGTTGGAAAAACGGGTAAGCCGGTATTATTAAAGCGCGGTTTATCCGCAACGTATATGGATTTCTTGATGGCTGCGGAATACATTTTGCACACCGGAAATCCGAACGTGATTTTATGCGAACGCGGGATCCGCACTTTTGAAACCTACGCACGCAATACGCTGGACATTGCTGCCGTTCCAATTTTAAAGGAATTGACGCATTTACCGGTGATTGTCGATCCAAGTCATGGCACCGGGTTACGATCGATTGTCCCTCCGATGGCCTATGCCGCGATGGCGGCTGGGGCAGATGGCATTATGGTGGAAGTGCATCCTGATCCGGATAAAGCAGTCTCGGATGCGAAGCAGACGATCACGCCGCAAACCTTTGCGCAAATGATGACTATGCTCAATAAAATTGGTCAGGTCGTCAGAGTGGGGACCTAAACATGCCCTATCGAGTCAGGCCATCGCGATTACAGGGTGGTATCACGATACCCCCTTCAAAATCGCATACGTTGCGCGCTATTTTATTTGCAACTATGGCGCATGGGCAATCGGTGATTCGCAATTATTTGCCGTCCCCCGATACCCAAGCCATGTTGCGAGCTTGTACCTTATTGGGCGCAAATATTGAAGTGGAACAGGAGTCATTGCGTATTGACGGAGTGGGTGGGGAGCCTAGTGCGCCAGCCGATGTCATCGATGCGGGTAATTCTGGGCAAGTTTTGCGTTTTGTGGCTGCTGTTGCCGCATTGACCTCCGGTTATACGGTTTTGACGGGTGATGAGTCGATTCGCACCCTGCGACCTGTCCAACCTTTATTAGAGGGCTTAAGTGGTTTAGGAGTCCTGGCTGTCTCCACACAAGGCAATGGTTCAGCGCCTATTATTGTCAAAGGCCCGATGTTGGGCGGCAAGACGCGATTAGATGGTGCAGATTCACAGCCTGTGTCGGCGCTATTGATTGCAGCCGCTTTTGCCAAAGAACCTACCGTAATCGAAGTGATGAATCCCGGAGAAAAACCGTGGATTGATCTGACTTTAGATTGGTTGCGTCGTTTGGGGATTGCTTATGAACGCGAAGGGTATACCCATTATACTCTGTTGGGTAATGCGAAGTATTCGGGCTTTGATTACACGGTGCCAGGTGATTTTTCCTCTTGTGCTTTTCCATTAGTGGCGGCCTTGATCACCGGCTCGCAAATCAGTTTGCACAATCTGGATATGCAAGATGTACAAGGTGATAAAGCCTTGATTGGGATTTTACAAGATATTGGGGCCGATATTGTGGTGGATGCAGAGAACAAAGCTTTGCATGTGCGACCTGCAACACTTTTGATGGGGAAAACCATTGATGTGAATCAATGTATCGATGCGCTACCGATTTTAGCGGTCTTGGCTTGTTATGTAACGGGAGGCACCACGTTGACAGGCGCTGCTATTGCTCGTAAAAAAGAATCTGATCGCATCTCAGCCATCACCCAGGCATTACAAGCAATGGGTGCGGCGATTGTCGAAACCGAAGATGGCATGCACATTAGTCCAACGCCATTGGTTGGCGCAGTAGTACCTAGTTTTTCGGATCATCGCATTGCGATGGCTCTGGCGGTTGCTGGATTGGCGGCGCGTGGAGAAACGGTGATTGAGAATACTGCTTGTGTGGCCAAAAGCTATCCAAATTTTTTGGCCTCTATGCAAGGTTTGGGCGCTGACATGGTAGCTTTGCTATGAGCCAATGTTTGATTTTGATTGGTTTTAAAGCTTGTGGCAAAACGTCGGTTGGGGAATTGCTGGCGCAAAAACTGGGCGTGCAGTTTCTGGATACGGATCGATTGTTGGAGGCGCGTTATGCTTCTAGTTTACTGCCAACGTCCCATGACTCCGCACTACCGACTTCACCGAATTCCCGCGGCTTGACCGCGGGATCCATAGGTCTTGATACCTCCATGGATCTCGCGGTCAAGCCGCGGGAATTCGGTTGCGCCGAAATATACCGCGCCATTGGCGAGCATGCATTTCGTGCACTGGAAAAAAGCGTAATGACTGATTTGCAACAAGCTGCCACAAACACCCCCCGAGTGATAGCAACTGGTGGCGGAGTAGTATTAGATCCAGAGAATAAAGCACTGTTACAACAATTGGGGAAGGTCATTTATTTGTCTGCCTCTTATGCGACATTATTATCTCGCTTGAAGAGTAACTCCTTACCTGCATTTATGTCTGGTGATCTGGAAACAGAGTTTCAAACGTTGTTTGCGCAACGAGAGCCGATGTATCGGGAGATGGCAGATCGAGTATTGAATACAGAAAATTATTCGGTGCTTGAGGTGGTTGAGCAGTTGGTTTAAATATCTTGGAGACAAGCATGGCAAGCAATTCTTTTGGACAATTATTTCGCATCACTACTTGGGGCGAGTCTCACGGTAAAGCCATTGGTGTCGTAATTGATGGCTGTCCAGCAGGCGTGGCTGTCAGTACGGAAGAGATTAATCTTGCATTGGCAATGCGGGCACCTGGTCGCAATGCGTACACGAGCCCGCGCCAAGAAACGGATCATGCAGAGATTTTTTCTGGTGTATTTGAAGGTAAAACGACCGGAACGCCAATTTCGATTATCATCATGAATCGTGATATGAAGTCAAACCATTATACTGCCCTCAAAGACGTTTTGCGTCCCGGTCATGCTAATTATACTTATCTGCAAAAATATGGTCCTAATTATGATTATCGAGGCGGCGGGCGCGCATCTGCGCGCGAAACAGCTTGTCGCGTAGCGGCGGCGGCCATTGCAAAAAAAATACTGTTTCATTACGGCATTCAAACATGTGCTTATTTATCGAGCGTGGGGTCAGTCCAAGTTGATGATCTGGGGGTGAGTATCTCAGATTTGCGCCCCAAAATTGATAATAACCCAATTTTTTGTCCAGACGAACATGTTGCACAAGCTATGCAGACTGTGATTCATCACGCAAAAGAATCCGGAGATTCAGTCGGAGGGGTGGTGACGTTTTTAGCTACAGGATTACCGGTAGGTTTAGGCGATCCCGTATACGAAAAGCTGGAAGCCAATTTGGCCAAGGCGATGTTAACGTTGCCGGCCAGCAAAGGTTTTGAAATAGGGGAAGGGTTTCAGGCTGCTCACATGCTGGGATCAGATCACAATGATTTATTTACGCAATCTGAGCAACAGACTCAAACTCAAACGAATCATGCCGGGGGTACGTTAGGTGGGATTTCAACGGGCATGCCATTACTGGGTCGAGTGGCTTTCAAACCTACTTCTAGTATTCGCAAACCCCAAGCAACGGTTGATCTCAATGGTCAGGCGACGGTCATGACGCTGCCAGAAGGATCGCGCCATGATCCCTGCGTAGCCATTCGCGCTGTGCCGGTAGTAGATGCCATGTGCGCACTGGTGTTGGTAGACGCTTTATTACTGCAACGTTGTGCGAAGCTAACGGAGTCATCATGTTGACCATCCCATTTGGCTCGCATTCGATATATTTGGATCAGCAGTTACTCCAAACTGAGATGGTGTCGACTTTGTGTGCACCATTGCGCAGGCGTTTGGCCATTATCACCGATAGTAATTTAGCGGATACTTATGGTCAAGCTTTGCAGAAAACATTGAATAAGCAGGGTTGTTTGGCGGATTTATTTGTCTTTTCAGCTGGCGAAACGCATAAAACGCGCCACACCAAGGAACAATTAGAAGATGAGTTGTTACGCAAACAATATGGGCGTGACTCTTGTTTTTTGGCGCTAGGCGGTGGATTGGTTTGTGATTTGGTTGGGTTCTTAGCCGCGACTTATTGCCGCGGTGTTCCAGTGATTTATTTGCCGACCACGTTATTGGCGATGGTGGATGCCAGTATGGGAGGCAAAACTGGGCTCAATACGCCCTTGGGGAAAAATTTAATTGGGACGTTTACCCAGCCTTATGCCGTGTGTATGGATATGGCTACATTGCAGACGTTACCCGATTGCGAATGGCGCAATGGGATTGCAGAAATGATCAAACATAGTTTGATTGCGGATGCGAATTTGTTTGCACAAATGCAAAGCTCGCAAAATTTACAGGCATTGCAAAATCGGGCAGATTTGGTGGATTTGATTCAGAAAAACTGCGCGATAAAAAAATCCATTGTGGAACAAGATGAACACGAAAAGAGTATTCGTCAATTATTGAATTTTGGGCATACGATTGGACATGCGATCGAAGCGCTGGAGGATTACCGGATTGGGCACGGTGAAGCGGTGGCGATTGGGATGCTAGTAGAATGTCATTTGGCCGTGCAAGCGGGGTACTTGTCTGATACGGTGTTAGAGGCAGTCCATGCGCTATTACACCGCTATGCATTACCTTTGAAAACCAGTGTATTTCAAAACAAATCTTTGTTTTTGGAAGCACTGATTTTGGATAAAAAGTCGATTCAGTCAATTCCGCAATTTGTATTGTTAACTGGGATTGGCCAGCCTTATGTCCATGAGGGACAGTATACGCATCCTGTTGCTATAGAGTATTTGGATCGTGCTCTGGATTGGGCGGCCGAAAGGTTTGGGTAAACCTATCCGTGCTGACAAATCTCCTTATTTGAAATTCTATTTATGGTGTACTAACATTTAATCAGTCACTAAGATAAATACCAGAATCATGAATCCAGCGCTTTTCGGCGAGAGGATTCGCCGAGTGGATTTTTTCATAAAGCCGAATAACACTCTAAGCTATAAATTCCAAAGGAAGACAATTATGAGCGATGGTGATTTTCAACAGGGAAAAGAGTTAATCAATTCAAAATATGAAAAATCAGATATTGATATGATTGAGAAGTTAAAGAGTATATCTCCAGATTTTTATAATATCTTAGTTGAATTTGTGTTTGGTAAGGTATGGACTAGAAAAATCTTAAACATCCAATCTCAAGAAATAGTTGCCATCACGGCATTAATCACGATGGGTTGTGTCCCTGAGCTACTAAAAGGCCATTTTAATACTGCGTTGAATAGTGGATTAACCTCAGAGGAAGTGAAAGAAATTATCTTATTGGCATCGATTTATATTGGGATTCCTAAATCAATTAATGCATTTTTTGTGTTGCAGTCCGTATTGGATGAGCGAGCAAAAAAATAGGAGAGCGCTATGTTATACATATCATTGTTTCCTCAGTTGTTAATCGGGTTCTATTTTTTGTTTTTTGGATTATGGAATGGCTATCATTGGAAGCCTACTATAGAGGCCATGGTCTCAAAAAAAATTCCTTTTGCATCCCCATTATTAGCATTTGGAATTCTTTTAGAGTCTATAGCGGGTACTGCAATTATTTTAGGAATTGGCATCAAGATTGCGGCAGCTGTATTAATTCCCTTTGATCTCGTTGCCGTATGTCTCTTTCATAATTTTTGGTGCATGCAAGGAGAGATACGTCGATTAAACATGATTATTTTTATCTCTAATACCACGGCGACATTAGGGGCACTTATTTTATTACTCGTAGGGAGCATTTAGAATGGGCAGCAAAAACACGACTGATTACATACTAGAGACGCTCAAAAATGAAGGAGTCACTCATGTTTTTCTCGTCCCTGGATTTCTCATTGATCCTTTTCTGAGTGGTTTTGCTAGAAATAGCCAGCTCTGCCCCATCATCGCTGCCCACGAAGAGGGTGCTGCATATATGGCAGATGGTTATGCTAGAGCTAGTGGTTTGTTTGGCGCTGTGATTTGCATCGGTGGACCCGGAGTCACGAATACCACAACTGCCATTGCGGTAGCCAGCGCAGACCGAATACCTGTTTTTCTGATTTCAGGAGATGTTCCTGTCCATTGGCAGGGCCGAGGTTTTCTCCAAGATTCGACCTTAGCAGGTATCAATGAAACCGCTATTTTGTCTTCTGTGACTAGAATGCAATTGGATCTGCCTTGTGTAGAATTACTGGAACATCACTGTCAGACCCTGCTGCGAAAAATGTATAGCCCTGCAGCCCCTGGCCCAGTTCATTTGATGATAGCGGAAGACATTCAACAAAAAGAAGTTCCGCAAAAGATACCTAAAAAACTACCCTCTATTGTCCACAAGCAACGGATTTTAGATCATAGTACATTGCCAGAGGTTTGGCAGCATTTATCTGCTCGTAAGAAAATCATGATCATTGCTGGGGCTGGCGTAACCAGCTCTGATGCCAGCAAAGAACTGATCATTTTTGCTGAGCGTTACGCCATCCCGGTGGCAACCACCAGCACAGGTAAAGGTGTGTTTCCAGAAAATCATCCCTTATCACTAGGCTGTGCTGGATGGTTTGGTTCACGTTGGGCGAACGAGACGCTTATAAGCGGTGAAGTCGAGGTATTAATCATATTAGGGTCTCGCTTAAGTATGATGGATTTGTGCGTGATTAAAAAAGACCCTGTCAAACAAGTCTTAATAGCAAATGACATCAATTTTGACTCTATTTTTAGAAGCTTTACGGTCGACGTACCCGTGTTGGGTGATTGCCAAGAATTTTTAAAAACATTGAATAACACAATGGATGCAACTATGCAGGCAGTTCAAGCGCATAATGCCACACGAAATCAATGGTTAGTCTCCATAAAAAATCAAGGAACTCGTGTTTATTTTCCAGAAAATTGTCTGAGTACGATGGTGCCAATACACCCTGCACGTGTTATTCATGAACTGCGACAAATCATGCCCACCAACACAATATTAACTGTCGACAATGGTGCTCATACACTTTTTGTTGGACATTATTGGGAAACATATGGGCCACGCGAGTTTTTTACGTCATTAAGCCATATGGGCTCCGTGGGTTGGGGTGTCCCTGCGGGGATAGGTATCAGCATTGCTCGCCCAGATGCGCCCTCTGTCATCATTACAGGAGATGGTTGCATGTTAATGAATGGTGTCGAAATACAGACAGCCGCTCGTTATAATCTGCCAATTATCGTGATAGTCATCAACAATAGTGCGTATGGAAACCCGAATTTAAGATCTAAGACGGTAGGCGTGATCGAAGATCAACTTACTTTATTACCATCACATGATTTTGCTGCATTTGCTCGCGCTTTGGGTGCTGAAGGATTTACGGTAGATAAACCAGAAGAATTATCCTCTACTTTTTTAAAAGCATTATCATTAAAGAAAACGGTGTTGGTAGATGTTAAATGCGGCAATTATCCGACACCTACCAAAATTTTTGATCATGGTTTAAAATTTTCCTCTTATTAGGGGCTGTTGCAAAATTGTCAAAAGATATAAACGATACCTTGCCTTCCTAGGATGCGTTTCAGGATTTAATGTTTAATAGAATAATAAGAGGTTAGATCCGAACTATGTTGATAGCAATTTTACCCGTGACCGATTATTCAACCGCCAAACAACAACTATTCCAGCTTGTCGATAGCGCCGATGGTGTGGAATTACGCTTGGATTATGCGAGTCATTGGGATGGCAACGCAGTGGCTGAGCTGCGAAAAATGTGCACCTTACCGGTTATCTTCACACTACGCAGCCAAGCCCAGGGAGGGCATTATCCGCATTCCGAGGAACAACGCCTGCAAACCATTTTAGAATTATGTGCATTCAACCCCGACTATCTTGATTTAGAGCACGATGTACCGCATGAGTTTATCCTAGTTATTCGGCAATGTTATCCTGCGATTAAAATCATTGTGTCCTATCATAATTTTGCTGAAACGCCGGCTGATTTAGCAGGGCTGTTTCAAGCGATATACCATGAAGATTGTTATGCATATAAAATTGCTACGCAAGCACATTCCACTTTGGACGCTTTACGGATGTTGCACTGGGTTTTGACGGTGCGTACTCGCAAGCGTGTTATTGGTTTATGTATGGGAGAAGAGGGTCAATGTACGCGTATTTTGGCACCCGTGGTGGGCTCTTTGTTCTCCTACACCTTTTGGGATCAATCGCAAGCTACTGCGTCAGGTCAATTACCCCTGCAAGATTTGACTACGACTTACCATTATCGACAGCTTAATTCATCGACCAAAATATATGCATTATTGGGTGATCCTGTTCATTTGAGTGTCGGGCATATTTTTCATAATCGTGCCATAGAAATAATGGGGCAAAATGCTGTATACATCAAATTACGCGTAACGGCGGAAGAGTTGCCTGCTGCGATGGTCTTATTGCGTCATTTGCCGATTGGGGGCCTGAGCATTACCATGCCCCTCAAAGAAACGGTAGTGCCTTTGTTGGACGAGCTGTCTCCAGATGCCCAAGCAATCCAAGCGGTGAATACGGTTGTGCGGGGGCGGCAATGGATAGGCTGGAATACGGATGGGTTGGGTGCAATGCAAGCTTTGTCTGAGCAATGTTCTTTGGCTGGGCAAACGATTCTATTGTTGGGCGCTGGCGGAGCAGCGCGCGCGATAGCCTATGCTGCGTTAGCCGAAGGTGCAAAAGTCATTATTTTGAATAGGTCGATAGCCAAAGCCAAAATACTGGCAGACGAATTAGGCTGCGAGGCGTACGCGCTGGAGGTGTTTCATGCGTTAAAATCATATACATTGTGCATTAATACACTGCCGGAAACAGCATTTCAAGATCCGACCATGCAAGCTATTTGGCAATCAAACCCTATTTTACCTGGCACAGTAGTGATGGACATTGTCTATCAGCCGTTATTAGAGACAACCTTTTTACTTGCAGCCAAAGCAGCAGGCTGTGTGTGTATCCCGGGTTTTAAAATGTACATCGCACAAGCACTATTACAAATCCAACATTGGTTTCAACCGGAAGCTACAGTGATACAGGAAATTAAGCTCCTTATGCAGAAAATTTTTTCTTCACAGTAGGGTCTAAGTGACAATCCAGCTAAGATCACGTACTATTTAGGCATTATTCCTGATTGTTAAGATGATTAAATATGAATGAAGAGGGTTGGCGATGTTTTTTAAATTGGTGTTCAGCAACGCAAGACAAAGCATTGCTCACCGAATTGTTTGATTGCTTACTCACACCTGAAGAAAAAGAAAGCATTGAAACCCGTTGTTTGATTGTTCAAGCCTTATTAGACCAAGAAAAACCCCAACGCCAAATTTCAGAAGACTTAAAAGTCAGTATCGCAAAAATCACGCGGGGCTCCAATCAGCTGAAGCGTATTTCAGAGAAACTAAAAAAGTATCTTTTGACGAATTAAAATAGCTACCCATGAATGGGGGCGGAGTGATGGCTTTGTCATTAGACTTTTTGCATAACTAGACTTCTTGCATAACCTGCGCCTTTTTTTTTATTGCGGCGTTAAAAACGTTTCTGCGGTGCTCATTTACACATGTAAACTCCGCTCCTCGAAATGTTTGTGCCTTGCACTAAATCAAAATTCACAGGTTATGCAAGAAGTCTACTGTAACGACCCGCAATCAAAAACAACTCGGCTTGCACTCAGCGCATGAAGTTGGCCCTAATTAAAATTAAAATATCGCTGCACAAAAGTCTGCGGGCTATGGGTCTCATGTAAGTCATCAAGATAAGCCAATTTAAAATTAGCTTTTTCTGCTAGAGAAACAACATCTGGTATTTCAGAATAAGATTTCAACAATGGAAAAAATACTGATCGCCCAATTACATAACGCCTATCTTTGCTTTTGGGAGATAATCCCCATACATTTTGATAGGTGATAATGGTGTTTAGGCCATTTTCTGTATCATGATTTCCTACATATAGCATGACATGCCCCCCAATATAAATGAGTGTTAACATGGGGTGTCCTTGAGATTGCAAATATTCCAACCGCTCATCTATTGATCCTGATGACAAATCTACACTTGTACTTAATTTCCCTTGTTGAGCCGAATTACGTGGTAACCAAATTCCAAATGGTGTAAATATACTTTTCATTTCTAGAGAACAGTCATTATGAAAAAACACACCACCCCACCCATAAGGGCGATTTTGTAATTGCTTTAAGATGGATGCCATATTCTTCTTGGACATGGGTAAAGGCATTTCAACGGCATCACTATTTTTTACAATGCCTGTTTTAATATTGGCCCGTCCATGCGCATTTTTGACTGGGATCAAAATCGACAGCTGTTCTTCTTGTTTGGTTGCAAGAGGAAACACGGCTCCAATATAACCAGTAAATTGAAATTGAGATTTATCATTTAAAATACCCACACCTGTTTTAGTAATCGCGACTATGCTTTCCTTGGCATGGTTTTGCCATTGTTTAATAAACGACTGTGATGTGTAAGCAATATCTTGACTTTTCACCCATGCGAAATAAGCATCAGGCGTTAATACTAGTGACCATGCTTTGTCATTTGTGATACTTAGAACATATAACGGGGTTCCTGCCCAAATAGCTGAGCTTTGTAAATTATCGAAAGGAAATCCTTGTCCAGGAATGCTTGTATGAAAAAAATCTGGAGCATCGTCGGGTAACTCACGGGCACTAGTATTGTTTATCGCTATTGCCCTGTTCTGTTGTTGAAAACCGTGCGTATCAATAGTATCTAGATTTATATTTTGTTGTATGGAATTAATCCATTCTATGTTTTTTTGCTGAAAATTTTCAGCATAGTGACGCTTGTCGAAAGGCTTGTTTTGATTATTAAACGCTTCCAGTATCGTCAACTCAAATTGTCTTATAAAAGGCAATATAGCAGCGACCATTTGTTCGCTCCACGGTGAAAGTCCCTGGGGAGTGCTAGAAAAATAATGATTGTAAAAATCTTTCAATTGTTGTTTTTGATATTCTGGTGTTAACATTGGTGTGGAATAATCAGACGCATTACTTGGTAGATAATCGCTGACTGTCTGACTATAATTAAGCGGATAATCATAAATTGGCACATCCATTGCCAACAGATCTAGACTCCAAATAAGGATACATATGCAACTAATAACGCGGATAAATTTGTTTTTATAAAAGCTAGAAGTCATGTGCTTTCGCCGACGTTTCAGAGGGATTTAAAATTGAGCCTATTATATACCTTTTACGAATGAATTTTAGGTTTTTATGCTGGGGCTAAGCTACGATTAAAAACTCGCAATAGAACTGGCTATTACTCCTTTTTAATCGTAGCTTAGCCCCAAAAAAGGGACGTTGTCTAATACGCGTCAGCTTTCATTTCCATATAAATAGTATTGTTTCTCAACAAAATGCGAGCTTTTAATCAACAGAGCTCAGGTTTGGGGTTGATTCGTTCGTGTTACCGATTACTGATTCATTGCGAGTTGATAACAGCCAAACGCTTCCTCCGCTAAGGTGGGTTTCTCCATATCTGAATCTGACTCTTCTTGACGACTAAAAAAACTTTGAGTTAATTCATAAGCGGATTGGTTACATTGGATTTTGTTTCCTTGGGCAGTAACAAACTCTTTGGGAAAGATAGTTTTCGGAGTATCTTCCTGTGAGGCACGTTGCAGCAGATCTATATCTTTTATTGAATTATCCATGTCCTTATAAATCTGTAATGCGAATCCTAGATACAGCAGGGCTCCAAACGTATATAAACCTAATAACTCTGCTGATAGAGCCATCATGGATACCACTTGTCCCTTTATAATGAAACATAACCAAGGTATAACTACAGCCGTGGGAGGAAACAGAACAAATAAGCCAATTGTTATGCATGCGGCAACTTTAACCATGCCTGCAAATTCAATGTTTTTCTTTATGGCGTCGTATGGAGCCGATTGTTGCCGATTATTAAGTATCTGCTGCAAGGTCCCTGCATTGTTTAGTTTTAAAGAAACCACTTTCAGCGAGTTCGCCTGTCGTGATATAGCCTCACTCACTTCAATCATCAGACATAGTTCAAAATAACGACTAACATCTGTAGCAGTATTGTCATGATTACTCAGGCGTCGTTTGAATTCGTTTAACTCTTCAGTTTTCAACTCGTTAAGAACTTTAGTATATGCTTCAAGTTCTGATTCAAATTCCGATTCAAATTCCGATTCAAAGTAAGTCGGCATGTCGGTGTGATCCTTATATTTTGAGTGCTATTTTAACTCACTTTGGTTTTATTTGCAACAATAGTAGGCGCAAATAGGGATATGATAAATGTGAGCCCCAATAGTGAGTTTTGTTGATTAAAGGCACGCAGCTTGTTGAAAAAAATACTATTTATATGCAAATGGTAACTCACCACCACGTCATCCCTCACCCTCGCTGCGCTCGGGTTAGGGATGACGTGGTGGGGGGTTACTGCAAATGAAAGCTTATACCCGTAATTAAGAGAGCTAAGCCAAGGACGGATATTTTTTCTAGGATTTTTGACGCATAACGCTTCTGTCTGTTTTACTCAAAAAGTGGAGACATCGATCTAATCCATGGCACATTTTTTGCAAACCCAATTCATTAAAATTGCTTGTTTGATAGCTGACCCAAATTTCTAAATGCTGAGAGGGCACAAAGCGAATGGTAATTGGGGTATTCGTTGTTTCTAAAGAGACGAGTTCTAATATTTCCCGATTGGCAAAATGGCTGGCTATGTCGTCTTGCTTTCTAAAGTTTTGAAATGAGACAACCAATTCATCCTGATTGCCTGTAGACAAAGGATCTATGGGGTCACCGGATTCTTGCAGGCTAAGCAATTGGCGACCAATGTCATACACGGACTGCATAAAATGTTTGCCACAATGGACCGATATCGACTTGATACAGGTTAAGGTGCCAATGGTATGATCAAATTGTCCGTCAAATCGACCTGCTTCAATCATGTTAAAATGCACTTGTTGAATTTGATTGTCTGCTAAAAAGTATCCCAATGCAGTTTTACATTTTGACGAATTATTAACTATTAGATCGGTTAAAGACTATTGCTTTTATATAAAGTTCCCCGCATCAGCGGGGAACGAATCAATAATGTGATCAAACGTTTAAGACAAGCGTTAATGTCGGAGCAGGAGCATGGTGTAAGCAAGTATCTTTAAGACTTTTCATAGCTTCAACTAATTCCTTAGATCCTTGTGGACTAGGATTAACTAGGTTCATTGCTGTGCCTATTCCTAAGCATACTACAATTAAAGTGCCCATAGTCGTTAGCCCTGATGTGAGTCCAATCGGGACCCAAAGGATACCGAATGGCGAAAGAAGAGTTAAAAAAGCTGCCATAACAAGGGCATTGACAACCGCCGGTGCAGCCAAGACTGGAAACGCGCAAGCATACCCAATCGCCAGAATACTTCCTAAAACTAATAATAATCTGCTAAGCGTATTGTATTGATTTATATCTTTAGCAAAGTCAGCTAAAACATCTAGATTTTTAAGCTCATTAAGATAATTTTGCTGCATTTCCTGATGATCACTAGTTTCCGCATAAAGCGCAGCAGTTGTAGCAAGTCTTTCGCATTGTTTGTGACACGCTTGATACAAATCTCGATCATAATCAACATAAAGATTCCTAGGGTCCTCATGCCATGCACAAATTTCCCGAACTTTTATGAGCTTGGCTTGTATTTGGCGGTTTGAAATGAGCGTTGCTGGTCCCTGATTCGAAAATAACGCAGTGTTATAATTTGCCCAAATGCTCTTTTTAGATTTATACGGAAGGTTTTTAGATGAAATAGATTCGGCATAGAGTTCTGTTGGTAATTTTAAAGGCATAATATTAAATTCCTGAATGTTCGAATTGGCCAAATTTTTTTGTTTTTGAACAAAAAAAAGATTAGAAGTAAAAAAATAGGCAATTATAGCATTGCCTATTTAGCTCGACAAGTAAGGCTTCCGGAGACGAAGCACAACAGACCTTAAATTATTTGCTATTTATCTTTTTTTCCCATAATGTAGATTGTGTAAATAATAATAAATAAATTCAAATATCAATCTACAGGAGCATTTGTAACACTACCAGGAGAGAACTATGTTAGGAACCATCGTACTCGTTTTATTGATATTGATGTTGCTGGGAAGTTTCCCGCGTTGGCCACATAGTCGAGAATGGGGATATAGACCATTGGGCATTATTGGTACGTTACTCATTGTTTATATCATCTTAGTATTGTTAGGTCACATCGAAATTATGCTCTTTAGCAGACCCGCTTTAGCCCCCTAGGTCACTGCTAACCCGGAGTATTTCTGCTAGAGATGTATCGCCCATGAGCACCCGCCGGAAGCCATCTTGGCGGATGCTGGGGGCTTTGGGACGAATATAGCTCTCCATGCTGTGGATGTTCTCATTGTGGTGAATCATTTGGCGTAATTTGTCATCAATGATGACCAACTCATAAATACCCGTACGTCCTCGATAGCCTTGTCCATTACATTCTGGACATCCGACTGCTTCATAAATCATCCCTTTTCCAATCTCCTGATGTTCCATTTGCATCAATTCTCTCTCATCAGGTCTGAGTTTATGAGGCTTTTTGCAATGCGGGCATAATAAGCGCACCAAGCGTTGGGCCAAGACGCCGATGATGCTAGAAGAAAGTAAAAAAGATTCGACCCCCATATCATGTAAACGGGTTAATGCGCCCAGGGCACTATTGGTATGCAGCGTGGATAAGACCAAATGTCCAGTCAAACTGGCTTGGACTGCAATTTCAGCAGTTTCTAAATCGCGAATTTCCCCAATCATTACGATATCGGGATCTTGGCGCAGAATGGCGCGTAATCCTTTCGCGAACGTCATGTCGACTTTCGGATTAACTTGGGTTTGCCCGATGCCTGGGAGATCGTATTCAATCGGATCTTCGATGGTTAAAATATTGCGGCTGACTTGGTTGAGTTGCGTCAGCATGGCGTAAAGTGACGTGGTTTTCCCTGAACCGGTAGGGCCGGTGACTAATAGAATGCCATGTGGTTGTGCGATCATCGATTCAATCGGCTGTAAAATATGTTGAGGCATCCCCAAAATATGCATATTCAATTGGGCGGATTCTTGATCTAAAATCCGCAATACGATCCGCTCGCCATGATTGGAAGGCAATGTGGATACTCGGACATCAATATTATGGCCCCCAATCCGCAAAGAGATCCGACCATCTTGAGGAATGCGTTTTTCTGCGATATCTAATTTGGCCATGACTTTGACCCGTGAAATCACCAAAGGTGCTATGACGCGCTGAATGTCTAAAATTTCTTGTAATACACCATCAATGCGATTGCGAACTAAGACGCGCTCTTCATAGGTTTCAATATGAATATCAGAAGCCTTTTGTTTAATGGCTTGAGTAAAGAGGGCGTTGATCAGGCGAATGATGGGTGCATCATCATGGGTGTCGAGTAAATCTTCGCTGGTGGGTAATTGCCCGGCCAGTTTTAAAAGGTCCAAATCTTCTTCCATGAAGCCTTCTGTCGCATCTAAAATAGAGGTGCTCGCTTGATAAATTTTGGCCAAATGTTGTTGAAACTCAGGCGCAGTGACTTGTTTTAAATGTAAGGGTTTTTGTAAAGTACGTTTGACTTCAGCCAAAGCACTGAGGGGCGTGTCTGCCAAATGATACACTTCGACAGTATCACTATCTATGCCATCGGTTATGACAATACCATGCGTTTTAGCAAAAAAATAGGGCAAGCGTTTGGTCTTCTCGTCCTGCTGATCCATGGCATTAGTCCTTCATTTGACCTGCGGCCATTTTTTTCGATTTATTACAAAAAGGTTTGGGCAAAGTGGCTTGAGTCCAAGCGGGTGCGACGGTGTTGGCATCCGATTTACGATATTCTTCTTGATTACGCAACACGTCCAATTGATCTTGGCGCATGTGATTGTATTTATTGCCAGTAAACTCCAGCACATCTTTTTCATTTTTCAAAATATGCGGACGGATGAATACCATCAGGACTTTTTTCTCACGTTGGGTCAGATTGCGTTTAAAGAGCCTGCCGAGACCGGGAATTTCGCCGATGATAGGCAAATTATTCTCGTCATTTGCGATAGAGTCTTGAGCCAAACCACCTAAAACCACGATGTCACCACTGTGTACATGGACTGATGTGACAATGGCCGAAATGTTAAAGACTGGGAACGTGTTCGGTTTTAATTCATCGATAGGGGAGGCCAAAGTATTATTACCTTGGTCAATTTGCAATTGAATGCCTTCGCGGTTCGTAATTTGCGGCCGCACATACAAATGCAATGCTACGTTAACGCGATCGAAGTTCGTATACGGGCTGGCAACTGTGGTGCCACTCGCGTTGTTAGGGTAAGACGAAGTCGCAACAGAGACCTGCTTACCAATCAAAATCTTGGCTTGACGATTGTCTAGAACTACGACAGAGGGTGTTGATAAAATATTCGCTCTCTTTTCTTTGACCAAGGCATAGACTCTGGCTTGGAATTGATTGATTGAAGTTTTTGAATCCAATACAGCAAATCCTGCTTGAAATGTATTAGGATCCTTAGCAATTCGATCCACGCTGCCCCATTCTAGGCCTAGATTTTTAAAATCAGTTTCGTCAATTTCTGCAATCAAGGCTTCAATCAATAATTGTGCGGGTTTGATATCCAATTGGCTAATGACTGATTTCAGAGTTTGAATTAATTTGGCTGGTCCATTAATGATCACGGAATTGGTATTGGGTTCAGCGATAATTTGGATATTGGGTTTGCTGGAACCCTCATTTTGCGTATTCGTACTTGTAGGGTTTGTGGGAGCCGGTCCGGTTTGTGGAATAGGCGCCTGATTATTAGATATATCACTCGGATTCAAATTACCCATATTCGAAGTGGGGTTGGTGCTATCTAATACGGGTAGCGTGACGGTACCAATGGTGGTGCCAACAGTACCACTGAAACTGGCTTGAGCAATACCCGCTAAAATAGGCACCAAATCTTCGGAACGCAAATAATGCAGATAAATAACTTGCGTATTATTATTGGTTGAGGCCGTATTTTGACGATCTAATTGCAATATAAGCATGCGAATGCGGATCCGATCGGTCTTACTCCCACTGATCAAAATCGCATTTCCGCGATCATCAGCGGCGACCATGGTTTGATTGTTTTTATGTTGATTCATCTGCGAGAGAACCAAATCTTTTAAGGTGTTGGCCACATCCATCGCCAAAGCATGCTGTAAGGGCACAATATCAATCCCATTTGCAGAAGAATTATCCACTTGACTGATGATCTCGCTCAATTGCTGAATATTGGATGCTCTACCCGACAAAATGAGCATATTCGATGGTGCGTAGGCTGAAACTGAGCTCCATTGTGGCATCAAAGGCCTTAAAACTGGAACCAGCTGTTCTGCTGGCACATATTGGACAGGAATGACCTGAACCAGCATATCATCTGCAGAAGCTGGCTTATGCCCGCTTAATGGACTACTCGAAGAAGTTCTGGCATCCATATTGGGTAAAATTTTGATGATATCGCCATTTGGAATGGCGGCGTAACCGGACACTTGAAGCATGGAGAGAAATACTGCATAGAGTTCTCTGTCCGAAATTGGGGTACTGGAGACAATGGATATTTTCCCCGTGACACGCGGATCGATCACAAAATTTTTCTTAGTGATGCGAGAGACTTCGCCAATCACTGCCCGAATGTCCGCATTGCGCAAATTCCAGATTTTAGTGTCGGCGCTTTGACTTTGCTTGGCAGGATAGGTGTGCTCGGTATCTAGTGCGGCTGAATCAGATTCAGGTAACGTAGTATTGGGCACAGTCCATTTTCTTTCCAAATCGACGGCGATACGATAATCATCCACAGGACCAATCTGTACTACATACAATCCTTTATCGGCATGGCGTTGAATAGAAATAGGTTGTTTAATTTGCGTGCTTAATTTTTTTAAATAGCTGTCTGCATCACTTTGTTGCGCGAAGGCGCCGACTTTGACTAAGAAGATAGTTTTGTTGTCTTGGGAGATAGTATCAATCCCCAGATCACCAGGAACGGCTATATAAGAAACCAACAACAAAGCTAGACCAAGAAAAACTCTCATTACACAACCGAAAAAAAATTCATGCTACATGATACCGAGTGCTTCGCGATATGTCATCTAGTTTCTGTGTTTTAAAGGGGTTTTTTAGGCAAAATGACTTTTTTTTTTCCTAGTAAATAATAGGGTCTGTTGACAATTCAGAATTCGACGTCCCGCGGCTTGTCCGCGGGATCTAGTTCGATCGTCTTTGTGCAATATGCTTATACGCTGAGCAAGATCCCTGAATCCCGCGGACAAGCCGCGGGACGTAGGCTAAAGCTGAAGTTCTTAATTTAATGGCCAAGGCCCAAACTACCTCACCACTGGCAGCTGTTTACGAGTCTCATACAGTCTTTCTAAATCAATCGGCGCACTAACCACACCAGGACCCATATCCGTTTGCTCAGAGAGAATCTCTCCCCAAGGATTTACAATCATGGAGTGTCCATGTGTTGTCCGCCCATTCGGGTGTTGACCGCTTTGACCGGCTGCGATGATGTAAGAGAGGGTATCCAGTGCGCGACAGCGTAGCAAGACTTCCCAGTGGGCTAGGCCGGTTTTAACGGCGAATGCAGCAGGGATCGCAATCACTTCGGCACCTTGGCGGCTTAGTTCCGCAAAAATAGGGGGGAAGCGCATGTCAAAACAAACGCACAAGCCTAATTTTCCTATCGGAGTATCCACTAGGACTGTTTGTTCTCCAGGTTCGGTTGTTGCCGATTCACAATAGGCTTCTTGTTGAGATAATTGCGCATCAAACATATGAATTTTATCGTAGCGCGCCATTTCTTGACCATTATCCGCAAACACCAAACAGGCGGCACGGACTTTTCCTGGGGTATTGCTGAGCAAAGGAATGGTACCACCGACTACCCAAACTTGGTGTTTAGCTGCGGTTTGTGCTAGAAAATCTTGAACTTTCCCAGAACCGTGGCTTTCTTGATGAGTGATTTTTTCGGCATGTTGGCATCCCAGTAGCGCGAACATTTCAGGCAACACTACTAAGCTCGCGCCAAGCGCTGCGGCTTGGGCAATAAGCTGTTCAGCTTGGGCAAGGTTTTCATCAACATTGCCCGTGGAACACATTTGAATGGCGGCAGCTGTCTGCATGAATAGGATTCTGTTTGATATGGTGGCTATGGGTGGACTCGAACCACCGACCTCAGCATTATGAGTGCCGCGCTCTAACCAGCTGAGCTACATAGCCAGAAGGGCAGAATTTTCGCGTTTTTAAGAAAAAAAGTCAAGCAATAATGTTTTTACCTTCGCCCCTGAGGGGAGATGGTGGCGCGAAGCGACGGATGAGGGGTTAAATAGTTACTATTCCAAGAGCACAATTTTGATGATTCACGCGAGAGCATGATAGAATAAAAAAAATTAAACTTCGAGTAATGGAATGCCTACACAACCTGTATTGGATTTATCGTCATTAAAGCAAGCTACTGTTTCTTTGGATGAAGTAGTGGGGTTATACCAAAAGGATTTGCACAATGCTCTTATTCGTGACGCGATGATCCAGCGTTTTGAATATACCTATGAGTTAGGTTATAAAATGCTCAAACGATATTTAGAATTAAGTGAACCCAATGCAGAGGAAGTTGACCATATGTCCTTTCCAACTATGATACGTACTGCAGCAGAGCGTGGATTAATTGCCAACGGTTGGGATAAATGGAAACTGTATCGAGACGCCAGAAATATCACGAGTCACACATATAATGAAAAAAAAGCCATACAAATTTGTGTTTTGATTCCAGATTTTCTAGTGGAAGTCCAATATCTATCTGTCACCTTACAAGAACGTGCGCAGGTCTTATGAAATCTGTTGATATCTCAGTGCAGGATTTGAATATCGTTTTAGCAATACTTCGGAAAAATTTATCACCAGGTACGCATGTTTGGGTATTTGGATCTCGTGCCCAACAGCATACTGCGAAGCGCTTTTCAGATTTAGATCTTGCCATTGACGCTGGAAGTTCTTTGCCTTACGAAGTTTTAGTGAGTTTAAGCCATGATTTCGATGAATCGGCTTTACCGTTTAAAATAGATATTGTGGATTGGCATGCTATTGATTCGTCGTTTCAAGAGCGCATAGCAGTCTGCAATACGCCTTCTACGTCATGGGATTGCTTGTAATGCCACAAGCCGGGGCGAGGTATGAAATCACTATAAATTCTAATCAATATGAGATGATTTGTAGTATAATTGACCGTAGCGGTGGATTTTTTAGAAGAGAAGAGAACTCATGTCACGATATTTAGATCCGAAAGCGGATGTGGTATTTAAGAAAATATTTGGTGAGCACCCAAAGCTATTAATTAGTTTTTTAAATGCGTTGCTGCCACTGCCATCTAGTAGTCCTATTGTATCGCTGACTTATCTTCAAAATGAACAGGTTCCAGTTATTCCTGAATTTAAACGTACGATTGCGGATGTAAAATGTACTGATGCCCAAGGCAGGGTTTTTATCGTTGAGATGCAAATGAATTGGACCGATCATTTCAAGCAACGATTATTATTCGGAACCAGTCAAGCATTTGTAAAACAATTAGAAAAAGGCGAGGAATATAAATTTCTGCAACCGGTTTACGGTCTGGGGATTGTCGCCGAAATTTATGAAAGAACCACGTCTGATTGGTATCACCACTATCAATTAGTAAAAAAAGGAGATGTGGATCACAGTGATGTGATTGAGCATTTACAACTTATTTTTATTGAATTACCTAAATTCCCCATTCAGTCATCAGATGAGAAAAGGTTACGTGTACTCTGGTTACGGTTTCTGCGAGAAATTGATGAAAAAACAACTGCTGTTTCAAAAGATTTGCTCGCAATACCAGAAATTGCGCAGGCTGTAGCGCTTTCAGAGGAATCAGCATATACGCCAGGGGAACTTACTCTTTATGAAAGCTACTGGGATCAAATAAGTCGTGAAAAAACACTTATTATGGATAAGTACGCTGAAGGCAAAGCTGAAGGCAAAGCTGAGGGCAAAGCTGAGGGCAAAGTTGAAATAGCCATGAACATGCTAAAAGATAATGAACCATTGGATAGAATCAGTCGATTTACAGGCTTGTCTCAAGATGAGATCATGAAACTTAAGTCGAGTGAGTAAAATCCCTCAAACTCACGCGTATTGACTCAGGCAATGTTTGCCTGAGTACCGTAGAAATCCCCGTTCTTTAGGACGGGGAGGATGTCAATTGGTTTATCTAGTCTAACTAAATTGTGCCGCTGCCGAGTCTGTAAAATATTCTGTGTAACTAGCCATTCCCTTATTCAGTAACTCTATCGCTGAATTCGATCATAAACCGATTCATAGCTGGCTTCCAGTTTTGAATCGGCATTGTCCATTTCTGAGCAAT
>JACCDN010129389.1_pt1 | contig 51219 bp, 43 predicted proteins | sample 7441691 | NCBI WGS metagenome assembly JACCDN01 (sample SAMN15323439, study PRJNA562643) | freshwater metagenome | isolation source: river surface water | place: USA:Blue River Watershed | collected 2017-08-16 | reverse complement strand
ATTTAGTTAGTCTATAAGCTTCTCCTACTGTTGATTCCCATTCAATATCATGAATTTCGCACTTAATAATCATACGAGTGTTAGTATTAATATATAAACTACTATTAACCATTTTAAAGCTAAGATTAGCTAATCGTTCAATAGCCTTTTCTTTCGTAATAGCGCTCATAACTTCGAATATCAGTGTAATAAGTATTTATCAGATACCGAATTCAATTTTTATCAAAAAAAATAACAACATTGTTTAAGTCGCGTATGGATAACGGCAGAACAGTCATTATGTGATAAGTAATTGTGCAGCAGAACCATCACATTTAGGTAGCGTATCGAAGTGCCGCACTTCCATCCGTTATGAGCAAGAAATTGATAGCAACGGCGTTGACAACGAGATCAGCGGTACGGTCCGAGCGAACATACGTCGACGAGTATTCGAAGTAAAATTCACGGGCACGGGACACATTGATATGACCGGATGGTTGGTACGTTCCTGGGTAAAGATTGAACGCAACCATGTATAAACCGTTATCAGTAGGCGTTCGTACATTCCAGCCGCCATAGGTGAATGGTACATACGAGTTGAAGAATTTCGAAGGCATGTTGTTGAAAAGTGGGATACCTTGAGCGGTAATGCTGATACGCGAGACATGACCCTCTTGTTTGCTGAGAAGGTAGCCACCGTTCGAGCCAGTGACACCATCAGCAGCGAGTACCGACGTCTCAGTGACTTGGCCGAACTTATGCCAGTCAGACATGTTAGGATCAATGACCGAATCTTGACTGTTGACAGCGATGACATTGGCATTCGACGTAACGTTAGCCGTTGGGCGAATACCGATGTAAAGAGTTTCAATTGGCCACTTAAGACCCTGAAGATGGATGTTATCGGCCGCCTTGTTAACGTTGGTTACTTGGCGACGGTGTACACGGATAAGAGTGAAACCGACACGGGCGATGTAGATATCATGGATATCAGGCTGTACGAAAATGTTGTTAATGTAAAGATCAAAGTTAGCAAACGTTGGCGTGGTTACTACTGGAGCCGTAAGATTCGAGGTCGAAAGCGCACCAGGATTGATAATAGCACGAAGAAGTTGTTGAGGAGTAGCAAGATCAATGTTAATGAAACGTTGACCGTATGGAATACAAACCGAAGGAATCGAAAGGCGAGGATCCGTGTTGAACCAGAAAAGAAGAGGAATAAACATTTCAAGATCAGTGTGCGTTTTCTTGTACGTTTGGTGACCATCTAAATGTTGGAACGAAGCACGCGCGTTCTTAGGAGCTAATGGAGCAGTCGTCGTATCGTAGTATTTGTACATAGCCGTGACAGGAAGTTCTTGGCCCATGTTCTTGAACCAGCCTACCGTTTTCGATTCAGGTACACAGAATTGACGGTGGACATTGTAGGTATCTGGGTAGTACTCATCAAGAGGATTGCCATTTACATCGAACGAAACCTTTTGGAAAAGACGCTCACCTGGGAAATCACACCAGCGGAAAAGAGCGCAATCAGCATTAGCATTAGAAGCGGTACCCGAGAAGGTAACCGTTGGCGAGTTAACTTTAACATGAACAACCATATCGTTGAAGAAATCACCGAACTGAGGGATCGAGAATTGAACCTTCGAGCCGAGAGTTGGGTTGTTAGCTACTACCTTATTATATTCGAAACCCATGGCAGCGAATGGTTTAAAATGGGCGTTCATGAAGATGACGTGCGTCTTCTCAATGTCGGCAATCGTTGGCGTTGGATTTGGGAGATCCTTACGCGCAAGACGGATAGCTGCGAGACGACGGGAAAGGCCGTCCGTTGCCATAAGCATTTGATCTTGCTTACCATCGTTCGCGAGAAGGCTATAAACACCACCAGATGACATGTTTGTAGATTATTAAAGTTTATTAAAAGTTATAGAATCGCTATAAACTGTATACCTATATAATATCATTTAAGTTTATTCTAGAAAAAAATAATTATTTATACTAAAACATTTTCAAATAATAAGCTCAATATAACATTACTCGTTATAAAATAAGTAAATTTCTTCTAAATAATCTTTATCGATTGGTAATTCATCGATAGAAATATTAATATAATTATTCACAGTTTCTAACAATTTATTTAATCTAATTTGATATTCTTCTTCTTTTAAAGTTAATTTTTTATCTTTATCATGGTAAAAACAACCTTTAACTAAATTATTTTGAATTCTATAATTATCTGGATTTAATCTAATAATATATAATGGCATTTGAATTGATTCTTGTATCTTTCGCATCCTATATAATTCACTTTCTTCAGTATAAATATCATATCGACAATGTTGTCTTTCATCTATTTCTACAATAATGCAATAATTATTTCTAAATAATAGAAAATCTGGTCTATGGGCACTTACACCTCCAGCAATTTTTTTATCTAATCTAGCTTCTTGATATAATTCTTTTAATTTTATTGTAAACGCATTTTCTTTGGTTTTATATTCAATCACTTTTATATGATTGGGATTTAATTTTGCAAAACAAGTGTAACAATATGGTCTGTATTTAGGATTTAATGTACTTTCATTACACAACTTACAATATTGCATGGACAATTGAATCATATTATCTAATTTATGTTCTTTACAATAAATCATTTTATCTCCATCAAATCCATAAGAAGCTCTGGTTTTATATGTATCATCAATGCATATTTTATTTTTATTATTTATATTCAACATAACACCATTAGCATGATCTTCACATAAACAAGGTGTGTTAGATATTTTAGTGCCAAACATTCCAACATTCTTACATTTATTTTCAAAGCATAACTGAAACTCAGCGATTGTAGGTAGTTTAATAATTTCCACATTACTATGTGTACATAAGGACTTTAATAAATTATTACAATTAACACAAATACAAGCTGATGATTCTTCTGGGCCAAATTCTGCTTTATTACTACAATTAATTCCGCTACATTTTTTAAAAGATTTAGTTCTATAGTTTCTAATACTTAGATTAATATGATCTTTACAGAAAGATGCATCTAATAAATTATCATTAATATTCGCTTCTGTATTTACTAGTTTATAGTTATATTCAGCTAATTCTTTACAATATCTTTTCTCACACATTTTATGGATATTTAATCCATTAGCATTGTCAAATTTAATAATTTCGCCGATAGAATGATCTAAGCAATAAATAGTTGACTCAAAGCAACCATATCCGGCTCTTTTATCACAATCATTCTTAGCGCAAAATCTAGGCATTCTTTTTTAATTTTATATCTTCTGGTATTAACAATATGTTTGGAATTCAATTTTATTCTATCAACAAAAAAATAAAAAATATAAACACTTATCTAATATTAACTATTGTTTACACTTTTTTAGTTATAACACATATCATATTATTCTCCTTATGTTCATTACAATATTCTGGATCCATTCCTTTAAAATTATATAAAGCTCTTTCTTTGCAAACTTTTTTGCCATTAACTTTTAATTGACATTTTTTATGATTAGTGTTTACAATTTTGCTTTCTCCATTTAAAACTTTATGTTCGCCGCAGAAATGCTTTTTTTCTGCATTTTTATAAGATGCTCTTTTCTTACAATTGCCGACAGAACAAATATTATAATTCTTATTAACCATATTATCTAACGCATGATCCTTACAATATCTACAACCTTTTTCTTCTTCGTAATTATATAAAGCTCTTTTATCACATTTAATATTATTAACTTCATCAACATAGATACATGTAAGAGGTGGCATTCTTAATAATCTATTTATCTTCTTATTAACTAACTAATTATTCAATTTTATTTTTTATATGAGATTCTACATGTAATTCTACTTTATACATAAACTTCATATGGCCATGATCTAAAAACTTTCTCATAAGAAATTCTTTTTGTCTAAACTCTACTTCTTTAGTTTTATTATTCATTATCTTAGCATCATTTAACTCATTTCTTATGATTGTTAATTCTTCATAATGTTTTTTACAAAACAGTCCGCGAAATGCGTTAACTAAATTTGTATGCTTTCTACAACTATAAGCATGACATAATTCTGCTCCGTTTTTGTTATATCTTTCATATTTACTTAATGGGTTTGAATTTTTCATATTAGTGGATATTTTATCTTTCGACTCTACAATTAAATTCACATCTAAATTTGGATTTTTAATATTATCCCAGCGGTCATATCTATAAATAAAACCTTTGTATGATTCGCTATGATAGTTTAAATTCTTGTTTAGAAATTTTGGTACTTTAATGCCAAAATCATCTAATATTTCTTTTTTACTATTGTATGATTTTATATAATGTTTATCTAAATCGTACATATTGATTTTCTCAAACTGTTGCGGATTGAATTGTGTATTCATTTTATATGTCATATGTATTCGACGGATATATAGATGAATTTCGTTTAAGTAATGTTGCTAGGTACACTGCAGGGTTTACGCCAACATCGACTGCATTTAGTTTAGATTCTTCAACAATTAGTTTAAATCATTTCGATTCAACAACAATTACAAGTAGTGACGTTGTCAGTCTTCAAACATTTACTTATTCTAGAAATACAGCAGTAGGACCAAATCAAATATTATATGTATATGCTCAGCAAGATAAATTATTTATAACTCCTAGAAGTACCGAAACTGATGTTGTTGATTTCACCGTATCAAATCCAGCAATTACTTCTGGCGACATAAGAAAAATACCTGTTTACTATATATCAAATAGTTCAAATGTATTATACTCAGTTGTTGGTGGTTGCCGTGTATATGAAATAAGTCCATTTATTCCTGTTATAAATGCTAGCACATCTACAACAGCAGTAGTAGTTTCTTTAACTTCTATTGTCCCTATTGATGCAAAAAAAATAAAAGTATTAATTACTCACATTCACGTTGGAACAATTTCTGCTGGAATTGTTGTAGGGACTAATGCATCTTTATATAATACATATTTAACAACTAATGTAGCATCTACAACTTATTTGATAATTGAGATACCTGTTTTAAATCAAAGTGTATCTGCATATTTAAGCGTTCTGGCATCAACTACTAATTTTAGTTTAAGTATTATCGGATTTATGGTTTAATTTTGCATATAAAAATAATCATTTAAATCTATTTCAACCGAATCAATCAAATTATTAAATCCTTCGTCTACATATATTCTGTATAATTTCTCTGTGTAAATTATGGTCATTTTACTTATTATACTTTTGATGATATGATATATTACGAATTTATACATGAATTCTTTGAACGGAGTTGAATATTTGTGAATGGATTCTACTACAAGTTTTTTTATTTTGTTTTCTAAGTACAATACTGATTTTGAAATGTTTAAAAAATCTTTATAGAAATTATTTATAAATTTTAGTTGTATTTTTTTTAAATATTTTTCATTACGTCTTAATATGTAATTACCCAAATTAATTAATCTAGTTTCTATCTCTGCTAATTCAGAATTAAGAATATAGTTTCTACCAAATTCGTGCAAAATATTTACATTGTTTACCTCTATAATATTATTAAAATGTTGATAGAATTTTACTTTTGCGTTATCTACAATTTTATTTACTGTTTTCATGTTTCTTTCAGTAATATACCAATTCTTTTTCACATGTAAATTAATATATTTAAGAGTCAAATTAGTTTCTAATCTTGTTTCGTCCCTATTTAAATTTATCATATTATATACTTTGTTTTCAATAAAGGTTGACTCTTTTTTATATCTTCTGACATATTTTTTAATAATGTTAGAAGCATTTTCATTGGCTTTTAAGTACAGATATTTATCTATATATTTATATTCACTTACATATAAATATGAAAGTATGTTGTCCAAATTGTCGTAAGAAATAATATCCATATTTTCTATATCTGTATTTGATTATATGTATTATACATCAAAAAAATAATTCAATTCTTTTTAATAGTTTGTAACTATGTATTTTTATGCTTTATCGAGTGGCGTTCCAATATTTGTGTCACAATCCCATTCAAATGTATTTGAGTTTCTCCCACATATTCTTCTATCAGATAAGAATATTACATAAGTTGAAAAGAATAGTAACAATGTTATTGACAACATTAATATTTTTTCTAACGGCGAAAAATGCAATTGATACAGTGCTAGTAATACTATAACTGCAGCAAATGCTAAAACCCATATAAGTTTAAATATTTGAATTGCTGTTACTGATGTCATTTTAAAATTTGTTTGATATTTGTTTTTTATAATTTGTTTCTGTATATAATGACATATATAGATTCTATATAATTAAAAAAGTAAAATGTAATATAACGATATACTCACAATCATTACAATCGCATATTCATCATATCTCTGCTATTATATTTAATCTGTTGCTTTAATACATAGTTTACAGAACTTGTATTCCATGATGTATTTCTTTTCTTAATATTGTATTCATTCAATATTTCTGAAATAGTTTTCATAGTCGGTTTAAACTTTTCGCTATTGTTTAATTCTCTATATTCATAGTGGTCATCCTCTAGAGTAATAACAATAGGTACAAAGTTATTAGCGTTTTCAGAATTAATATCTTTGAGTAGATTTAATAAGTTTGTAGATAATCTATGAGTTGTTGTTTCTCTACATACATTCATAGAAATGAATTTAATAATTTTTTGTTCATTATTATTTTTAACTAATTTTCCATTAAACGTTGCATATCCGTAAGGAGCTTTCCCCATATGGATATTATTAGCTTTTCTATACATAACACTGTTTTTTACTCTTTCTGCAATAAGTTCAGATTCGTACTGACTTGCGTTAATTAATTTTCTAAATTCATGCTTACCAAATGCAGTACTAAGTGTAATATTTTCTTTTACTGAAATTAGATTAATATTTTTTTCATTCATAATCTTTACTAATTCATCGGCTTTTTTGATATTACGAGAAAATCTATCAGCAGATGCTACAACAATATTAATATTTGCATTTGAGTTATTTTTAATAAAATTATCAAGTAGAACTTGTTTATTGTTTTTATATGCTGAACATTTTTCAATGATAATATTATCAATATACAATCTATTATTAAAGCAAAATTCCTCGCAGATATATTTTTGAGCATCGATACCTTGCACCTTAGTAGAAGCTCTAATATAAATCACTACATGTTTATTCTCTAAGTTTAATTTTTCACTAATCTTATTGCTACTTGTGGTTTCACTAATCTTATTGCTACTTGTGGTTTCAATAACACTTTGTTTAATACTAGACATAAATTTTTGAAATCCAGATAAAAAGCTCATTTTAAAGATATTACTTCTGTACTTATTGTATATAGAATTATAATCATAAACATTAAATTCAATTTTTTTACTACACTACAATTCTATAATATATAGATTTCCCAGTAACTTCGTCATTTCTATCAAACTCAATGATATCTCCGGCTATTGCATGTGACCAAATGACGCACGGGTCATTTCTTTTGATCTTAGGTAATTTTGCCTTTCTGGTAAAAAGAGTAGATATAACCTCTGCTCTTTCTTCTCCGTTTAATACTTTATATTCTGGTACTAATACATGTTTAGGTACTGTTATGATAAAATTTGTGTAAGTATAGCAATATATATTGTTTTTCCAGCAATTACAATGAATTTTTTCATGATCAAATAAGCATTCTACATCTGAGGCTGTGCTGTTATTTTCATTTAATTCTTTATACTTACTTTGAAATTCTCTTATATAATTACTTACATGTGTACTTACTGGATTTTGTGTAATAATAATAATATCAAATGGTGTTTTTTCTCCTTCTGTGTCTAAATTATCTTTGGTTATTTTCGATATATTTTTTTTCACATCTGCAGCTTTTAATATGTCACTTGTAATAAAATGGTATAAAATAATATATGTGTTTTTCTTCCATTTTGAGTTTATACTCGATTTGATACTAACATAACCTTTTTTAAATACTTCTTCAGAGAATGTTTTATTATCCATAATAGGATCGTCTAAATTAAGTTTTCTATAATTAATAAATTCTTCGCATATGTTTTTGTATATAGAAATTACAATTTGATCATTAGCTCTGATTTGAAGTCCTTTAACTGGCGGCATCACTGTTTCTATATGTGATGTTATATGTTTATATATGTTTATATTTCAATTTTATTTATAATAGCTATATTATATGTAAAGAATTTCAGAAATATGTTAAACAAACTACTTATATTAGCACTGCTTTTTGTATTTACAATACTTGCTAGAGGTTTATATAATTACGGCAAACAGTATATTAGACTATATACCAAACCATATCATAATATTATACCTGAGGTAATGATAGAAGATGAATATATAAAAACTTTAAGTATGCCGGATGTAGCCATCTATAAAAGTATGCCATCGTCTTTAAAAAAGAAAAAAATGGATGAATTCATATCTAATAATAAAGATTTAGTAAATAAAATCAATATTGAATCTGCTCAAAACTATGTAAATAATATTATAACCGATTTTAATGAAAATGCTGTAAATAAAGTTGATGTTATTAATAAAATTTCATCCCAACCATTTGTGATATCGTTAGATAATGGAGCTATATTAAATGTAGTTCCTGTCGTAAAAAAAATTATTATAGATGACATACAGGCAGTAAATGTCGATAATGAAAATGCTGGTACTGTTCATTATGATTTAGAGTCTACCATTGCAAATGTTAAATCTCAGATTGATGTAGAAGATGAAAGAGAAAAAGAAGTTCTTTATAAGGAGATTGCTGGTGCTGTTCATTATGATTTAGAGTCTACCATTGCAAATGTTAAATCTCAGATTGATGTAGAAGATGAAAGAGAAAAAGAAGTTCTTTATAAGGAGATTGATGGTAAGATATTCGCAAAGATTGCAGATTTTGTAGATTCTGAATTAAAATCAGCATCTATAAGCGCAGTTGCTACTTCTTTATCTATTTAAATTAATGTATATGAATATAAATAAAATGGATGAAATTATTGAAAAATTTAATAATTTATATGATGAGTCGTTAGATATATATAATATTTCTAAATCAAAAGATTCTACTAATATTGATAAATTAAATTTAATTAGCGAGCATTATTCTAAGTTAAAGGAATTGTCATCTGAGTTAGATATTATTTCTAAAAAGGTAAAATTATTAAAACAAATAGAATTATTTTCTAAAAATAAACTGAAAGAAACAATATTAAATAGCAATAATAGTTCTAACGACTATGAAAATGTTAATACATCTTTAAAATTAATAGATCCTATAACTAAAAAAAAATATATTAAAAGTGAAAAAGTAAAATCGAAATCGTTATTACAATGCGTAGTAATAGATTTTGATAATAAAAAATTTGATCATGAATTTATCAAAGATCATATTGCTTCTCAATCTTATTTAAATTTATTTTATGAAGAAAAAACTGATCAGTTTTATTTCAATATAAATGGAAGAATTTTATGCGGTAATATACAGCGCGTTAGTCACAGTCCCAGTTATAAGTACACTAAATGTAAATATTTAAATTGCGATAAAGAAAACTGTCGTTTTTACCATGATAAAGATATAATATTCTATAAAAGTCGAGAGAAATATGATTATTTTGATAAAGATTCATTGTATAAGATTTCTACTAATTTAGTCAATATCACTAAGAATGATTTAATTAGATATGAAAAGCGAATAGTGCATGACTTACTTGTATATAATATTTTATGTAATTTTTATTCTAAAGACTAAATAAAATAATTAGATATAAATAATATAATTTTAATATTATTGAAATGAGTACTCCATCTAAACGTTCAGTAGGTCGTCCTCGGCGCACACCACAGCCAGACCCTATGCCCCGAAATGGTATTGTATACGAGCCTAGTAGTTCTGATAATTTGGTAGAAATGTCTTATGATAATGTTTCTGTGTTTAAAAAAATATTTAATCTTCTTAAAAATATGAATGTCAAAGAAATTAACTTCTATTTTACCGACACAGGCGTGCTATTATTTGGAGTCGACCATTTAGAAAAAAATATAATCCATATCAAAGTTAACTCTCATAAGTTAAATCATTATTTCTGCGAAAGACCTGTTACAATTACTTTGGATACTAAGAATTTAGATAAGATTACTCAAAAGATAGATAAAAATTACGAATTAATGTCTTTTATTTTGAAAAAGGATTCTTATCGAAATAATTTAATTATTATTTTAAATAATAAGGAGATGTCTATAGATGAAAGTCATATTATTCGTTTAATTGAAAGCGATCATAATTATGATACTTTTATGAATAAATCTTCTAACTACAATAGTTATCCTCTTAAATTTGAACTTAATTGTAAATATTTTAAGAAACTAATTAATGATATGTATGTTTTCAGCGAAGTTTTCACTATTGAAAAAGTAAATAATCAACCTTTACAATTTGTATATAAAAATCTTAATAATACAATTCGTGGCTATAATATTTGTAAAGATGCAAAAAAAATTAGTTTAGAAACTACTTTAGATGAAGAAGATATTTTTAGCGTATCTGTTCAAATTGATTATGTTAAATCTATTTCTAATTCTCTTCTATCAGAAAAGGTAAAAATATTTGCCGACTCTGATAATGATTTAGTATTTAATATGTCTATAGACGAAGGAGTAATTGATATTACCTCATATGTATCTATTAATAGATATACAATTTAGTATTATTAAACCAATTTATTCTTCATTTATTTCTTCATATAGTTTATCTTGTATAAACATAAATTTATGTATTTGTTCGTCTAAAGAATAATCATCTATTTCTTTTTTACAATCCATGGCGATCATATCTTTATTTCTATTTAATATTGATGGAAGATAATAAATATAAAATATTGTAAACATAAAAACAGACAATGCAATTGCCAATACTTTCATACTCATGCTCGTCATTTTGTTTATATTGTTATTTATATTAAATATAATTATATGTAAAATGATAAATTAATTGTTTCTCTCTTCTAAAAGAATAATTATTTTTTTTTCTTAAAAATAATCTGTAATAGAATATATAGTTCTATTTAATCTAAGACTAAAAATATAATAAAAATGGTTGAATTCTTAAATAACGTCATGGCTGGTCCTGCTGCTGTTAAAGCGGTCAATAATAAAGCAGTTTCGGCGTATGTAATGTGTCTATGGGCTGCTATTCTAGTATTAGTAGTATGGGTACTGATAACATCTATCGGGTGGGGTGTATCTGGTTTTAACAACAGTCCTAACAACATTCGTCGCTATGTTGTTGCCGAAGATGGTCTAAGTCTTGATGATAAGATTAACCATAACTCTAAATCTGGTCTAACTGGTTCGCGCGATGTACCAGTATTCTTCTCTGATTTCAATGTAGAAATGGCTCGCGATGCTGACGGTAATCTCAACCCTCAACGCGAATCGTTTGCCGGTGAAAAAGACGATGTGACGAACATTGAACAGCGTTTTATGGTAAATTAAATAAAAAAATAATATAATATTGAATTTCTTACTATTTGGATGTGCTATGTATGCACGCAATTAATAAATTAGAAAGAGACGCTTGGTACATATTAATAGCTTCATACCACTGAACTGTTTGTGTGTTTTTTTTTACAAATTCTCCCGATTTAAAATTACTACATTCGTAAACTACCGGGTTGTTAGAGAATTGTCTGTCTGAATGATAGTTATATTTATATCCTAGATAAGGATCGTGATAATATCTACAATTGTCTTTAGAACAAATTAGATTTTTGCTTTTTAAATTATTATTACATAAAATACTTCTACTATTATCTACCGAAGATCTACTTTGATTATATACATGATATAATCTAGAGTTTATTATTTTAAAATTATTAGAATTTCCAACTTTGATTATTATTTGTTTTATAGCTTTATCGTAGATTAATAAATCGAACGGTATTTTATGTATATTGTCGTCGTTGATATGACTAATTGTATGAATTTGATAAATGTTATTAAACCCAATATCTATTTTTTCTAACGACAATTCATTTAAATTAAAATATTGTATATGATTTTTATTAGAATTACACTCTTTATTTTTATCTTTTAACGAAAGTTGATTTACTAAATTATTAATACAATCAATATCCATTAATTCTAAATTCATACCGACATAATTTATATTTGTAGGTAATTTTTTTTTATCTTTTTTTGATAAAGATATTACATTTTTATATATAAAATTCATGCAAGAGTCTCCATCCGGATTATCCAAATCTTTTAAAATATTTTTATATTCTATGCTTGCGATTTTTAATACTTGTGAATTCTGTTCTATCTCATCACATATATGCTTTTTAATATTTCTCAGTTCATGTTCAATTTTGTTAGCTAAATCTATTTTACTTTCTATGTTATTATATTTATTTAATTTCATGAATTGAGATACACTGTTATATATTTCTTCTACACAGACATGCATTTTATTGAGATGTATTTCTTAAATACAAACAATAATATTCTTCTATACTTAGTCTATTTTTATAATTGTAATTAAAAGTTCTTGAAAAGATGATATCGAAGAAATTGTTAAATTTTTGAATATAATTATCTGATTTTTGATGAACTCCACAGGCACCTAATAAGATGTCATTAGAGAAGTATTCTTCTTTCTGTTCAGCATCTTCTAACATTTCTTTAGGCATATCACCTAGTACCCATCTATATAAATGAAGTAATGCCAAATGATTAAATTTTTCTGAATTATCATATCCATATGCATCGCTACTACTGTTATTAATAGTACTTTTGCTATCTTCCGATTCTTTGCTATTGTCGTTAGAAGAAATAGAATTGTTATTGAATATGTTAAAAAGATATTTACCTGTTAACATTTCATATAATATACACGAAGATGTCCATATGTCTACCGAATTATTATAATCTCTAATCCCAATAACTATTTCTGGAGGTGTGTAATAAATAGTCTGTATGTTAAGTGATTTCATAACTGAAGAAGATATCAAACTTTTATTAAAATCTATAATTTTTACAACGAGGTGTTTAATTATTTTTTGAATACCTCCGGATTTGACTTCTTCTTTCATGATAAAGTTTATCATTTTTTCTAACGACATATTTTTATTATTTTTTGTTTCTTTAAATCCTACCAAAATGTTTTCAGGTTTTAAATCCCCATGGATGATATTAGAGAATTCTAATTCGGCCAATCCCATCATAATTTTATAATGAATATGCTTGACTATGTCATAATCTAGCAATTTCCCTGATTTTTTAATATATAATTTGTTAAATGAATTTAAATCTGATATATATTTTTTAAGTTTGACACATGGCTCTCCTCTGTAATCTTCTTCTTTGTCTATATACCAACCTTTAATTGTTATTATACTGCTTTTAATGGAGAACCCTAAATTTGATTCGCATTGCTTTTTAAACCCAGTTCTGTTTTTTTTTATAATATTTAAAATATCTATTTCCTTAGCCGCATCTTTCTTCTCATCGTGACTATACCTTTTTATAACGTTACCATCTTTATCTAAAAATACATTCGCAAATGCGCCCCCACCTATTTTCACACTTTCATTCATTTTACAAACTATTTTGTATAATATGTATTAAACTTGTTTTCAAATAAATATAAAAACACACAAATCAATATTTTAAAATGCACACTGTTGTTTCTTATGGGATTGCTTTGATGCGTAAAGTACATATTCAGAATGATGATAATAAATATGAATTTCTATTTATAAAAAAAAGATCTACATACGCGTTCATAACTTTTGTTAAAGGTATTTATAATAGAAATAACGACCACGATGTCATCAAATTATTTAATAATATGTCTATAGAAGAGAAAGTATGTATAATGTCTTTAAACTTTAATAACATATGGTATATGTCGTATTTAAAATCTCCAAGAACTATGAACCCTAGAGAATTGTCTAAGTACGATAATTGTAAAAATAAATTTGAAAAGAAATTTCTTACAGATAATGGAATTCGTCTTATGAAATTATTAAAAAATAGTAAATCTGTACAATGTCTATGGGAGATGCCTAAAGGTATGAAGAATAAAAATGAGTCAGATATAAATGCAGCAATTAGGGAATTTAGTGAAGAGACTAATATTAGTAAAAATAAATATAGAATTTTATGGGATTCTCCTAAATTTGAATATAAGTTTGTAGATGATGACGTAGAGTATAAGTATGTTTATTATCCCGCGATCATGCTAGATCCTAAGTTTATTCCTAATATTGATATTAGTATTCACAAATCATCTTTAATGGAGTCTTCAGACATTAGATTTCTCACTCCCATGGAGGCGTATGTTTTGACGAATAATAAAACTTTATTTAAATTTTTGAATAGTATAAAGAACAAAATTAAAAAAAATATATCATAATATTCAGTCTTAAGTTGTATTATATTTTAGTAGGTATTTTAGCCGACTTCCAATATTTTTCAAATTCAGCAGGGTCTTTTATATCTTTAGATTCTTCCGTCACGTTTTTAACTATTTCAAACACTTTTTCAATTTTGCTATTTAGTTCGTCAGTAAGTATTTTTTCTTTAAACATAGGTATCTGATTTATTTCTAATAATTTGTAACATAGTGTTCCTAGATAAACATATTCTGACGACTTGACTTCTCTTATTTTTTTAACTTCTTTTACAAATTTTATAGGATTGTTAAATATATGAAATGTATAATTATTTTCATTTTCATAATCTTCTTTTCTATTAGAGTACATGCTATGATATTCGACATCTAAACATTCTTTAGACAATTCTAATATTTTATTAATAATATTTCTATCGCTAATAGAAGATAAATCCCCCTCTTTGTATCTACCCCCATATTGACTATTTTTAAATTCTTCAATATTATCTAAAATAAATCGTATACCTTCATGATCTTTATCAGATTCTTTGTAGAATAAAGAGATAGCACTGTACATGATAGCATCTTTATTATATCTTTCTTTATCAAAATGATAGTAGCTATATTTATTATTGTATAAGTCTTTAAATGAACAAAATCTGAAAACACATTCTATAAATATAGACATTTCTGCAATATTGATGACTTCCATGCCTAATAAAGGCTGTGGTTTATAATAATCTGGCATTTCTCCTTGTACAATCTTTCTCATAAAAGGACTTTTAAATTCCATAAGAACAATCATTTCTTTTTTATCACATTTTACATGTTCTTCAATAACACTTGTTTCATATATATTTTCTAACTGCTTCTTGTTTATAATTTTTTTTAGACTGTCGTTAGAAATAATACACAGCCCGTCAGGAGAATATGAAATATATTTATTAAAATCACAAGGGAGTGATCCCGTTTCGAAAAGTTTTGTCTTAAACTCAATTTCAACATATTGTTGAACGCCATATTCCATAAGAGTTCCAAACCATAGAGGCGCGCCTTTTTTAAAAGTATACATATCCATCTTAGTTTTTACGAATCCTTTTATATTTTCATATTTATTAATACCCATGATTGTTGCTATTTGAGAACCGCCTACTGTAAATTTTCTTTGAGCTAACCATTCTTCAGAACCTTGTTTAGGTAAATGTTTATGTTTTTCAATAAATTCTTGCAAAATATGATGTTTGTTCATATTACTAAAGTTTAAAACACAGTTTTTCGATTTTTGTTTAATTCTTTGTTTAATTATACAACGCATAAGAGTTTAAATATAAATCAAAAAATCAATTTTATACATATACAATACCGAAGTATAACATATAATTAATTTAGATAATTACAGTAATTTTATTATCTTTAGACTGAGACGCATGTGTAGCTAATTTATCTGCTAAAATATTTCCCTTATGATAAAAATTTAGTTCCACACTTTGTCCATTTTCTTTTTTAGAATCTTGATGTCCTCTAACGTGTTTAAATCTAACATTCGAATTATTTAAAATTATCCAGTTATATACATTTAATATTTCAAGTATAATATCACTATTTTTTTTATCCATAATAGATCTTTTTTCAGTCCATCCTTTCATCCATAGTGTAATTAAATCTATCCAAAATTTAGAATCTGACACAATTAGAAATTCATCTTTAATTACATCATCTTTACTTTCATCAGCCATAAATATTTCATTATAATCGAAATTGTTTAGATGGTTATTAATATGAGAACTAAGATATTTTTCTAAATTACATTTCTTATTTTTATCAATTAACATAAACTTTATCACCCTCAAAGCTATTAAGATAGCATTTCCTTCAGCCCTGATGTTTGTCGGATGAAATGATGTGTATTTAGAAAATATAACACTATTTTCATTTTTGTGGTCACTACACACTATTTCATTTATATTTCCAATATTTTGATTATTTGTATAAGAATATGCTACTTTGTTACAATTATCTTCACGGCATCTATAATTGAAATTTCTGCCATTAGTATCGCCAGAATATAAAACAATAGAACTATTCGATTCTGTATATATTATTTTTTCTTGAGGCAATTTTTCAAATATGTTAATAGAATTATAATTATTAAATTTTTCCTTATTATTTGTCGAATGAATATATATTCCAGATCCTCCAAATTTAGTACCTTGCCTTTTACCAATACAACTACCATCTGTAAATAATATAGCAGAAAATGATTTAATTGTAGATTCTGACAACATATCATCTTCTACCTCTTTTTTATCATTAATATTATTAGAATCTAATAATTTTTCAAGCTCTTCTACTGAAAATGTTTTTGATTCCGCCATGTTTAGTAATGTACGATATTAAATTCAATTTTAAATCAAATAAGACTAACATAGTTATTCCCAATAAAATTTAAAATATCTAACATTAGACTCATTTTTTCTAGCTGCTAGCTCCATTTCAATTAGTTTGATTTTGATAGAATGACACATATTATATTTTCTTTCGTCTTCTTTGTTTTCTAACTTTATTCCTAATTTTTTACATATTTCTATTAGTTGGTTTTTTTCAAAATGTTCACAGACCGACCCAGTTATAATTTTTCTTTGATCTATATTTTTATTTGTGTCATTTTCATTATCTAATCTAATTTTAAACGATATTTGAAACCCTGATTTATCTTTTTCTAAAAATCCTATAATGTATTTATTATTTTTAAATCTTTTTCCTAGCTCTCCCAAATTATTAAAAGTATTTGATTCTGACCATTTATTTTTACTAAATATCTTTAAAATAGGATTAAAATAATGACCTATAGGTATTAAAAAATCTTTAACGTCTTTTTTAGTAGGGTAAAATTTTTCTTTATATTTGTAATACATACTATATCTTAATCCTTTCTTTATATATTCGTAGTGTTCTGTTGATGCGTTTATTGTATTTTCTAAATTTTGATATTCTCTGTAATGACTATCAGAAGATGTAATAAGATTTAATTTAGATTTTTTTATAATTTTTTTTGTATAAAATTGTTTATACTCCCTCTCAGTGTCTACATCTATATAGTTTGCAAAAATTATGATATTAAACTTATTATAGAAAAATAGCAATTTTATCAAAATATCATGATATTTATGTATTGTCCATTTATTAGGAGAAAGCCACATATTGTTAACGTATTCCACTATATACTCTATAGTATTTAGATGAATGTTAGGCTCTATTTTTTGAATAACATAATCCATATTTTCTATATTCACATCTACAACAGATTCTATGTAAATATCTCTACTTATAGCAATATTTTTAGAATTATTAACAATATTATTTATGTTAATACCTTTAATAGTATGGTCTTTTTTTCCCTTTACCGGTCTATAGAAATCATAATATCTGTATTTATTATAATGCGCATCTTCTGCCAATATAAATATATTGTCTATATGCTTTATTATTAGTTTTTTTCCGTTTACGTTTACAAATTTATTAGGCTTAAATAAATTATCTATAATATTTATTGCTTTATTTTCATCATTATTGATATCAATTCCTTCTGAATTAGTAGTTAAATAATAAATCGCCGTTATTATACTATTCAGCTCTATAAGTTCTGTATTTCTATTAACATCGAATGATCGTTTATTTCTATACAATATTGCATTTTTTATATCTTCAAATAAAACAGGTGTTGGATAATAGTCTATCATAATTCTTTTTATCATATATTGACATAGTCCGACCTCCTCATTATAATAGTATGCCTTAAAGCTGTCCCTATCCATATCCTCAGAAGATATATTATTTGGCTTCCATCCGTCCGTATTGGTTATACTGTATATCGTTTCTTCTTCTTCCTCTCCGGTTGGATGATTTATAAAATTATTATTATTTCTATCAACTGCATTTTCCATTAATATTTTATTAATTTGTTTTATTTTCTCAAAAATCTTTGTTTTGTATATATATTTAGATTTTTCGAACGAATCTTCATTTGACAGAGTAGTTATCAATATATATATATCTACATTTCGTTTTTCTCTATCTAAACTTATATGCGAATTTTTACGAACTGCTCTTCCTAATATTTGTATAAGTGTAGAAATATTATCAGGCATATATGCTACAATTATATTTCTAACAGCTTTAAAATCATAAGACTCTTTAATAGCTTGAGATCCTAGTATTATTCCTATTGTATGTCCTTCAGAGTTAGATCTTGAGTTAAACAATTCTAATTTATACTCTAATTCTGATTTTGACACTGATCCAGTAGCGTAAATGAAAGTTAATGGTTTGAATAAACAATCTGATTTGTTTTTTAAATTATGATCTATTTTATAATTATAGCATTTTGAACATCTTGTTTTACCGCTACTTGTATCCCCATGCTCTATAATCCCGTTTTGAGTGAGTATGTTTTTAATTATACATGTACCAGTACCTTGTACATAATTATGATATATAAATAACTTTCCTTTGTCGTTAGAAAAAATATCTTTTATAATTTGTAGCATTTTGTAATACTTCGATGAATATTCTTTAATGTTAGATTCATTTAAGAAAGCACCGTCGACATCTCTAACACATTCAACATTTCTATTATTTCTGAATATTATCTCTTTATTTTTAGAAAACTCAACACTCATATTGCTATATTCTCTTAAAATATCATCTTTATGAAAAATGCCAAGATCTGAATTCTCTGACGGATATACCATGTCATTTAAACTTCTATATTTTCCTTCAAGTGGTATTCTATTTGTCATTTTAGATATTTGTTTTAAATCATCTTCTTCGCTTTCCATTTCGTCTTCTAACATTTCCATGTTTTCATTATCATCAGTTTCAATTTCGTCAGATAAAATAGTTGTATTGCTGTATAAATTCATAATAGTATCTTCTTGTAATTTACTGGCTTTACATTCTATAATTCTTAAATATTTTATACCTTGAATTTGTTCTCCTATAAAATTACTTGTGGGATATTTTTCATAATCTTTGCTGACAAGAAATGATATCTTTCCTTTTATTTCTTTTTTTATAATTTCCATCCCTTTATCGGATATGTCTTTTTGAAAAAATATATCACTTGTTTTATAATTATTTCCCTCAGATAGTAAATTAATGACACTTACTATTTTTTCTGGCCTATTATTAACAGGTGTCGCCGAAAGAAATAATACCTTAGAAGGTATGGAGTCTATGATATATTTAACACACAATCCCCACGAGTTCATAGTTTTGGAGTTATATAAATTATGAACTTCGTCACAAATTATAAATGAGTGTTTTAGTTTATATGCAAAATCTTCATTAATTTTTATCCATTTTTTTTCTAACATAAAATCTATATCTTCTTTAGATTTTATAGAATCTAAATTTGCTTTTGACGATAGTTTTATAAAAATTCTGCTTGCTAACATTTTATATCCAATAAATAATATTCTACTCTCTTTGTTTTTAGAAATTCTAAGCATTATTTTTCTCTTTATTTCTTTTAATTTATCTATATCTGGCTGTCTTCTGTATTTTAATATTTCGTCTTTCAAATTCTTAACATATTCTATTTCTTCTTTCGACACAAAACCGAATTCTGGTCTATTCATAAGTTCTCTTTTAAATACAGATTTAGAGAATCCTAATATAAAAACATTTCCTCCGATATTATTCATTTGATTTATGCCTGTTGATAAAGAAGTTATAGTTTTACCAACACCCGTTGAATGCATTAATAACATTCTATTATTTTTTTCATTATAAGACATAAAATTATTTATAAATTGTTGATATCCATTTAGCAAAAGGATCCCCTCCTTTTCTATTTCTTTATCTATAACAATAGAAGTTCCAAGATTAAATGCTAACATATTCATATTTTCATCATTTTCTTCAAACTTAAATTGGACATATTCTTTTTTATTTACAATATCCATTAGCGATTCACTTTCCATTTTATCTAAACTTTCACTTTATATTTGTTTATATACTATAATATAAACATGAATATAGATATTATATTTTCTAATCTTTTTAAAAAAAAAAACAAATATCTAGCTAAATCTTTTAGTAATAATATAATTGATACTAAAAAAGAAGTTATCATCGAAAATAAAAATAATAGCGTCATATTTAATAAAGAACATAAAGAAAAGGATGGCAGTAATGAAAAAAACAATGGGGAGATTTCTTTCTATATTTACCAATAAAGCAATAAATAAATTTGAGGATATAGACAGTACAGAAAATTGTACATTTTCACAAGAAGATATATTTAATAATGAAATGTATTATGACCAGTTATATAGCAAGGATTATAGTTTTTTAAATCGCAAGCATAAAAATAATACAGTTTCACACATTTCTATAGACAAAAATGGAGTATTAAAATATAAAATGCAAGAAGTAGGAAGAATTAAACCATGTGAAAGAAAAGTTATAAGAATACATTATAGTATTAGAAAAAAATATAACTATATGAATTATCCCTTTTATAATCATAATTTAACTTCTACGTGCTAAACGGAATAGTGTATTTTTTGTAGCTATTATAAAACATTAATATAAAATCTTCACATGTAAAATCTTCCATATTTTCATATTTTTTTTCCTTAAATCCCATAACTGGGTAATTAATATCAGAACTATTATTCATAAATTCTTTTACACTTTCTATTTGATTAGTGTAAAGATGCAAATCGCCTATGTTATGAACGCATTTACCTGGTTTTAAACCTGTTATTTGACAAAGCATAAAAGTTAACAAGCTAGCAGACACAATATTAAATACAGCAGCTAATGCAAAATCATTAGATCTTTGAAAGAACGAAACAGATAATTCTTCAGTGTCAGGATTTACAAAGAAATCATACAATAAATGACAATTGTGAACGGCTGTGTTATGTACAATGTAAGAATTATCATCTTCAACTTCGAAATTATACACTTTGCCGGTATAATCTTCTGTGTTAATTTCTTTTACCTGATAATAAATATAATCTTCATCAATCATAGAAATATGTTTTCTTTTTTCTTTAGAAATAATTCTAATAGTATAAGTATTTTGTTGATTTACAGTCCTCCCCTCAATAATTTTTGTTTTAGGTCTTATTTGATATTGAATAGATGTAATAATTTTTAATTTCGCATACAATCTTTGCAAACCATATGCAATATCATGAGATACAGTCGTATATGTTTTAAACTTTCTACAACCATCAGCCGAGGTATATCCTTCAATAAATTCTTTGACGTATTCATTTGGTGCGTTGTGAATCCATTCTGGAATTTTTTTATTTACAGCCATATGACCAAAATCTTTTAAAATTTCCCACCACACTTTATTATAAATGTCTACATATAATATTTTATCAGTAGTGTTTTTATTAACTGATAAATTTAGTACTTTAGATATTCTTTGTAAAATAACCGGATCATTTTTTTTAATACACATATAAAATCTATTTTTTTTTGTTTTCCAATCTAACCATCCATCCCCTAAATAATAACCCATCATAAAATATTCGTCTTTATTGTCTAGCTTTTTATTAATAATTTCGTATCTAGTTTCATTTAAACCTCTTTTAATAGTAAATTCAGGAATTATTGATTTTTTATTAATAGGGCAACACATAACATGCTTTTTATTAATAATATTTTCAGCAGTCACCCATTCAAAATCTAATAATTCTTTATCTGTAAAATTTGAATTTTTTTTAATCTGCCTTACATAAAATGGATGTTCTTTTGTACATTTAATAATTTTATTATTATATTGTAACTTGAATGAATAAATAGTATCACTATAATCATTTTTTTGTAAATTTAACACTTTCTTCCAATTTCCTTTATGTGTTAACACCATATCATTCACTTTAATATCCTGAATATTTCTATAACCTTCGTTAGTTAATACTAAAGTATCTTTTAAAAAGCAACTAGGCAGTGGCACCATCTCGATTACAGAAGGATTCCAATAAGAGAACAATATTCTACGCGAATTTCTCTTCTCTTTGTCTTTCAATAAATCTACAATATATTGCAATTGGTCAATTCCTTTCCCAGTATAATCAGCATCATCACCTTCAAATTCAGCTCCCCAATGTCTTAATTGAAAACCATAAGCAGGGCCATAACTACCATCTTTATATTTATCTGACGACAAACCCATTTTATCTAAATACTCTCTGCTTGTATGCTGTTTCCAAATATTAACTTTTTTTTCTTCTAATACTTTTGTATTTGTTTTTCCACTAACGAAGAATAATAATTCTTCTATAATTCCTCTAATAAATACTTTTCTATGAGTAAATACTGGCAGTCTGTAATTCTTAATATCGTAAGAAAAACTCTTACCAAATAAAGAATAAGTCCCTACACCACTTCTATCCATTTTATAAATACCTTTTTTAATTATCTTATCTAAAGTCTTTAGAAATATTAATTCTTCTTTATTATGATACTTAAATACTTTGACAATTGCTGGTTTTTTATTTTCATCATTCAAATCTAAAATATTTTCTTCAATCATTTTAAAATCTTTAAATCTTTTATGGCTAAAAATATCGAAATGGCTTGTGCACTGAAAATCTTTAACATCTGGTATCATAGTAATAAATATTTTGTTTACTAACTTCCTGTTTAAAAATTCATTCCACAACGACTCGCCTCCTAATACAAATATATTGTCAAAAGATTTCAAATGAATAGATTTTAAAGCACAATCTATATTAGTTGCAAAGTCTACATTTTTTATGTTATCATCAATTTGAGCCATATTATCATCTCTGGTTAATACAATATTATATCTGTCGACTAATGGTTTCCTTCCAATGCTATCCCATGTTTTTCTTCCCATTAACACACAATTATTACCATTACCTGTAGTGGTTTTTTTAAACATTTTCATATCTTCTGAATACAATTTTCTCCATGGGATTTTTCCATTTTTATCATAACCAAATTCTTTATCTACCGCTAAAATAATATTGAAAACTCCTTTCATTTTTACAGTACTTTATTTTGATTTATAACTTGTATATAGTATTACTTTCTATATGATTTTCAATTATTTTTTTGATATTATCATCATCTATTTTTATAAAAGAATTCTTACCATTGTTTGATAAAGATTTAATTTCTTTGTATATAGAAATATCTGCCTTTGTGTTGTCGTAGTAATATTTTTCAGAATCTATTATTATTTCTTTAGTCTTTACCTGTTTAACTTTAATGCAGTTATTTTTCGTTTTCATATCTGTATAAAAATCTTCTATAAACAATCTCTCTCCTGTTTGTTTACACCCGTAACAATCATAATTTAATTCTTTCTCGTTAAAAAATCTACATTCAATACTTGTTGATGCTATGGCTTTAAGAAATTTATATATCAATTCTTGATTTTTAACCGCATTTGTAAGCATGTGTATATCTGTAGTTTTCTCTATTATCAAATCTTTCTTAGACAATTTTGAAGTTTTCTTTTTCTCAGATAACTTCGTTTTAATTTCATTCAAATCTTCTTTATTGTAATCACTGAGATAAATAAATACTTGGACATTTCTATATTTATCTTCTAACATTGTATGCGATTTATATCGAACACCTCTTGCGATTACTTGTTGTAAGAGAGAGTAATTCCAATAAGGCTCCATTATATGAATATATCTTACATTTTTTAAATCCAATCCTTCGGTTCCTGATTTAGTAATCATTAATATTTTTATTAAGCTACCATCGATATTGTCTTTAGAATTAAATACTGTAAGTATATCTGTTTTTTCATCTTCTGTTTGTTTACCCGAAAATATAGCATATTTCTTCTTACGACTTTCTCTTGGCGATTCTTCATTATCACTAACAATTTCTCCTCCTTTGTATAATTCAAACCCAACAACATCTAAAACTTTAGAAACAGATTCTACTCCATATTCTAAAAATGTTGAATATATTAAAATGTTACCAACGTCATCATCTTCTTCTTTAATATTATCAACCATTTTTTGAATTTTTGTCGAATACTTAGATATTTCAGATTCCTCACTTAAATGTTTCCAAGTGTTACTATCTATGAATATATTAGATATTTGTCTTGATTTAATTCTATAGGACGTAGAACTTTTTCCTTTATCGTTAGAACTAATACCAGCACCAGAGTATGCATTATAATTTTCCATTTTTTCTATATCTCTCGATTTCAAATAATGACTACTTTGTATTTCAGACATTGGAGTTATCTCAAATTTAACTGGGAGTCTATCTGGATAATTTTCCTTAACAGCTGTTTTTTTTAAATCTTCTGTTATCGACATGGCTGAACCAGATGTATAAAAATCTCCATAATAAGAAGTAAGACCGAATATTCTATTTTTGAATTTGTCTTCATTTAAAATTCCGCTTCTGCTAGGAGCTATAAAGTATTTAGAAAAATCAGAATAATATTCCGGCAGTAAAGCAAATCTTTCTTTCTTTTTATTATCTCCTAATACACCGGTAATCATATTATAACAAATAGCTAGCTCAAACGGATCATTTATAATCGGAGTTCCTGTCATAAAAATAAGTTTTATATTTTTAGCATTCATGACCATGTCATAAAATGTATTAGCTATCTCAGACCCATTAGATATAGAATTAAATAAATTATGAGCCTCATCAACTATTATAATTTTATTATCTAACGACTGTTTATTTATATGAGATAACATATCTTCCAACTTATTTCTAAGACCTTCTTTTTCAGAATTTTTACTATTTGATTGAGTAATTTTATCTATCATATTTCTCGCATTCGAGGTTATAAATTTATAGTTTTCTAAGTCTTCGACGTTTTCCTCATTTTGTATTTTTCTAAAATTATGTATTTCCTTTCTATAATTTATTTGAAGAGATTTAGAAGAAAGAACTAAAATATCTTTTCCTGTATTTTTGAAAAATTCAGCTATAGAAACCGACGTCATAGTGTTATGAGTTACAGAGCAATCTTCCAAAACATATCTACGGTTATCATTGATACAAAATCCATAATAATTTCCAATATAAGCAAATTTAACCTTAATTTTAAATCCATCGGTAGTAGAAAAAGGACTAGTGAATATTTCTACAGCTGAAAAAATAGTTTGATTATGAATTTCTTTTAAATTTCTACCGTGTATTATTATTTTAAAATATTTTACTTTAACATCATCTACACAATCTGTTATTTCATATTTCTTTACCTTATAGAACAATCCCATTGTATTTAGCAAAAATAATACATTTTTTTTCATTAGTTTGTCTCTAGAAATTATAATTGAGTATGCATCGAAACCTTTATATTTAACTAAACTACCTCTAGAACTTAACATGCCTGCTAAAACTTCTTGTCTTATAGATAATGTATTATATAAGTACTCGTCTTCTATATTAATTCTTCCGACAGCGTACAGCGCTCCTATCAAAAATGGAGAATTACTTACTTTTTTGACAGGAAAATTAATTTTACTCTTAAATCCCAAACAGGCATTTTTCCATTCGTCTGGGAAATTAATAAAGTTGCTAACTGGGATTTGTAGAACATTCGTCCCGTTGTCTGTTTTAAGACATAATATATGATCTTTATTAACTGTATACTTATGTTTGCCATACCACACATCATACATATGATCAACTCCAGTAGCTAGAGATAGTACATTTCTTTTAGTGCTATCATCTCCCATTAGTTTATCTCCTATTTCAACATCTTGTATTTTCTTTATACTTCCGTCATACATCATTATAGGTGTATCAATTCCCATACATTTGCCACTTCCTACCGAATGATATAAAAGTATGCCCCTTTGATTTGTTTTTGTCATATAATTGAACACATTTTTTTGATAGTCAAAAAGATTTTTACTATATGCAGAGTCATTTTCTACACTAATATTATTAAAGTTCGAAAGAACTGTATGTAATTCATCTGGGTAGTTAGTATTATTATTCATACTTTTGTCTATAAATGTTAATGTTATATATATAATAGTATAACTTATCTAATCAAGAAAAGAATATGACGTTCGTGTCAGACGTTGAAAAATTAAAAGATTCCAAAGAGTCTATATGTTCTTTAGGCAGAAAAGGTCAGTGTGTTTCGTCGAAAGAAATAGATAAAGAGGTAGAATCATTTGAAAACAAAGCAGAAGAATTACAATGTTCTGGAGACATAAATGAGAAAACACTATGTGTTCTAAAAAAATTAAATAAAGAGAATATAATCATTAAATATTTCAAATCACCTACTAAGTCATTTTCGCATAGTCATTGGTTAAATAATACAGAGATAGACACTGTCCAATATCAATTTATGCATAATTATAAAGGATATTATTATTCTGACATACATATGATAGATTTTGGCATGTTTTCTCCTTCTAATAGATATTACATGGAGTATGATACAATACCTATAAAAAATATAGATTTTGTATCCGAATTAAATAATAAAGGAGTTTTAACACATAACGGACCTTTAAAGAATTACGGAATGGTTGTCAACACAGATACTTCTAAAGGCGGTGGAATTCATTGGTTTTCTATATTTATAGATTTTGAAGCAACTCCTATAACCATAGAATATTTTAATTCATCTGGATATGATATAAAGAATAAAGAATTTAAAAAGTTTTTTGTAGATTTAGCAGATACAATAAGTCTAAAGAAAAGAGAATGTAAATTTGTAAAGGTTAGCGATATTCAGCATCAAAATAGCAATACTAGTAATTGCGGCGTTTATGCTTTGTATTATATATGGAAACGACTTGGCGGTGAAAGTATTGAGTTTTTTAAAAAAAATAAAATAAACGACGATCACATAGTGTTATTTCGTAAATATTTCTTTACCTCAAAGAGTTAGCTTTTCGATTTTATCCAAACCTTCAGCTTTACTTTCAACTTTCTCATCATCAAAATCTTCATAATCACTGCTACTAGTGCTAATTTCATTACTATCTGTTTTTTCTACCTTTTTAGTAAGAATATTAGTACCTGCTCCTTTTAACATAATACTAAAATCATCATCATCGAAGAAATTACCTCCAGCGCTTTGATCATGATTTGTTTTAACATATAGTTTACTTGCAAATTTAGTATTTAGAGAGAATGATTGTTTAGAAGCAATTACTTGCATCTGTAAAATCCCGGATACTAAACTACCTTTTGTAACAAATTTTTGAACGTTAGAATTATTAATTTTGGATTCGTCCAGTACTGCTTCTTTCGGAACTCCTGTAGAACTATCTAAAACGTCTAAATCATAGAAACTAATATCAAAATCTTTTACTAAGAATTTTTTGTTATTTTCTGCTTTATAATTAAATCCTAATTTAGGAAGTTTCGCTTCTTCTTCGTCTTTGTATCGTCGAAATGCGGGTACGAACCAGAACAGCGGATTCTCAAAATCTACTCTGTTGCCTTCTTTATCCTTAGCAAACTTTTGCATTGGCGAAGTAGGTTTGCAATTATCTACCATAATGGTATCTTTAGTAGCATCATCGTCATCATCTGCAATAATTTTATTATTTTTTAAATCTTTTACAACTTTACTGAAAGAATCGCAAATATACTCCATTGCTTGGCTAAAAGTATCATTACTCTTAGATTGAAATGAAATTTTCAATTGTTCGTAGTCTCGATCTTTTGGATCCTTAATACGGTTGTTTACTTCTTGGTTGAAAAACTTAATTCGTAATGGAGCTAATTTACCATCTTCTTTCTTTAATTTAATGTCAAAATACTTAATTTTCTTATTACCACTTTCGCGGAATTTAACTACATCAATAACTAGCATGTTTTCTTGAAATTTATTATATGCTTTGATAATATCAGAAGGGCTTACCGAGTATGAAATGCTCATGATGAATGATTTATATTAGTATAACTGGTATTGTATATATATAATCTATTGTTAAAAATCAATTTTTTATCTACATGTAATGCCAATTTAAGTCTATTTTTTACGATAAACAGACTTAAATATATATGTATACCTTATATTCTGTAGACTACAATCAAATAATGACGTTTAATTCACTTAAATATTATATATCAGCAACATATTTAAAATTGAATTTACCATATATATGGTATATAATATAGAGAATAACTACAGAAAACATGTATCCTATTATTCGCTGCCCTAGTTGTAATAATAGCCTTGGAGAATACCACTCTGCATTTCAAACATTAAAAAATCATAAATATGAAAACGAGTTAAAAAAAATAATGCCTGATGGTTATCAAGTTAATTTAGAAAAATTTGCATATAATCAGGTCGAAGCTAATAGTTTAGTAGATGTAGACGTATCTGATATTTTTGAATTTCTAAAAATTGATAGATGGTGTTGTCGTAAGATATTATTAACAGTTTCTACTTTTGATGAGCAATTGTTTACATTACCTAATATGCATTAATAATAAATAAAATTAGTTAATACAATGACATTAAAATACCAATTTACATACTTTTAAGTATTTTTTTTAAGCTACCGAGCTGTTTCTTGTTTAACGAAGACACAAATTTGCTGAGTTCTTCTTCTTCGTCAGCGTCTTCCATACTTTTGATAAGTTTGCGACCTTCTTTACCTAGAATGTTTACTATTTTTTTAGCACCACTACCGGCACCTACAATATTACTTTCTAACTTCTTATAAACGCTATCGTTATACATCGTGTAATGACATGAGTTAGATTCAATAAACTCTACCATAATTTTATATAAACAAGAATTTAATAGAGAGTTAGAGCTTTTAAGAAGAACAAGTGATTGTTCTGGCTCGTCCCAGTTTAGATGGTTAAGTTCGGAGATTTCTGAAGAATTCCATACAAGTTCATCTTCACCTTTATTAGACAATCTAAACCGAAGTTCATCTTCAAGTAAGGAGCACATATCATCGCCGTAAGAAGAAATAATGTTTTGACGGGTTTGAGAAAACCCATTAGTACCGATTGCTTTTCTCTTTTGTCCAGCCTCGGCAGCTAGCTTATTGTCAAATTTATCACTCGAAAATACTTCTCTTAAAAGACCAGTGCTGTTATTATTAATATTATTCTTACGACTTTCAAACCAACTATTAAATACAGAATCATCAATATATAGATGATCGCAATTTACTGCACTTGGTTTTACTAAAATATACCAACAAAGTACAGGATTAGGGTCTAGCTTACTCGTAACTAGTTTAAATTTATCTTCATCTTGAGATTTTAATACTTCTAACAGACCATTTACGTGTTTTGCGAAAACATGCATTATTTTTTCTCCATTAGATACTTTCTTAAGAAGTTCTTTGGTAGCTTCCATGCGGTTAGATCCCGTCTCTCCCTTTCCTTTTTTTGGTTTATCAAATTTAGGACGATCTTTTTGGGCTCCTTCTTCTAAGAAATCAGCATTTGTTTGAGTAAACACTGCTACGTTATCGCCACGAGATTTCCATTGAGAAAACTTTTCGTTCTTAGCCGTAACTTTACTTAAATCGCTTTTCATAACTTTAGAATTAAAAGTAATTAATTCTCCTTTTAAAGTTGAATGTTTTCCGAATAAAAAGTGCTTTTGTAAATGTTCAAACGCAATATCACTTTCACCCTTATCAATAAGAGATTTTAACTTAGCAACTACTTCTTTACTAGGATTTATAAATGTGGTCGGGTATTTAGGTCTAAATAGTCCAACCGCGCACATATCTTCTAAAATATCGTACAATGGGGTGTTTTCTTTTTTCACAAAAGTGTAGAGATTGCAAGAATTACTACCTTTACTCATCTTATCTTATCTTAGTCTATAGAAATTATAATTATTAACAAATCAGGCTTGCTGTATGTATCTGTATATTAGTTAATACAATAATTATACAAAAAATAAAAATTAATATTCAACTACTCTTTGTTTACATTTTTATGTAAATAAAATACGAATACGAATCAAAAATATTATTTATAATAATTATATATTGATAATTTTTTATTATATAGATTTTTATAATTTTATCGTAAAAAAATAATTATTACATAAATAAATAACAATACTATTTTTTCTAAAGACTAATAGAAAAAATAAAAATTATGAAAAAAAATAATTAATTATTATATAGGTTTTTAACATAAATCAACTAAGAGGTATTATAATTAATTACTTTCTTAAAAATAGAAAATATCTAAAGTAATATATTATCTAAGTATTAACTTCTAAGACAACTTTCGAAAGTATCCACAACCAGTTAGGAATTAATATACTATGAGTGAATTAAACGCAGAAGATGCTGGCGTTGAAGTTAACGAAAGTATGGGCCGATTAACTACAACTGCTGATGATTTAGGAAATAGTATTAAAGAACTTCGCACTAAAGTAGAAGAACTAGCTAAAACTATTGGAGAAGAACCTGTTATCGATCCAGAAACTACAGTCGTTGAAGGTGTCGAAGAACAAGAGCAAGAAGGGGATGGAGAAGAAAAAGCAGCCGCTGGTGAATTTTTATCTGTAGGGGGCGGTACGTTTACTGTTGACGGGGGTGTACATGAAGCTTTAAGAAGTAAACTATACGATATGAATGGTGAAGACGAAAACGAAGGCATTGCTGGTGCTGGTGACCATAGTATGGAATCTCATTCTATTAGAAAAGTAGGCAGAGCCGCGTCTTACATGAGTGATAAACTTAAAAACGTAGAAGAAACGCTTTCTACTCGAGTTAGTAATATTCAATCGTTAAAAAATGTAATGAATACTACTATGAATAAATTAGTAGAACTTGTAAAGGAAAACGATACTACAGGAGTTGCCGAGTCTAATGCTAAGATTATTAAAGAAGTTCATGATAAACTTAATGATGAATTCGATAGTCAAATGAAATCTCTTCAAACAGTCCTTAATGTCAACATTAAGCCGACTGCTAGCGATCTAATGGATTTGCTCAAGGATACTACTCGTTTTCAAACACTTGCCGATAAATTAGGTGTATCGTATAACACACCAGAAGCTAGTGATCGTCTTGCATTAGCGTATACTAATATGAGTCGTCTTCAGATGTCATCTAAGAAAGTAGATAATGCATTAAAAACTTTAGAAATTTCTCTAGATAAATATAAGAGTTTGAAAACTTTAGACGAACTAAAAAAAGTTTTGTCGGAGGTTCTTAAAAAAAACACTGTTGGTAAGTCGACAGAAAAATTATCAAAGGTTCTCAAAGCCATCTCGACGTTAAAGAGTACTTTTGGAAACCACGGTAAAATTATTAAAGAACTAAAGGGAGCTATGGAAGATTTCTCTGGGGGTGACTACAGTACCGGTGTTGGTCGTGTTAAAAATGTCAATGCTAAGAGTACGCTAAAAACTAGAGTTAAGACATATGAGCAAACTGTAAAAGAGTTATTCAAAAATTTTATATCGCAAGTAGGCTCAAACTTCTTAGATATTCGTAAAAGCGCAGAAGCTGTCAGCGAGAAACTCGGTTCTGATATTTCTTACGACGAAGATATTAAATTATTTATCTCCATTTTCGAAGGATTTAACTCCGATTTAAACAATGGCAAACTTTTCTATGCACTTATCTCTTTAGATCAAACAATGGCAGGCAAAGAATTAAAGACTCGTTTTATGGATAATCTAAACAGTCTAATTGAATCGCTTGTAGTTCTTTCTCGATACAATTACTTAAGTGATATTAAGAAACAGCTAGAAATGGTAAAAGATACTATTGACACCTATAGCGATACCATTCTAAGTGTCCGTTCTAATGAAGAACATATGAAAACAGGTCAATCTGATTTCGCTTGGTCTGATAGTCTTGTAGATGCTTCAGTACCTGCTAGTGTTAGTAATACTATCAAAGAAACTATTGTAAAACTTAAATTCTTTGGTAATCTTTCTATGCTTAAAGAAAATTTAAATAGAATGTCTAAGGATTACCCCGATATGCAAGAAGGTTATGACAAATTACTTGGAAAATCCATAGGTACCAAACTTTCTGAATTACAGAAAGAATATGTAGAATCTGTTGATAGATTAAATGATAAGGAACGTGGTCGTGGGTTTGTATTAGAATACTATAACAATGGAGAGAAAGATGAGTCTAAAAAAATACCTAAAGGTCTTATCGAAACAATTTACAAACTTCAGTACGAAGCTAAAGTTGGTTTATACAAAACAATTGAAGCTATCGATTTATATCTTCTTAAATTTACTGAGAGATTTTCTGATGATATTGTTGCTCTTAAAGAGTTAGATGATATGCTTAAACAAACAGAACTTATTTCTGCCTGGTCAAACGCCAGTAGTGTGTCAAATGTAGATGCTCTGTTTCAACAGATTCAGCCGGATGCTTCTCAAATTATTGATTACGCGACTGCTCATTTAGTAGGTGTTAAACAAACAATTAAAGTAGATACATTTAAATCTGGGGATGCTATTCGCAAGGTTTTAGAAGCGAGTAAGAAGAGTATTGAATCTGTTGCTGTTCTTAAAAATATTATTGCTATGTTTATTAAAATTGGAGATAAATTTTCTAACGGCTCTCTGTCGAAAGAAAATTATATGAGTTCTGGAACTATGTACAACAATCTTGTCAAATATATTTGGGTAAGTGCGTTTACAATGGGATATGGAACTGCTGGTGGTGATGGAACTGCTGTGATTGCCGCACCTAAAAAAGATAAGAATGGTTACGAAGAAGAAAAAGGAAACAAAACATATTTCTTTGACTTAAAAATGACTCTCGCTAATCAACCTTTAGATATTTTAGGAAAACATGAAAAAGAAGTTGAAAAAAAGATAGATGATCTCATTGCACATTTTAAAAAAGATCATCCCGCTGAAATAACTACTTTTGTCGGTACAGATGCAGGGGTACAGAAAGCAGTAGTAACTGCCAGAAATATGAATATTTTAACAGCTATAAAGAATGCTGGTAATAATAATGCAAATTTAACTACTTTAATTAATGAATTAAAGGATGAGGCTGATCCGATAAAATATAAAGCTACGTATTATTCTCTTCTTAAGTTAAAAGAAGAATTAAAAGGTAAGGATGTGTTTAGAACTGAAGACAAATATTTCGTTTTAGCCCTTAAAGCAATTTCTGCTAAAGTTCTAACTGTTGTTGGTATTTCGAATCTTCTTTCACAGCCTTCGAAAGTAAGTAGTATGATTACTAATCCTATTCGTTCTATAATGGGTGCTGGTGAATCCGAAGTTGTCGATGGCGCTGTTGAATTATATATTCGCTTACCACTTCTGTTAGAGTTTTATAAGAAAATTTTCGACAACGGTAATGAGGATTACAAAAAGAATAAGTTTGCTGATAATGACAGTGAAGTTATTGCATTTATTCCTGAAGTTGGTTCGGTGTGGAGCGGGCTCATTCAATGCGTGTTTGACGAATCCAAGCAAATTGCTAACGGTATTTACAGTGTCGAAAACATGAAACATATCATTTCTGAAGTCAATAAAATTTATAAGAATTATTCTGGTATTGACGAATCGAAACTTGCACGTACTGTAGTGTTAGATCTTATTTCAGAGATTAATAGACGTTACGGCGTACTTAAACGCAAAGAGATTACTGAATTCTATCAAGTTAAGAAAAAATATAGTTCTAATATGAGTTCTATTTCTTCTAACGCAAATGATTTTGATATTCTAGATGCTGCTGAAGATATTGACGATATGGGTCCTAGTGGTGAATTTACAAGCTCAGCAATGAATTTAACAAGTACTAAAACAAAGACTGTTCAGAATGATATTGAACTAGTTAAAACCTTCCGTGATTTAATTAGTAAAGAATTATTTAATCAGAAATTAGAAGATTTATCTAATAAATCTTTCACTGAAAGAGTTAAATACTTTAAGAATGAAGTTAAGAAGTCTCCTTCTCAACAAGCTAAAGTAGAAATTATTATTAAAGCTATAGATGATTCTAGCAATATCAACTCACACAATTCAGACATTGTACTACTTTATCACGAACTTGTTTTATATCCATTATCTAATTTACAATCATTATACCGTCATCATATGTCTGCTCTTATTAAACTACATATAGCTGTTTATCATACTTTGAATAAAGGTAAAGTCGATGATACCGAATCTAAAAATATATTATTACTATCAAGTAGAATTGATTTTGATGAAAGTTTTAATAATAATAAAACTGCGTTGGGTAGTTCTGATAAAATAAAAAAATTTATCCTTAAAAATGCAGCAGCAATGTCTCTGCATAGAGATGATATATCAATAATTAAAGTAGAAAAATTGACAGAAAAAGAGAAGCCTTTAAAAACAAACGGACCAGCTGAATTAGATGATACAGCTAGAGATATTTTAGTATCGAATTTAATTCGTGACGATAAGGAATACACTGCTGCTCTTAAAACATTGAAAGATGCAAAAACTAAATTACAAGATACTTTAGCAGTAAACCCACCGGTTGCTATTGACATTCAAAATGATACTAATGATCGTAATACTGCTCAAACTGCTCATAATAAAGCTAGAAATGATCTTATAGTTGCTATAGATGCAATAAAAGCAATAAACCCTGCAGATATTCGTAAAATTGTTGATTTCACTTATTCGGAATTAGAAGAAACGGATGTTGCGAAACAATTAGATAATGAGAACAGGAAAGCCAGATTAAGACTCCTTAAACACTTAGGACAAGAAAAGTATTTACATATTTCTTATTTTGATGCAGATGTCGTAGCGGCTAGAAATCCTACAGGAAAAGATGACACTGAAAAATTAACTAACGCTACTATGGGTTTAATGAATTTATTAAACAGAGCAAAGGCTACTGGTACAAAATTCGCTAACGAATCTATTATTAAAGCCAAACAAGTTTTTAAAAGAGAAGAAATAGCAGGCTTTGTAGATAGTCATAAAAAAACAATATCAGCTACTGTACGTGCTTATATGAAATTTAATCAGATTGCGAAATCTATTCGAGCGCAGCGAGTTAAACAAACTATTACTGATGAACAAATAACTGATTTAATCAATAAAATTAACGAAATTAAACCAAGTTCCAATAATGTACTGAATAATTTAAAATTATATATGTGCATTATGAAATGGCTGCGAATTCGTAATAAAAATGATAATTCGGCAATTATAAATATGATAGAAGAAAATCTTGAAAAGATCGCAAATTCTGTATTAACTATTGATGACAAAAAAGATCCTTCTGGCGAAATTGCTCTTTTCAATAAAAATATTCTAAATAATTTAACTAATTATCAAGGGTTCTTGACTAAAGAAAAACTATTGAAATTCTTCTTAGAAAACTTCTGCAGTTCAAATATTGATCTTAAATTTGTATCTACTGATAAATACGTTCTCAATTATTCTAATTTACAATCAACTGTAGAGAAAACTCTAGAATCTAGTAAATATTTTATAAGTAAACTTCGTAATCAACTTACAACAGACCTAATTAATCATGCTGAAAAACATATTGTAAACTTAGAAGAAAACTATTTAAAACGTATGATCTATAATCAAGACACTAACCTGACCCCTATATTTGATCTTATTAACTTAGAACAAGTAAATACTATGCTGTCATCAATAACTCAAAACGCTAATTTAGATGTAGATTCTGATAATTTATATAATATTATTATCTCAAATAAAGATACATTTAATAGTATTACTGACGTATTTAATTCAACAAATGGTTTAGATAACAATTCCCATTACTTTGATATTCTAAGAGAAACTATGAGAACTTATGATAATAAAGATAGAAAATGGATCTCTTACGATAAGATTACAAGTAGTACAGATAAAATATCTGTATTATCTGATGTGTTTAACTCTAATTTTACTACAGATAATGATGGTAGTATTCTATTTAAATTCAATAATTTAGTCGCCAGATATATTAGCACTTTCTTTGAGACTTCTTCTAAGAAATTTTATATGAATTTAGTATCAGAATTATGTAAAAACCAAAATAGTTCTGTATTCGGAGGTAATGGATTGAAAGATATATTCTTTGACGTTCAGGGACCTTCTTTAACAATGGCTTTCCCCTCTAATGACTCCGTTCTTTCTGAAACTTTAGGTTTTGTACTAAAAACTTTTGCCAATCGTTCGATTAATAAGCAATTACAAACTAAATATCATGCACAAGTTGCTATAAGTGAAGTATCTGCTAACATGGTTGAAAAATATAAAGCACATCTTCCAGTCTTTATTAGTTTATTTGAAAAGATGATAAATCATTGTTCTATGTATAAAAAATTACTTGAAGTTACAGAGCCTAGTGAAATTAATGGTACCTTTGTAGAAAGTGCTATTAAATCTGACAAAGTATATGTATATGCCGATGAAGATGCTGAAAAAGTATACCTTTCAGGATCATGGGTGGAAGGAAATTCACAAGCATACTCTCATTTTAACAATATTCTAAACAATATCATTGATGCTTCGAGATCTATTGTTAATGATGCTTCGCTTGTACTGAAAGAGATCGATTATAGCCCGCAATTCTTTGAAGTTAAAGAGAAATCAATTAAGAATTTCTTTAACAACATGAGCAAACTTCCTGTAATGCCTAACTCTGTACTAAGTAATACTTTGATGGATATAAATAATTCACTTCCGCAATCTAATATGCCTGATAACTATTTCAAACTTGCATATGGATCAAACTATATTCTTAATAACAAAGCAGTTAGCAACGATATTAATAATTTCTTATGGTTAAAAGAGTTTTTAACTTCTCACAACAACAGCTCTCCTAAAGTAAACAATATTAGTATGGATAATATGTCAGCTTATTTAATGGCTACCAACTCGTTATCCAAAGATTTGTACGAATATAGATTTTTAAATAAAACTATATCTCAGTCTACTTTGGGTTCTTTAGGATTAAATATGGATTATACTATTGTAACAGAAAAGAAAGACCATTTAAAACTAGATACTTACTATTCTGCTAACTCTAGAACTATTAATGAAATTCTTTCTATTACTGAGAATAGTTCTATAGATACTAATAAAAAATTAATAACTGATTCTGTTCAATCTGGCAATAAGAAAGAATTCAACAGAAATACCGCTCGTCTTATGAATATTATAGATATGAATGTATCCCCTATCAATCCCCATTCTCTCCTTAGAGAAATTCCTCTAATTAATGTTTACAATTATGCATTTACTTTTGATGACATTGTCTGCAAAGATTTTAACTTCCATTCTGATAATCTATACGCAGATACAATGTTTGAAGAACATATTAAAGATGGTCAATCTGCGATTGCGGCCCTGTTACTAGATCCTTATTATTCGGTTAATAAAATGTTAGCTGTTGATAACGCTGATATAACTAAAAGTTCTGTCATTAATTCTGACGCAACTAATTTTACTCCTGAACAAGATGGATTTAAAGATACTTCTGCAGTATTGAAACAATCACTATTAAATCCTGTAAATGCTTCTGGTGATAATAAAGTAGCATTCGGACATGCTAAATATATTAAAGATATTGTATCTAGATGTGATTTTACTAATGATAAACATGACTTAAGATTCAACACTAAGTTTACTCGTAATATGCTTTTCTTAGCAAATCTTCAACGATTTTTATTATTTAAGATTAAAACCGAAGTCGAAAGAGTCAGTAGTAAGAAGGTTAACAGTAATCATATCATCAATAGTAATATTGTTTCTTACAACAATTCTTCTGACAAAGCTAATGATAATGATTTCGATTATCTCATGATTTAAAAAAATATTTATTAAAGTTTATTTAATTTTTTTGAAATTATTTTTATTCTTTTTATCTATGCTGTAATATATAGATAAAAGACCAATAAAAACAATAAGCATATCGCTGTTTTATATCTAATTAAAAATGAGCGCTGTTTCAGATTTAGCAGTTAATGTGTTATCTTTAGTAATTGTAATGTGGATTGCTGTATTATTTTACTTCTCCGTTGAAGAATATAATTTAGGAGGTTCTTGTTTCATTTCAAAAAATTCAGTTGAAAAAACTAACAAGTTGTTTGTAGATCAATATGAAAAAATAAAAAATAAAGCAAAGGTACAAGCACCAGTTTCTTCTTTCGGCAATTATGTTGAATATTTTGAAGAAAAGGAGTTAAACCCTCACTCGTTCGATTATGATTCTGGGGCTGTAGTTGCTGATAAAGAAGATGATATGGAAGAAGAAGATTATAACGATGTGCTAGTATCTCAATTAGAACCTATTGTTGTTGAACAACATAATCAATATGTAAAAAATTCTAACAGAACTACTAGCGGTGCGTCTACTAAAGTCGAAAGAAGTAATAGAGAAGATGTAGTCCCTCAATGGGGCCTTCGCCGTGTAAACTACGGTAAAGATATGTTATCTAAAAATGCTCTATCTGTCCCAAGTTTTGAATATGAAGACGAGAAGACGACTCGAACAAATCTTATGGATATTCTAGGCGGATCTGCTTATTAAGTACTTCTTCTTTTAGTTAAAATATTTAATAACAAAAAAAAAGATATTATTATTTTTTTATTAAAGTTGAGCAACGAACCAACCAACTGTCGCTCCTAAGAAGTTAGCTAGTAGCGGGATAAACCAATAATTGTCTTTTTTAGTAAAACAATCCGGTTCAACCATAGTAATAAATACCCGAGGTCCGAAATCCCGAGCCCAATTATAACTAAACGCTGTCTGAAACCCTAATGCTAGTGTGACTGCAGTTAGCGACATAGAAATAGCATACGCGGCATGCGGGGTCTTAGATTTTAGAATTTTAAAAATAGACATGGCAAACAACATAGTTCCTAAAAATTCGACAACAAATGCTTGAAATTTATTAACACCCTCATAAGGATATGTAGCAAAATATCCACATACAGAAGTATTGTCTTGAGTTAATTCATTATTATTTAAATACAGATTACGATGAATTCCATATGTGATAGCAGCACCTGTAAATGCGCCAAGAATTTCCGCGAGTACATAAATAGAAAACTCACAAAGATTAATACTATGACCTAAAGCATAATCACAGAAAGCAATGCATGGATTTAAATAACCGTTACCATACGATGCGATCTTAATCCCAAATAAAAGATTAAAACCCCAAGAGATTGCTACTCCTTCCCACGACATATTACTGGGCATTAATCCGAAAATAGCTACATTAGATAAAGATAGTGTAATGAATGCAACCATACCAGCATATTCGCTAGCAAACAATTTATATTTATTTGATTTAGATAAAAGTGTAGGGACTACATGATTAATATTTGTTTCATGTGTACGTACGTTAATAGAGCTATAATTACTGTTATTATTATCTGCCGATGAAGGCGTTGTAGGTGCTAAAAATTCTCGCTGCATTATATAAACTAATTTGAAAACTATACTCTTTAGATATAATAATTAATATTCTTCGTGTTTAAAATGAATAAATATAATTTATGCCCCTTGACTAAAGATAATGCAGTTGAACCATTTGGTATGTATAATAGTGGTGTAATCTGCTATTTTAATAGTACATTTCAATGTTTATTTTCCTGCAGCTCATTCGTTGATTATGTTATGAATGGCATGTATGATAATAATATGCTAGAATCTATTAAGTTATTATTGATTAAACATAAAAATGACAAAAACAATACAAGTTTAGATTTAGGATTATTTAATATATTCATGTCTAAGATTAAAAAAAAAGACATAGAACATTCTAATTTTGGATTTAATCAAGAAGATGTATGTGAATTGATAACTATATTGTTAGAAGTTATTGACGATAATTATATTTATTCTTTATTCTTACATAAATATAAATGCAATCTATTTTGTTTGGATTGTAGAAAGTCGAAAGAAGTTAAAGAGGATACTGGATTTATTTTTGATGTAAATGTAAAAGATATTAATAATAATTTTATAAAATCTAATATTCAAACTAATGAATCAAATCTTACTAAATATATTAGAAATAATTATTCACATTGTTCCGGAGTTAAATGCGAGAATTGTAATTCTTTAAAAATTATAAAAACTAATAGATTAATGAATGTACCCACAATAATATTAATTTCTTTCGACAAATACGAATCTAAATATCTTTATAACTATCCATCGTCAGTTGATTTTATTAATAGTGTTAAAGAAAAAAATAAACATATGTTTAGTATTGTATCTACCATCCATCATAATGGTACAAAGAATTTTGGTCATTATTATGCAAAGTGTAAAAGAGGTGATAATTGGTACAACTGTAACGATATGGGTATAAGCGATAATGTTGATATTTCGCCAGAACAAAATGTTTATGTCGTCGCATACCACTATTTAAACACTATAGAATATTTCTAATAATTAGGTGCCGAAGTAATAGTTTTTACAATAATATTCATACCTTCTACAACATCTTTATTCAGATTCATATATCTATATTTTTTTGCAATCCCAGAACAAGTTATATTCATACCGATAAAACTTTTTTCGCTATCAATATATTTCAATATCAACTCATCTTTAATTTTTACATTTTCTATATTCATTCTAAAAAAGTATAAGGGTTTATCCTGCCTATTTATCATTTTATTTAATTTATCTCTATCATCTCCTTTAACTTCTAATACTATGTATTTTTCATTTGCTTTATATACAAGTCCCGAAACATTAAAAAAAATCATATTTGTATAAATTTAAAGTAAATGTATATAAGATATTATATTATCTATAATCTAAATCCTTTTATTCTTTTAGGTACATCATTTTTAGTTATTCTTTTTTGGTTAAAATCATGAATACTATTGTGAATCATTTCGTTTCTTTTAATACTAACAATATTTATAAATATACTATAAGCTTGTTTCAGTAAATTCTTTAATTCTTCCCGATTCACATCTTTTTTATATTCTAACGACATATAATCTTTCATTACACTCGTGATATCTTCTTCCGAACTGTCTATAGAAATAATACCTTCTGACATTTTACTTCTAATATTTTGGATCATAGGCGTTAAATTATTTTGATTTGACTTAAATATGATTGAATCAATATTCTTATCTTTGCAAAATTTAATAAACTCATTTATATTCTTTTCATAATCTATATGTATCGCGTTTAACATTTTAGTCAGATAAGAATTCTTATTCTTGCAATACATTTTAGTTATATTTAAAGAAGTCTTTTCTATTTCTTTAACAGAATCCTTTGAATACTGGTCAACGGTTTGTCTGAATTTAATATCCATAACTATTCTTTCGACTCTTTCAATAATTATTTTTCTATAATCAACTGTAGTATCTATGCAGATATCACTATCATCGTACACGCCTTCTTCTCTATAGTCTACCATTATTCCCAATTGTTTGTCTTTAGAAATAATAGACTTCTTTTTATCATTTATTAGTCTGTCTGCATATCTATAAACAGATTTATAAACATTAGCTAAATCCGAATAGCCTCCGTTCCATTTAGTGGCGTATTCTTTAATAAATTTTCGACATACTTTCATAGTTTTGTCATCTTCTATTTCCATAGAGAATTCTACTTCTTCCCACTCAGAATCGCATTTTTTATCTGAATATACATGAAATTCATCATCGTAACTTATTAATCTAGCAAACTGTCCAGATATCTGTTTTTCGAAATAATAATCTAAATCTATCTCTAAATTATTTTTTTGAGCATATTCTATATATTCCATTTTATCTCCCTTCTTAATATCGATCTTTCTTCCTTTGAAATCATACAGACGCATAGGATCTGTAATTTTTACAATAACATAGTTAAATCTTTCATACGGATCTGGAGGATCTCTTCCTTCGCTTAATAGTCTGTTTACATATCTAATAAGTGTTTGATTTTTTTTATTTGGCTTCCACAAACCCGTTTGAATAAATTCTTCCATTTTCCATTCTCTAGAATATAGATAATCTATTTTATACATTACTAATTCTCTTAATGTTTTATAGTTAAATATATTCATAGTTTCCCACATTAATTCCATACAAACAATCTTTAGTAATTCAGATATACCTCTTTTTTTAACTTCTAATCCCTTAATGAATATTTCTTCTGGTGAAAAGTTTACAATACCTTCGTGCGCAATTCCATAGTATTTTTTCCTTGCTAAAAATACTACAGGATATAAAACCTCTTCGTACGCCATTTTTAAATATCCAGTCCCATTGTCTTGCCGCAAGAAGTTATTAACAAGAATTGTCATTTCTTTTACCATTTTAAATGTTCTATCGACTAAAGCAGTACAATAATCTTCTTTATATCTCCTTGTCTCATAATTAGTTAAAAGATATGATTTGTGTATATCTATGAATGATTCGTCAGAAAACGTAAAATAAAGACTGTCAGTATTATGTACAACTATCTGCCCAACGCCAGCGCCAAAATGATGAGACTCTGTTTCTAAATCATATACGTAATCACATTTTGAATTAATCTTTTCAATATTTATAATTCTGTAAATATCTTCACTTTGATTATTTTTTGTAAACGAAATTGTATATATATCAGATTCTCTCTTTATATTTGTATTATATCCTAAATCATGTAATAATATTATAAGTCCTTGAGCTTCTATCTGGTCTTGAGAACATAGTTGATTGCCATGATTTCTTAAATAATATTCCTTTAAGAAATTAAGTTTACATTCATAAGTTCCGTTCAATATATGAATAGGCACTCTTTTATATTTCTTACAACTTTCTTCTATAGAATAAATATTAGTAAAAGTTATAATTGAATCATTTTCTTTCAACAATTTTTTTGTAGAACTCCAATGTAATAATTCTGTACCAATAATACAATCCCCTGGTGCTATTTTTTGTTTATCAATATTTAATAATGAATGGTCTTTTGTTACAATAACAGACCCAATATGAGTAGTTATTCTATATAATTGTTTATCTGTTTTATGTCTGATAATTTTGATTATTTTAGACCAACCAGAATCAGTAATGACTTCTAAATTTAAATGAGTTGAATCGATAATTTCTTTAGTACCTGTCCTTTCATCAATAACTGCTGGCATTTTTTCAGCATTTAGAACAAATAATTCTTCTATCGACAAAACATCTTTTAAATTATTTTGTTTAATAATAATCGGAGTTTCTCCTACAACGGAGTCCCCATAGTAAGTTTTACATTTTTTATCTTCAATAAACTTTTTAACCTTTCTTAGATTATATTGTCCTGCAGATGTAATCCCACCAGCCAACTCTAAAATAAACAATGGTGAATTTTTATTACCTAATTCTCCGTAAAAACAATTCATATACACTTTAAGAGCTTTTTGTTTAGTGTCGCAATATTGTAACTGAAATAGACAGTCTTGATATTCTGCATTATCTTTTAACTGATTCGTGCCAGCAAACTCTTTTTCCATATGTTCTTTTTTCTTTTTGTAAATAGATAAATATTTCTTCATTTCAAACCTCTGTCTGAATAATTCTTTCAAAATCTCTGGATATAATCCGAATCTGGTATTTCCGGTTTGAATGCTTTCATCATGTCTAACAGTCCATCCTATAATATTTTTAGATCTTTTATTTCCATATGAGTCTTCAAAATTATATACGAAATCTATTTCATGCAAGTCAAATCCTTTCTCTACGAGATTATTCTTTCTTTCGACATCTGTTATTAAATATTCTGGGGACAGATTATAAGCCATAATTAAAGAAGGGTATAACGAACTATAGTCCAAAGCTGTTACCGGATTGATTCCATATTTTGCTTTTTCTTTTATATAATCTACATATTTATTTATGTATTCAGACAAAAGTGGACTATTATCTTGCGACATAAGAGTATAATACTATTCATACATATTCTAAATTCAATTATTTCAAAAAAAAATAAGTATAAATTTGATTGTATTTACTAAAATAAATTAGTATTTAATCAAACTTGCATCTTTTTGTATATAGATAGCATCAAAGTTATTATCGATGATTTCCTGACCCTTTTCTATGATAGTTTTATCTTCCAATCCCATTTGCTTGCAGAACTCTTCAAAGTTCATAATAGGATTTACTAGGCCTCTTTTTGGGTTCAACACTAATGCCCCCGGATATTTTCCATCCATTTTGTCTTCCTCTTTCTCTTCTTTCTTTATACTATTATAAAACAGATTTTTATCCAAAGCATGCGATACAATTAAATTTCTAACTTTACATGAGTTAGCTCTGTAAAATGCGTCAAACAGACTTGTATAAGAAAGTAATCCAACCGCTCTTTTATCTTGAATAATATTATTTTTGTGTGCTAATTGATGCAATCTAAAACAATCTACATAACAGTAATGTGCTACTTCGCCTAATCCGACGTAATCTTTTTCATAAAAGAATTTGAATAATTTTTTAATTGGCATATCGTCTTTAGAACCTAATTTATATAGACTTAGATAAAATTTAAGAGATGATTTACTTTCTGTCGGGTTTAATTGCATGAATATAATTCGTAAATCAAAAGCAATATAACCTTGTAATCTAATATTAGACATTTTTTGATCAGTCATGTCGGCTGAAATTTTTACAAAATCGCAAACATAGATGTATTTATCTTTATTCACATCTTGCAATTCATAATTTGAAAGAGTTTTAATAGACATATTTTTCAACATATCGTCTAACACATTTAACAATTTTGCTTTCTGATATATATTCGGCCAATCGAATCCAGATCCATTAAATTCATAAATATAATCTGGTTGGATTATTTTAATAATATAGCTAAATACTAATAATATCGTAGCTTCATCCGCACACACAACAGTTATGTAGTCTTCGTGAGGTTCACAATCTACTGTTATTAATGATAAATTTAAACAACTATTAGGATCATTAATGAAATGAAATGTCATTCCGATATTAAATATTGTGTCTTCTAAAACATCTCCTCTCGGAATACTTGTTTCCCTGTTAGGATTCAAAATGTCAAAATCTGAAGAATACTGTTCAATATCAAAAGCCATAGAAATGGTTTTATCTTTTCTAAATAAGTCTTTAGAATAACCAAAAGTGGTATCTTCCTCATTCATTACTTTCATATCATCAATATTTACATACAGCACATATTTACTTTTATACATTGTAGAATCTTTGTCTACAGAATAATTACTAAGTACTGTCCATCCAGACAAAGCTAGTTTATATTGTCTTGCGACTACTCTATAATAAGAGCTAATATCATTATTATATGTCTGAATATTTTTCTTTGTTATATTCAAAATAAACTCTTTTCTATGATATAAATTCTTAAAGAAGATACGAATAAATTGCGAATTACTTTCTGAAAATCCGATAAGTTTTTTACCTTCTACTAATTTAATTCCTTTTACTTCAGGTGCTTTATTTTTTAACTTTTTTAATAATTCAGAATCACTTAGCAATTGCTGAATTCTTTTTGTATTCTCTTGTTTAGATATTTCTTCTAAATACTCAACATCTACAGATGGGTAAATATTTTCTACAATAACAGTAGTTTTACTTCCACAAGGAGTTATCCCGTGTATAATTAATTTGTATTCAGAAAATATAGGAGATTCATTAACATCGTTAAATAATACCGGTATATCTCTGTTACGTTTAATCATATTTTTTGTATAAATAGTTTCTTCTTTATCTAAATAATGATCACGATTAAACAATCCTTTAGATAATACTTTTTCATAATTATTTCTATCGACTGTAATTTTGTTCATGATGCTAATGCTGAATTATACTATACAAAAAAATCAATTTTAATATACTTAAATTTCAATAAAAACAATACTAAGATTACGCAGATTCGAATACAAAATCTCTAAATGTATTTGAAATGATCTGAACAAGATCTACAGAATTATAAATTGACTTTGGTAATAATGATGTCAATTCAATTAATTCAATATTATATCCGCGTTTACGATATTTATCAATACGTTCTAACGTATAATAATCTAGTTTAGATTTAATATGTAGACTTAATTTTTCATGTTTACTAAATACAGCTTTCGGATCTGTGATAGTAATATTCTCTCCATTCCAATAATTTTTATTAATTGATAAATCAAAATCTTGAATAATGTCAATATAGTTATGACAGATGATCAATTCAATTGTTTTACTGTTTTTATCATTACAAAGCGTAAATACATAATTAATACCACGCATCCCTCTATATAAATCATTCATAATTTTATTTTCGTCAGATGTCATTAATTTAGAAATTTTATAATCGGTATTATTTTCAATAAATTTATAAACTTCAGGACATATATCTAAAATAGCGTTACGAATAGTTTCTGTATTAAAACTAGCAAAAGATAATTGTATATCCGAATTAATGTAAAGATCAAGATCTTTAATATCGTAATCATCATTATTAATAGATTTTAATACTGATGAACCAGATAATACAATATTATGTTTGTTAATAAGTTCATTAAATTGTTCTACATTTGCAATAAACTCACTAATAATTTTATTAATATTGTTGTTAAATTGGTTAGTTTTAAAGGTATTCATGTTTGTTATGTTATTTTATAAATATAAAAAAAAATCAATTTTTTGTGTATCAAATACATTGAATCAAATATCGAATCTAATTTTTTAGGTATTTCTTCCAGAAATTGAATTTAAACATATTTAAAATTATTTGAAACACGTTATTTTGATTATTATCTAAAACATCTCTTTTAATATAATTGATCATTTTTTTTTTATGGTTGTAATCTTTGAAAAATGATATAATCAAATCAAACATTTTTCTCATTCCCTTATCATTAAATGATTTAGCTTCAAATAAAGTATCATCAATCAAAACATTGAATGCTCCTTTATCAGATTTTTGAAATTCTATGTTATTATCAATGCATATATAACTCATAATATAAGTTATAATTTTATTGAATACTTCTCTAGAAATATGAGTATTGCCTATATAGATTCTATATTTTTCTGAATACTTTAAATATCTTTTAGTAAAGTTGTTAAATTCATAAGCATTATGTAGAATTCTTCTATAGAAATGATCTTCAGTCATATAAGCTGACTTAGATTCAATAGACGAATAATTAAATGTTTTTATTTCAAACTTTGTTGATTTGTCTAAAGAAGTATTTAATTTTATATAATTCTTAACAATGTCAAAATCAAACACATTCTTTAACAAACTTTCAATGTCATTATTAATAATGATAATATCTAAAGACTTTCCTTTAATATTCTTTAGCGATATAATTTTATCAATATGTTCTTTCAAACTAAAATATATATGAAATTCATTTATATCGTTTTTAATATCTTCTTCCTTCTTTACCAAACTATTGAATATTTTATTCTTTCTGTCGTCAGAAAAATTAGTTAAATAACCTGCATTTTCTAATTCCGTTATAAATAAATTAGCTTCCGTTTCGGACATTATATTTTCAACATATATATCCAAATCATTAAATTTATCCAACTTCTCCTTATGAATTAATTTTAAAACAGAAGAACCACTAAGATAAGAATTCGAAGGTAGATTTTGTAAATTTTTAAAGCCATATATTTCCATTAAGAATTTAAATGCTTGGTACATTTTATGTGATGATTCTATAGTTGAAAATGACATGATTAGTAAAGAATTAAACTTACTAATACATTTAAAAATCAATTTTATTTATTTGCATATCTAGCTATATATCCGGCTAAGTTATAATCAGATTTTTCTTAGTAAATGTCTTAAATAAATCTTTCATAACATTCATACTATAGTTATCGCCAGCTATATAAAATCTACTCATATATTTAACTTTATCATTTAAAGAATTTGTATTCATACAAACATTAGCATAATGCTAACTTTTGTTTATGTTGATTTTCGTTAAAATAGTATTTATCGTATATAATATTAATTTCGTCTATAGAAAATTTATCAATATCATATATCGATTCTTCAAATATAGTATTTGATAGAATTAATAATACGTTTTTAGGCATTATAATAAATATAATATTATAATATACTAATACAGTATAAAATGTCTAAGATTTACCCATCTACATATTTTAATAATGAAAAATCGTTTACTTCTATAGCAGTACAGCCAAACTCTATACAAAATAGTCAAAAAACAGAAGATGTTGTCAAACCTTCTAATGTTAAATTATTTAATATCATTCCCGTTAATAAAAGAGAGTCTCATGTAAATCGTAGTAATAGTTTTAGTTCAAAAGCTATTAGATATTTTAAAGCTGATGAATATACGACTTACGATACTAAGTTTTCAAAAGCTTTAATAATGATATCCATACTTAATATGATAATGTTGGCAATCTTATTAATTTTTATATTAATAAACGTAACAAAAAAACCTATTAATATGTATGTGTTAGATGATTTAATCACTGATGATTTTAAAGAAAAAAATAAAGACTTAAATGCTCTAAATATAGTTTCTAAAGTCAATCAATGGTCATCTATAGCTATAGGTTCTGCTACATTTGTATGCTCTATAGCTCAATTTTATTATGTATATCAACATAATGATTTTAAATCTAAACAAATTACACAATAATTTTGTTGAAAACAACAGAAATATATTTACTTGTTTCGCTTGCCGTTAGAATAAATAGTCTTGTATTTTCGTCCATATCTAATTGATATTCAACAAGTTCTAATTTTAAATCTTCATTTTTTAATGTGTTAAATACTAAAAGAGCGGACTTCATCATGTAAGAAATTAAGTTGATTGTTTCTTCTTTAATCTCTTCAGGCAAATCTAAGAAAGTGCTGATATTTTCGTCATATAACCCGCTATCATTAAATGATTTCATAATATCATAATCATCTTCAACAATATCTAGGCAGATATGAACAATATCTTTATTAGACTTTGTAATTTCAATATTGCCAGATTTTTTACTAATATCAATTCCGAGTTTATTACTAAAGTCAAATCCTAATGTATGTTTTAAAAGTTTAATTACAGGGATCAATGCTAGAGATTGGGCATTTTTTACTGCATCTTTTAATTGAGATTCTAACTCTTGTTCGCCTAATTTATTTTCCGCACTCATAATATATACTATCTATTATTCATTATTTTTCTAAATACAATTAAAACAATAATATTATTTGAATTTAAATCTTTGAAGATTATTGATAAAATCTTTATTAATCTCTAAATCATTGACGTCTTCCATTTCAATATCTTCTATTTCATTGCTGTTATCCTTTATACTATTATCACATATAAAATCCTTGATCTTATCTTCATATACTACTTTAAAGAATATTCTCATTATAATTTCTTGTTTTCCTTCAAAATACTCAAATCCCTTAATTAGTTTAATATCTTTACAATCATTAAATGCTTTTTTTAATCTATTTTCAACTCTGAAAAAATCATCACACTCCAGAAGAAACATATAACGAGTCCCATTCCCGTAACTACGTAGACGATTTAGATTGTCTTTAGAACTAATACCTATTTTATATCTATCAGTACCTACCAATTCAGCTGGCTGTAATAGATATATATATCCCATTTTGTACCTGTTTAATAACTGTTGAATTACATATTTAATACATAATATAATACAAATAAAGTATTCGAAATGGATGAATTGACTTGTTATAGAAAAACTCTCAATGGTCTCTATTCTTACGACTCTATTTATTTAAATGTTCCGATTTTAGATTTTATCAAAGAATTAAATTTATCAGAAGATAAACCAAAATCTCAACTAAGAGAAAAAACATATACTTACGATATTTACACTACAATAGTATGTTCTGTGTGTGATTTATATCTTAGTAACCGAGAAGATATGACTTTGTATATACGCGGTGGATTAGATTCTGAAAAATACGAAAAAAAAATACACGAAGATTTAATTAACTTATATTTATCATATAAGAATACTTCTGACGATAATAAAAAATCAAAAGGATTCTATTTAAAAGACGTTACTAACGAAAATAGAAATGATATTTATACAACATATGTAGAGAACTTGGACGAAATGTTTACACAGATTTATACAAATTATATAGATATTGTATTAAAAAAAATAACAGAAGCTATTCTTTTAAATGGAATCTCTAACATGTAACACATGATAAGACCCAGAACGACAGTCTACTTCTTGTAAGTATACATCGTAATAAAACGTTTGACCGTTTTGTTCAAGGCCCTGGCATCCTTGAATTCTCCAATAGCCATAGATTTTTTAGGTCTTTTAGCATCTAGAGATTTGGCAAGGTCCAGTAGCCCATATCCATAACGAATAACCATGTCTTGGTCATTTATTCCGGACACCAAAATCGTTTTGATAGTCTTGCTATATTCAACATTGATCATTGAGGTGAAGTACGTTGGGAGATTCATGATGACTTATATGATATACGAAAATTCAACTATTTTAAAAAAAGATAGTCAGCTTATAATGCTGACAGTTGGGTTTGTTGATGATATTGATAGGTTTTGTTGATGAGAGAGATTTGTATGCCGTGCCCTAATGGGCGTTAGGCAACCCGTATAATACATATTACGGGTGTTCTTTCATACTTATAAATGGTAGAAAATCAATTTTTTTTTGTATTTAGATGAGTTTAAAAAAAAAAATAATGTATATAAATGTAAATTAAAACTTATTCAATTATAGCATCTTCTGATAACTCTTTGATATATTGTTTATATTCAATTTCAGATTCTTTAATAGTATTTTGTAATTCTTCTACTTTTTTAAACATAGGTTCTAAATTTGTAATTAGTTCTTTATTTTTAGGAATTTTAATTTGTAAACTTAAAAAGTTTTCTCGTTTAATT
>JACCDN010709024.1_pt1 | contig 51372 bp, 49 predicted proteins | sample 7441691 | NCBI WGS metagenome assembly JACCDN01 (sample SAMN15323439, study PRJNA562643) | freshwater metagenome | isolation source: river surface water | place: USA:Blue River Watershed | collected 2017-08-16 | reverse complement strand
TTTGAATGAAAGCTTATGTCATCCATTCCTAACGCAGAAGACCTTTACCAAATTCTTTTAAAACAATTAAAAGAACAGCAGGCCATCAACCCTGATTTTCAATTGGCTGGTTTAGCCAGTGGCGGTGCTTGGATTGCTGAGCGCTTGGCCAAAGATCTTAAATTGCCAGCCCATGGTGTTATCAATGTTTCATTCCACCGTGATGATTACTCAGAAAAAGGTGTTAAAGCTCTGAACAGTTCTGAGGGTATGTCGACCAAACTTCCTTTTGAAGTAGAAGGTGCTCACATTATCTTGGTCGATGATATTTTGGATACGGGTAGAACAGTTCGAGCTGCTTTAAATGAGTTATTTGACTATGGTCGTCCAGCAAAAGTTGATTTAGCTGTTTTAGCTGATCGCCACAGAAGGCAATTACCGATCGATGCGACTTTCAAAGGGGCTAAAGTAAAGGTGGCCGATGATCAGATTTTGGTCTTAGAGCAGGCTGACGATGGCAGTTTTGGATTTACAACTGAAACTAAGCAAAGTTAATTAAGTAGGGTAAAACAAATTAAAAGCCAAGTCTCTATAACACTTTAAAACAGATTAAAATACCAATCCAAGATGACTAAAACTCCAAGCCAACTTCAGCTCAATGACCAAGGTGAACTCACCCATTTATTGACTTTAGAGGGTTTGTCTAAAGAGCATATTCTTCATATCCTAGATACTGCCAAACAGTTTGTGGCAGTCAGTGATTCAGACAGAGAAGTTAAAAAAGTACCTTTGTTAAGAGGCACCAATGTTTTTAATCTTTTCTTTGAAAACTCCACCCGTACCAGAACTACCTTTGAATTGGCTGCCAAGCGCTTGTCAGCAGATGTGGTCAATCTAGACATACAAACATCATCGACTGCCAAGGGTGAGACCTTGCTGGATACCATTGATAATTTGGTGGCGATGCAAGCGGATATTTTTGTGGTCAGGCATAAAACCACAGGTGCTGCGGTGGAAGTGGCGCAACACTTGCCACCACATGTTCATGTGATCAATGCGGGTGATGGTACCAACCAACACCCTACGCAAGGTTTACTAGATATGTACACCATGCGTCATTACAAACAAGACTTCACCAAGATCAAGGTAGCCATCATTGGAGACATTGTTCACAGTCGTGTGGCTAAATCGAATATTCATGCTCTGACTACCTTGGGTTGTAAAGAAATCCGTGCCATTGGCCCAGAGAGTTTGCTGCCAAAAGGCCTCAACATGATGGGCGTCAAAATCTTCAACAACATTGAAGAAGGTTTAAAGGATGTTGATGTGGTGATGACCCTCAGAATCCAAAAAGAACGTATGGAGGCTGGTCAAGTACCCGAAGGTGATGCTTTCTTCAAACAGTGGGGGCTTACACAAGCAAGACTTAAATTAGCTAAGCCAGATGCGATTGTGATGCACCCAGGCCCGATGAACCGCGAGGTAGAAATTGCAAGTGATGTGGCTGATGGTTCGCAAGCCGTGATCCTCAAGCAAGTAACATTTGGCATCGCGGTGCGCATGGCGGTGATGTCAATTGTGGCCGGGAATTAAGGGAAAAATAAAAAAGAAAAAGAAGAAATATAGAAGAATGTTAATAGCTAGAAATGGCTAAGGAAAAATCCTTATGCCATCACCAATCATGGTGATGGCATAAAGTAAACCCAAGAATTCAACATGCTTGAGATCTCCACTAAAGAGCTGAATTGACTTGCCTGAATTAAGACCAAGACTACCCATGCATATGATGGGATTTAGGTTTTAGTTTGGCTTTTTCGATAAAAAATTCACAGGTGTGTTTATTGGTGGTATGCAGTATTATGGCGTTAATGATTTGCCCAAGTCTTAGTATCAGAACTTTAGACCTCAATCAATAAGCCCTTGTTAGCAGATTTTAGGTTTCAAAAAACTAATCTACTAATTCCTACATTTGATCAAGTTTATGAAAGAGTTTGCGGTCAAAATTTATAGGAGGTTTGGGTCATGAAAATTTTTTCTCGAATGAGGTTGCCGTCAACCTTAAATAAGTGGAAGAAGAAACAAATTATTGGCTTATTTATTTTTATATATAAAAGAGCCAAAGTTCAATTTGAAAAGCAGGTTATGTAAGTGATCTATGATCCAGAGAGGTTTTACCAAAAGAACAATTAATCCGATTAGATTTTCACCATAGCGCTGAGGTTTTGCGGGCAGCTCCTAAAGTTGGTGCGTTATTCCGCGCGGCATTTGTTGCAAACTACATTGCATATAACAAATAAAGTAAAAAATGAGTAATACTCATAAAATACAACGATTACAAAAACTTTATTTAATAGATCGGTCGACTAGTTATGTTAAAGCAGTCATTTAATTCAATTCAAGAAGGTGAATTCTCGCTTAAAGATATGATTGATTTCTTGATTGAATCTTGGAAAAAAATTGCTTTTTTTGGAATGTTGGGCATATTATCTTCTGTGGCTTACTTGTGGATAACCCCAAATCAATATCAAGCTACTGCTCAAATACAGATGGCAAAGATCATTGTAAATAACAATAACAATCCATTGGGGATCAATATTGAAGATCCTAAATTACTCCTAGCTAGGCTTAAATTGCCTACATCCTATTCCAATGATGAAATCAAAGCCTGCGGGTTAAGTGATCAAAAATTCCCTGCCGAGAGACTTACAAGTTTGGCAAAATTTTCAGAAGTTAAGGGGGTTTTATCGATTATTGAGTTAAAGGTCAATGGTCCAACTAAAGAAGTAGCAAGTGTATGTGCTGAAACCTTATTTAAAAATATTCAGGCATCTCAAAATGAACTCATCAAACCATTGATTCTTGAAGCTAAAACATTATTGATTAAGTATCAAGAAAGATTAAATAATGCTCAAAAGTTGATTGAAAGATCAGATAAATCCGGTGTAGCCTCGTCTGCTGCCTATTTAGCTAGTCGTGATGAAATAAATTTTTTGACTGAACGAGTCTTCCAACTTAACACCCTCATTGCCAGTGTCGACAGCAGGCAGGCTAAGCTTGTTTCTCCTGTTTATGTAAATGAAAGTCCAGTATTTCCTCAAAAGGATATCAGCTTGATTGCGGGGTTAATCTCCGGATTATTTTTGGGTTTATTGCTGGCGTTTTGTGAAAAAGGTTATGCGATTTACAGGTCAAGTTATATATCCAAATAAGTAATTTTTTAGGCTAAATCAAACTTATGAAGTGGCATGTGATCCATACTAAAGCCAGAGAAGAATTCCGAGCTCTAGAAAATCTTCAAGCTCAAGGTTTTGAAGTCTTCTTGCCAACTTGCCAAGTTCAAAAAAAATTACAAGGAAAAATAAAACTAGCGACAGAACCATTATTCAGTCGCTATCTATTTATTCGTTTATCAGACATAAGTGGCAATTGGTTTCCAATTAGGTCAACTAGGGGCGTCTCTGCTCTTCTTAGATTTGGAACGTCATCAGATCCAGTGGAAATTCCTCAAAGGATTATTGATTGCTTAAGGCAGCGCTGTGCTATCGAAGAACCTTTGCATGAGCTCTTCAAACCCGCTGAAATAATTGAGGTTACTCAGGGGCCGTTCAAAGGTTTTACAGGTTTATTTGAAAAACTACATACTTTACCCAACGGCTTATCAAGAGGTATGCTCCTGGTCGAGGTGCTGGGTTCGGTGCAAAAGCTTCAAATTCAATTGTCGCAATTGAGAAAGTTGAATATTTGATTTAAGTATTTTATTTTTGATAAAACACATAAATGATTGAAGTAATCATCTAAAAAATAACATCAACACACTAATGTTAACTAATTTTTATTACTCAATGGTTATTTGATTACTTCAGAAATCTAAAGAGGCTGTAAGTCTTGAACTTTACGACCGCATTATAGGCAATCAAATACGAAACACAAAATAGCAATGAAAAACATTGCAAAATCCATGTTGTTTGCCACCAAATAATTGCCGGAAAGACTGCCAAACTTGATAAAAACCATAAGTAAGGAGATGTTTTTGCATTTTTGACATACGATGCAGTTTCTTGTGATGAATGCGCTCCAGCCCATCTAATCATGCGACGATAAATCAGTGAATGAAAGTGCGCCCCATCAGGTAGGATAGGATTTTTTCCTTGATGAATCTTGCGGCGCCAAATAGTAAATAGGGTTTCAAAAATGGGGTAGGCATTTACCAATAGTGCAAACCACGGAGATACATCTGGGTTACGATTTATCAATAAAATAGACAATGTAGCCACCAAGTAGCCAACCAAATAAGCGCCACCATCCCCTAAGAAAATTAACCCCCTTGGGTAATTCCAAATAAAGAACCCACCAATTGCTCCAATCACGATTAGGCATGTTGATGCCAAGATTGGATCATTGACTTTGAATGCCACATATCCAATGGCCAATAAACTAATGACTGCCACCATGCTGGCAAGTCCATTGAATCCGTCAATGATGTTATACGCGTTAGCAAGTCCTGTAACAGCAAGCACCGTAAATATTATTGCTATAGCGCTGATACTTAAAATCCAATCAAGACCAGGTATTTGTACTTGAGTAATTAATACATTTAAAAAGTAAATGCCCATATAAGCTGCAATGGCTGTGGCGATTAGCCGTGTTTTAACACTTATTTTTTTTGTGAGGTCTTCTATTAAGCCAATTGTAAATGCTGGTAGAGCGCACAAACAGATTTGAAGAAGCAGCAAACCCCTCTCTAAAAAGAGTGATTTATAGGCAACTAAGGCGCAAATGAAAACTGCAAAAAAAATGCTTAAACCACCAATTCTAGGAACTACGTGCTTATGGAATTTCTGGGGGCCTAATAAATCATAATCACTGCTCATCTTCTCGTGAAGATGCTGATATCTGATCAGAACAAGGGTTGTGACAAGACTTATAAAAAATGCGAGAACTAAAAATTCCATATACTAGGATTATAGTTTTAGAACTCAAAAAAGATATTAGTTTCAATAATTTAGTTATAATGTTCATTATTGAACGATAGGGTTGTGGGTTAACCAAAAGCTATCTTTGCAATTAAACTAAAGACATATCTTGGCGCTATTAATTTATGTAAGTATTTGAATTAATTAAATAAAAATATTTATGCTGATTTTCTGGTGCGGCGGTAGCGTTCCAAAAACACATTCTTTTACAAAATCTACTTATTAACTTCCTGTGTCATCAGAACTTCAATTTAGGGTTCTCAGGCTCTTAGAGTCGGATCCTCACTTAACTCAAAGAGAGCTTTCAAAATCTTTGGGTGTTAGTTTGGGTGGCATTAACTATTGCCTCAACGCTCTAGTAGTAAAGGGTTTAGTCAAGATAAAGAACTTCAAAAGTAGCAAAAATAAGAGGGGATATGCTTATTTGTTAACCCCTCAGGGAGTTGCCGAAAAAACAGCTTTAACGGGGGACTTCTTGAGGCAAAGGATGCGCGAATATCAAAATTTGAAGATAGAAATAGATTTACTTAATACTGAACTTAGCAAAAGTGGCGCTGCTTCTCTTAAAAAGGTAGGTTTATGAAGATTGCAATTGCAGGAGCGGGGTATGTTGGATTATCTAATGCGCTATTGTTGGCTCAAAATAATGAGGTAGTTGCATTAGATGTAAATCCTGAAAAGGTAGCGATTCTTAATCGCGGTAAGTCGCCTTTTCAGGATCTAGAAATCGAGCATTTTTTGTCTAAGGCGGAGCTAAATTTTCGTGCAACATTAGATAAGAAAGAAGCCTATGAGGGTTCTGACTACGTTATCATCGCAACCCCAACGGACTACAATCCTGAAAGTAATTATTTCAATACAAAGACAATTGAAACAGTGATTTGTGATGTCCTTGCTATAAACCCTCGGGCCATTATGATCATTAAATCTACTGTTCCAGTTGGTTATACCCTTCGTATTCGAGAAGTTTTTGGTACAAAAAATATCATTTTTTCCCCAGAGTTTCTTCGCGAAGGTAAGGCTCTTTACGATAATCTGCATCCAAGTCGTATTGTGGTTGGTGAGGAATCTGAGCGTGCCCAAATTTTTGCTAACTTGCTCAAGCAAGGTGCTCTTAAGCAAGATATTCCAACAATATTTACGGGAAGTACTGAGGCTGAGGCGATTAAACTTTTCGCTAATACATTTTTAGCCATGCGAGTGGCTTACTTTAACGAACTAGACAGCTTTGCTGCACACTATCGTTTGGAAGCGAGACAGATTATTGGTGGCGTTTGCTTAGATCCTCGTATCGGCACTCACTATAACAATCCAAGTTTTGGTTATGGAGGTTACTGTCTACCAAAGGATACTAAACAACTGCTAGCCAACTTTGAAGAGGTTCCTCAGAGGCTCATTCGTGCAATTGTTGACGCAAATACCACTCGTAAAGATTTCATTGCAGAGGCAATAGTTGCAAGGAATCCTAAGGTGGTTGGAGTTTATCGTCTAATTATGAAGGCTGACTCTGATAACTTTCGTGCATCTAGTGTTCAGGGTGTTATGAAGCGTATAAAAAGCAGAGGTATTAAGGTTATAGTTTATGAGCCAACTCTAACTGAGAGTAACTATTGTGGCTCTACAGTCATCAACGATTTGCAAATATTTAAGAACAATGCTGATGTGATAATTGCTAATCGAAGCACTGAGGAGCTCATGGATGTTGTAGATAAGATTTACACCCGCGACCTCTTTTGCACAGACTGAGGCTATTTTTTAAACGTGCTCCAGTGCTTAGGTTTGGACTTTAAACCCTATATTTTCTACTTTTAAACAGTAATAGAATTCAATTTAATGCAAAGTAATTTAACTTTAAACCATCAATTAGTTAGACTGTGGCGGCACATTGATAAGCCTCGCCGAGCACAGTTTGCTTTATTGCTAATCTTGATGCTATTAGTTTCGTTTGCTGAAATTTTGAGCATTGGTTCCGTGATACCCTTTCTGGGTATTTTAACTGCTCCTGAGTATTTTTTTAAACACTCATCTGTTCAACCATTTGTAGAGCTATTGAACCTCACGGCGCCAGCCCAACTTCTTTTACCAATGACGATTATTTTTGGGGGCGCGACTCTTTTTGCGGGCGCAATGCGCCTGTTAATGTTTTGGGCTAGCACACGACTCTCCTTTGCCACAGGAGCCGATTTCAGTATTAGTATTTATCGACGTACTTTATATCAGCCCTATGCTGTGCATTGCGCTCGAAATAGTAGTGAAGTCATAAATGGTATTTCTACCAAAACAAACAGTGTTATCTACGGCGTAATTTTTCCGCTATTGATGCTTATTAGTTCAAGCGCGATGCTAGTCGTCATCCTATTTGCATTGTTCTTGGTAGAGCCAATTATTGCTCTAAGCGCTTTTGGCGGATTTGGTTTAATCTATGTCGGTATCGTCAGCTTGACTCGTAGGCGGTTGTCGGCAGATAGCCAACGTATTGCTAGAGAATCTACTCAAGTTATCAAATCACTCCAAGAGGGTTTAGGCGGCATACGCGATGTGCTTATTGATGGTAGTCAAGCCACCCATTGTCAGATATACCGCAATGCTGATCTTCCTTTGCGTCGCGCACAAGGCAATCAAATGTTTATTGGGCAAAGTCCCCGTTATGCTGTAGAGGCTCTTGGTATGGTACTTATTGCTGTCTTGGCCTACGTGTTATCACAACAGTCCGAGGGTATTGCTAAAGCAATTCCAATTTTAGGGGCCTTGGCTGTTGGGGCGCAGCGCATGTTGCCGGTTTTGCAGCAAGCCTACGCGTCTTGGACAAGTATTCGAGGTAATCAGTCAGTATTGAGAGATACCCTTGAGTTACTCGATCAGCCCTTACCGGATTACACCAATCAACCCAAAGTAACTCCCTTATCTTTCAAGCAAAACATCGCCCTAAAAGGACTTGGCTTTCGCTACAGCTCTCAAACTCCTAAAGTCCTCAACCAAATCGATCTTGTCATACCCAAGGGTAGCCGAGTTGGCTTTATTGGTAGGACCGGTAGCGGCAAAAGCACCTTGCTAGATATCATCATGGGACTTTTGGAGCCGACTGAAGGGGTGCTGGAGATTGATGGTCAGGTAATTAGTCCAACAAACCAGCGTAATTGGCAAATTCATATCGCTCATGTACCTCAAGTAATATTTTTAGCTGATGGCACCATTGAGGAAAATATTGCCTTTGGCGTCCCGAAAGACAACATTAACAAGTTGCGCGTAAAACAGGCTGCTCAACAGGCGCAAATTGCTTCCAGCATTGAAAGCTGGCCACAGCAGTATCAAACTTTTGTGGGTGAGCGTGGCATTCGTCTCTCTGGTGGTCAACGTCAGAGGATTGGAATAGCGCGCGCGCTTTACAGGCAAGCCGATGTGATATTTTTTGACGAAGCCACCAGTGCACTAGATAATGAAACCGAACAAGCCGTTATGGAGGCAATTAAAAGTCTGAGCCAAGACTTGACCGTCCTAATGATTGCCCATCGCCTGACCACCCTTAAAAACTGTACACAGATTGTGGAGCTGGGTGATGGTGTGGTCAAACGTATTGGTAGTTACAGAGATATTATGAATTGACCAATAATTGTAGAAAAATAATTTTGATGGCCTATTATGTTTAAGTGGAGAAATTCAAAATGATTCGTTTGGGCATGATCGGTTTAAATGAAGGCAATGGCCATCCTTTTTCATATTCTGCAATGTTCAATGGCTATGACCCGGTGGAGTTGCAACGCCGGTGCCCCTTTCCTTTGATAAGAGAGTATCTTCCAAAAGAGCATCGAAACGAGGTTTTCATTCAGGGTGCGAGAGTAACTCATGTTTGGACTCAGAATAGAGGCTTATCTGAGGATGTTGCAAAGGTTTCTTTAATACCTAATGTGGTTGACAAAATTGAAGATTTATTGGGCAATGTTGATGCGGTTATTCTAGCAAGGGACGACCCATGGAATCATCTGTCTATGGCCATGCCATTTCTTAAACGTGGCATACCTATTTTTATCGATAAACAATTGGTCTCAACAGTAGACGATCTTAATGTATTGATTAGTGTTGCCGGTCCTGATTACCCACTAATGGCTGGCTCTTCAATAAGATTTACGCGCGAGCTTGCAATGGCTAAATCTAGTAAAAACTGGCAGGCTGTTAAGAGCGTTCATGGCATGAGTAGATCATGCTGGATGCGTTATGGGCACCATCTCTTTGAAGGAATTGCTGCGATCTGGGGTACGGATATTTTATGGGTTCGCTCCATGCAGAAAACAACAGGACATGACATTGTTCAAATAAAATATCGATCTGGACTAAACGTGATTTTGGAGTTTATTGAGGATATTCAATTGCCAATACAATTTACTTGCTACTCAAGTTTTGAGCCCGCATTTTCGATACCGTTCACAGATTTTTTCCATAGTTTTAGTGAAATGTTAAAGAGCTTTGTTGTGATGGTTGAGACCGGTAACAAAGTTATTGCTCATGAAGAAATTGTTTCTATTGCAAAAGTGATTCTTGCTGGAGAAATTTCAAAAAAATTAAACGGCATCTGCATCTCTCCGCGTACGCTTGAATTAACTACTGAGGACTTCAATTTTGCATATTAATGAATTATTTTCACTAGCAGGCCAATGTGCTGTAGTAATTGGCGGTTCAGGAAAAATTGGTTTCCCGATGGCAGAGGCTTTAGCAGAGGCTGGAGCAATGGTCTACATCGCCTCTACTCAAGAATCAAATTATTTGGAAGCTGTAAATAAACTTTCTGCGAGTGGCCTCAATGTTCGTGGAATACGCATGGATCAATCAAGCGAGTCTGAAGTTCTTGACTGTGTGCAGCGCATTTCCAAAGAATTTAAGATGCCCGACATACTAATTAATTGCGGTGTTGAGCGACCCATGCGACAATTTTTCAACGATACTGTTGAGGCATGGGACCGCTCCATGGAAGTCAATGCAAGAGGGCTTTTCGTTGTTTGCAGAGCCTTTGCTAAGGGAATGGCTGCAGAAGGTGGCGGGGTCATCATTAATGTTGCGTCAATTTACGGTATCGTAGCTCCTGATCCAATGTTGTATGAAGGCACAACAATCCAGACCGAACCTGACTACCCCTACACCAAAGGCGGGATGATCATGTTCTCACAATATCTTGCGTCGAAATTTGCTAAGCAAAATGTACGCGTTAATACAATTGCACCAGGCGGATATTTCAATAATCAGGGTGAGCCATTTTATTCACAATATTGTCGGAAGGTCCCTATGGGAAGAATGGCAGCTCATGATGATCTCAAAGGAGTCGCAGTATTTCTGGCTTCTCGCGCATCACAGTACATTACTGGTGCTACCCTCGCAGTGGATGGTGGTTTTACAATAATATGAGCAGGTTAGCAATTCTTATTTTGGGTGCAGGCGGGATGGGTCAGAGACATGCCAAAGCATATGAACAAACTGGTAGATGCGATATCTATTGCTTTGATGAGAGTGATGCTGCGATTGAGAAAATTCAGAAATTAAACAACTTGACTGGGACTTTCTCAGATATAGATGCAATTCCTGCAAAATTATTCTCGGGAGTGATCATTGCTACTCCAACAGATACACATCTTCATTACGCTAAATGGTGTTTAAATAATAAAATCCCATTTTTAGTAGAAAAGCCACTGGCAACACATGAAGGTGGGCTTAGAGAGCTAATTGCGGAAGTAAAGGCACAAAATCTTGTCTCTGGCGTTGCTTTTCCACGTCGGTCTAGTATTGCCGTGAGGGAAATTAAATGCAGAGTAGAGCGCGGTGATATCGGTGATGTAAAGCTGATTCGTTGTAACTTTTCGCAGGATTTTCGAAAATATCGCCCTGATTACAACACCACATACTATGCCGCACTGGCAAGTGGGGGTGGCGTAATCATGGACGCACTTTCTCATCACATTAATTTAGCATGTTATTTTGGCGGCAATGTTCGACAGGTTAGCGCGTTCTATGATCGATTGGCATTCGAAGATGTTGAGGTTGAGGACTGTGCCTTTATAAATTTGCGATTCTTGAATGGAATATTGGGTGCAATACATGGAAATCAATTCCAAAAACCTAATGAGGACTCTATTGAGTTGATTGGAACAGCTGGTAGTCTCAAATACGAAAGACTTTCAGGCAAGCTGTTGTGGAATATGTCTGACTCAATTAACTGGCACGATGAGCTGATTGATGGGGATTGGAATGAAATTATACGAAATCAGGCAAATGAATTTCTTGATGCGATTGTAGGTAAGGGGAATGTAAAAACGACTCTTCAAGAGGGGCTACATCATTTACGAATTGTTTTGGCAGCAAGGCTTTCGCAAGAAAAGCATTCAGTAATTGAGGTTTAAGAATGACAACAGCGATAATAGTGCAAGCAAGAATGAACTCGTCACGATTGCCTGGAAAAATTTTTTTGCCCGTAATGGGTAGGCCGATCTTAGAGTACCAGTTTGAGCGACTAAAAAGAGTGCGTGCTGCTGATAAAATTGTTATTGCAACGACAGAAAATCCTGTCGATCAGGTGATTGTTGACCTGGCATTGCGACATGGGTTTCACTGCTTTCGTGGATCGGAGACTGATGTTTTAAGCCGTTACTATCACGCTGCTCGTGAAGTTGGAGCGACGACCGTGGTTAGATGCAACTCTGATTGCCCGTTGATTGATCCGGAAGTGGTAGATTTAATTATCACTACTTATAAACGGCAGGAACATTTTTATGACTATGTTTCAAACATCCTTCAGCCAACTTTCCCTACGGGAATGCACACGGAAGTGTTTTCGATTGAATCACTTGCAACAGCTTATTTCAATGCCCGTGATGAGTTAGATCGAGAGCATGTGACCCCCTTTATTTATAATAGTCAGAACAATTTTCGTTTAAAAAATGTTGCGCTTGATCAGGATCTTTCATGGCATCGCTGGACGCTAGACTATCCTGAAGATTTTGAATTAATATCCCTAATATACAAAGCTATTTATCCAAAGAACCCACAATTTCTCATGTCAGATATTCTTTTGCTACTTCATAAGCATCCTGAGTGGGTAAAAATCAATGGACATATTTTAAAGAAAGCTACAGTTTGAATTCATACAACAATTAAATGCCTGAGAGATTGAAGTTAATATGGCCATACTTTTGCTTTGCATGAATCTTAACTTTAAAATATTGAATTATTATTACCAATAGGGAGAGTTAAAATAAAAAAACAGTCAACATTCACGGGAAGCTTGAAATCAGGTAAAGTTTTAATTACAGGGTCTACTGGCCTATTGGGTTCTCACTTGGCACCATATCTTAGGGAGTCTGGTCACGATGTGATTACACACGCTCAGTATAGAGAAGCTGATGTTAAATTTAATTTATCAGACCGTGAAATAGCTTGTGAGTGTCTGTCTCAGATGCAGCCATCTACTATCATCAATTTAGTCAGCTTGACTAGCGTTGAACTGTGCGAGGAAAAAGTTAATCTTGCGTATCTCTCAAATACACGTTCGGTTGAAAATATTGCATATTGGATTGAGCATTCCGAGATTCCCTGTCATCTCATACATATATCAACTGATCATGTTTATGATGGCAATGGCCCGCATTTGGAGGATGATTTAACTTTAACCAATGTCTATGCTCTATCTAAATATGCTGGGGAGTTGGCCGCTATTAAAGTTCCAAGCACGATACTACGCACCAATTTCGCTGGTAGAAGTAAGGTCGGTTATCGAGAAAGCTTGACTGATTGGGTTTTTAGATTATTAATTACGTCTGAGCCCGCAGAAGTTTTAGATGATGTTTACTTCAGTCCATTGTCAATATCAGTGCTTGTTGAGATGATTGAGCTTGTTATAAGATTAAAACCTATCGGTATTTATAACTTAGGATCGCACAATGGAATGAGTAAAGCGGATTTCGATTTTGCTTTTGCAGAGTGCTTAAACTTGCCGACAAATAATATGACGCGCATCGTAACTAACCAAGCAAAGTTTTTAAAAGCATATAGACCAAAGGATATGCGTATGAATAGTTCAAAGTTCGAGAAAACATTAGGTGTGCAATTGCCCTGTTTAAGGGATTTAATTCAAGAGATTGCCAGTGAATATCATGAAAAAACCTAGTAGTACTCTAGAGATTCAAGGTCATCAAATAGGGTGTGATAACCCCACTTATTTTATTGCGGATATTGCAGCAAATCATGATGGTGACTTGGAGCGTGCTAAGGATTTAATTTACATGGCAGCGGATGCAGGAGCAAATGCCGCCAAGTTTCAACACTTTAAAGCTGAAACAATTGTTAGTGACTTTGGATTTAAAGCATTGAGTGTGCAAAAATCACATCAAACAAGTTGGAAGAAATCGGTGTTTGATGTTTACAAGGATGCAAGTATTAATTTAGACTGGACTCCCATCTTAAATGAGACCTGTAAAAAAGCAAACATTTCTTTTTTTACAAGTCCATACTCTCTTGACCTTGTTGAGCACGTTGATTCTTTTGTACCCGCTTATAAAATTGGGTCTGGAGACATAACATGGATTGAGATGATTGAGTTTATTGCCTCAAAAAATAAACCCTATATCCTTGCTAGCGGCGCATCTTCATTGGAAGATGTTATACGAGCAGTTACGGCTGGATTGAATATTAATTCTAAAATGTGTTTGATGCAATGCAATACCAACTACACAGCAAGTTTGGAAAATTTTAAGTTTATTCAACTTAATGTGCTGGGGGTTTACCAAAAAATGTTCCCAGGTTTGGTTCTTGGATTAAGTGATCATACCCCTGGATTAGCAACTGTGTTGGGAGCAGTTTCACTGGGTGCGCGAATGATTGAGAAACATTTTACTGATAATACAAATCGTGATGGTCCAGACCATAAGTTTTCAATGAATAGCGCTTCTTGGAGAGACATGGTTGAGCGTACTCGTGAATTAGAAAATGCATTAGGTGTTGGATTGAAGAAGGTTGAAGATAACGAAAAGGAAACATTTGTAATCCAGCGTCGTTCAATTCGAGCTGCAGCTAATCTTGCAGCTGGTTCCACTCTAAGTTTTGGGGATATGGTGGTTCTCAGACCATGCCCATCCGATGGGCTACCACCATATCTTATGACTGAATTAATTGGTAAGCGGCTTCGGTACGATATTAAATTGGGAGAGCATATTCGATGGAAGCATCTCGAGTAGCTATTGTGATTCCTGCGCTAAATGAGTCTGTGACAATAAAAAATATTGTTGATTCAGTTGCCAAATATGGAATTCCTATTGTTGTAGATGACGGTTCAACTGATGATACCGCAGAAATTGCCACTCAATCCGGCGCCATTGTTGTGTCGCATAAAGAGAATCAAGGCTACGATGCTGCTCTTAACTCTGGCTTTGTTAAAGCTGCTGAAGTAGGTGTTGATGTTATAGTGACATTTGATGCTGATGGCCAACATAGTCCTGAATTATTACGCAAACTGATATCCTCAATTGAGTGCGGTGCCGATGTTGTTGCTGCTATTAGAAGTCATCGCCAACGCTTTTCAGAGGCCCTTTTTTCTTTGTATGCAAGATTGCGTTTTGGAATACAAGATCCCTTATGTGGAATGAAGGCCTATCGATTAGAGGTGTTTTTGGCGCAGGGATATTTTGACTCATATTGTTCAATTGGCACCGAGTTACTACTTTTTGCCGTAAAAAATAATTATCGTATTGATCAAATAGATTTTGAAGTTCAAGAGCGAGTGGGCAAGTCAAGATTTGGATCAATATTCACTGCTAATTACAAGATAATTCGAGCCATCTTATTATCAATATGGCGAGTGAAAAGAAATCTAATTAATGATCAGCAAAAATAATCCTGGGGTAGAAATGTATCAATGGGCTAAAGATCTTTATCCCATTTGCCGAAGTATTACTGGTGCAGGAGTTCGTGAAACTTTATCTTATATTGGCAATATACTTCCAGGCTTAAAAATTCATGAGGTTGCCTCTGGTACTCAAGTTTTTGATTGGACCGTACCTAATGAGTGGTCAATTCGTGAAGCTTTTGTAAAAGATGAATTTGGCAATAAAGTGATTGACTTTAAGAAACACAATTTACATGTTGTGGGTTATTCTGTGCCAGTGGATGAAATAATGAATTTAGATGAGCTTCAAGCGCATCTTCATTCCATCCCATCTCAACCAGATGCAATACCCTATGTTACATCTTATTATTCTCCGCGTTGGGGGTTTTGCCTGACTCATAACGAACGCTTAAAATTAAAGACTGGTAACTATCATGTTTATATTGATTCCACTATTGACGCTGGCTCACTTACGTATGGAGAATTAGTTATTCCAGGTGATTCTAATGAAGAGATTTTCCTTTCTACTTATGTATGCCATCCATCCATGGCAAATAATGAATTATCTGGACCTTGTGTAACCACTTATCTTGCAAAATGGTTATCAGAACTAAAATCTAGACGTTATACGTATCGTATTATTTTTATTCCGGAAACCATAGGTTCAATAACTTACCTTAGCAAAAATTTAACGCATTTGAAAAGACATGTTATTGCGGGGTTTAATGTGACTTGCATTGGTGATGATAGAGCATATTCCTACTTGCCATCCAGAAATGGTCGGACGCTTTCGGATCAAGCCGCACTCCATGTACTAAAACACCTTGCCCCTAATTTTAAAAAATATAGTTTTTTAGATCGTGGAAGTGATGAGCGACAATATTGTGCTCCTGGAGTGGATTTACCAATTGCATCAATAATGCGAAGTAAGTATTGCGATTACCCCGAATACCATACGTCATTAGACGATTTAACTTTCATTTCGCCAAGCGGCCTTGAAGGTGGCTATTCAGCAATACAAAAAACTATAGCAGTAATTGAGGGGAATTTAATTCCTCAGTTAAATGTGATTTGTGAGCCGCAACTTGGTAAACGCGGTCTATATCCTTTATTGAGTTCAAAAGATCGCGATTCTAACGTCAAAATTATGATGAATGTGTTGGCCTACTGTGACGGCACGAATACTCTTCTGGATATTGCGGAAATAATTCATGAAAATATGGAAGTTGTTGTGAAAATATACCAATCTTTGAAGAATCATGGTTTAGTTTTTGAGGTAACAAAAAGTTAAAATTTTATGAAAAACAGATGATATTCAAAACGAGCGTTACCTAAAAATGATAAAAAATTCTAGCTTTAATTTTGAAAATGCAAAAAATGGTTTTTCTGATGATAAGCTTGAAAAGCTTAGCCGCTTTTCATTATTGGATAGGGGGTTGACTCCATGGGCAAACTGGGAGTCCGAGAATAGCAGTTTTGGCAAGACTTTTCGAATTTGGGCAAGGTACCCTAAATTTTTACCACTTTGCATATCTTCGGATCATGCCGTTCACTGGGAGTCAAGATGTTGGCCAAATGAAATTAATTCACGCTATAAAGTATTTTTCACTTGGAATGAGAGAAAGTTTAAAAAATTAAGAAATGAGCATAACAAAAAAGCTTACCATGTTCCTCACCCTTGGGTTTTTTATAGAAAAAAATATTGGGCGAAATTGCCCTTAAATAGAAGCGGCACATTAGTTTATTTTGCTCATTCCAACAATACCTCTACGCCCTCATATGAAAATCTTGATGAGTATATGAAAAGTTTGGCGGAATTACCAAATAAATACAAGCCAATTTGTATTTGTTTGTCATTTCATGATGTCGAAAAAGGAATGCATAAAAAACTTAGAAAGTATGGCTATCCAATTGTCACCGCTGGTTGGACTGGAGCGCAAGATTTTATTGATCGCTTCTATGCTTTGCTCTATCAATTTCGATATGCAACCTCTCCAAATATAGGCTCCCATACTTTTTATGCCATAGAAGCTGGAGTCCCATTTTTCTTGTTTGGAGACAAGCCAAAGTATTACAGTAAGGGGTCGGAAGCCATTCCAGATGGATTAATTAACTTCAGTGACTACGGGGACGCTGATGATAATCGAAACTTAGAGCTATTGAGTTCGCTGTTATCTGAACGGATGGATGATGTTAGTCAAGAGCAACTTTCTGTTGTGAGAAAATATTTGGGAATGGGCTCGGAAACAAAAAGATTAAGTGCAGGGTTAATTATTTGGCTGACCCTTTTTTCAAATACTCACAATGTAATTAGACTGTATATAGATTACTTAATTCGTATTTTTAATAAACTAAATCGTATAAAAGTGTGGCGATAATGAGGGATTACGAAATTATTGATTATTTTTCAAGTGGATTCATAAATGGCTAATAAAACTGTTTACGTTGGTATGAGTGCTGATCTAGTGCATCCAGGTCATTTAAATGTATTAAAGGTTGCAAGTGAATTTGGAGAGGTTGTGGTCGGGCTTCTTACTGACGAGGCAATTGCTAGTTACAAGCGTATACCATTTATGGAATACGAGATGCGTAAGCAGATACTTGAAAGTATTAAAGGTGTTTCAAAGGTGGTGCCTCAGAAGACTCTTGACTATGTCGCAAATCTTCGTGAACTCAAGCCAAGTTATGTCGTGCATGGGGATGATTGGAGAGAGGGTGTGCAGCGTAAGACACGTCAAAATGTTATTGATGTGCTTGCTGAATGGGGAGGAGAATTAATTGAAGTGCCCTATACCAAAGGAATTTCGTCAACTCAACTTAACCGAGCGATTAAAGAAATTGGCTCAACACCAGATATTCGCTTGGCCTCCTTGAGGCGCATGCTTTTGGCAAAGCCAATTCTACGTTTTCTAGATATTCATAATGCCTTAAGTGGTCTCATTATTGAGCATGCATTTGTTGAGTCTGAAAATGGACGGCGTGAATTTGATGGAATGTGGGGTAGCTCGCTTACTGACTCTACCTCCAAAGGCAAGCCTGATATTGAGGCTGTGGATGTGTCAGCTCGCATGACTACGTTAAACGAAGTGTTAGAAGTCACAACCAAGCCTATTATTTATGATGCGGATACCGGTGGCCAAGCTGAACATTTTAAATTTACTGTTAGAACACTTGAGCGTTTGGGAATTTCCGCAGTCATTATCGAAGATAAAACCGGCCTTAAGAAAAATTCTCTATTTGGTAATGATGTTGAGCAGACGCAAGACAGTATTGAGAACTTTTGTCACAAAATAAATGAAGGTAAAAAAGCTCAAGCAACTGATCATTTTATGATTATTGCTCGAATTGAAAGCCTAATTCTAGACAAAGGAATAGATGATGCTTTTGAGCGGGCTAAAGCTTATTTGGCAGCTGGTGCAGATGGAATTATGATTCATAGTCGCAATAAATCGCCTGATGAAATATTCCAATTTTGTAAACTTTACAACACGTTACCCAATCGTAAGACACTTGTGGCGGTGCCTTCCAGTTATAACCAAGTAACTGAGGAGGAATTGCAAAGTTTCGGAGTAAATATTGTTATTTATGCAAATCATTTACTGCGTAGCGCTTATCCAGCAATGATGGAAACAGCTCAATCAATTTTGACGAATCATAGATCTGCTGAATGTGATCAACGAATGATGTCAATTAAAGAGATTCTCGAGCTAATTCCCGGGACAAAGTAAAGATAAAATGAAATACTTCATGGGTATTTTATTAAAATATAAAATTCAAATCCAAATATTTTTCTACATTAAGAGTTAATAATGCAACCTAAACAGTTTGTTGATCGATTATTGGATGTGGGTTTTGATTTTTATGCTGGCGTACCTGATTCACTTTTAAAAGATTTTTGTGCTTATATAGAAGATCATGTAAAACCTAACAGGCACGTAATTACTGCAAACGAAGGCAATGCAGTAGCGCTGGCAGCTGGTTACCACTTGGCTACCGGAATGAGCGCTGCTGTTTATATGCAGAATTCGGGCTTGGGAAACGCTATTAACCCTTTAATGTCAATCGCAGATAAGGAGGTTTATCGAATACCCATGTTGCTTATTATTGGCTGGAGAGGTGAGCCAGGAATCAGAGATGAGCCGCAGCATGTAAAGCAGGGTCGAATTACTAGAGCGCAATTAGAGCTTTTAGAAATCCCCTATTTAGTAGTTGATGATGACAGCAATCCCGAGGTCCTTGCATCTTGGGTTCATAATCAGTTAAATACTACATGTGCACCGGTGGCCTTATTGGTCAAAAAAGGAACTTTTTCTGAGTATAAGAGTAATCGTGAACGATCTTCATCTGCTTTTCTTAAGCGAGAGGAAGTTCTTGGAGAAATTCTAAATCTATCTAAAGACGCAGCAATTATCTCAACTACAGGATTAACTTCGCGTGAACTTTTTGAATTGAGAGATTCAAGAGGTGAAGATCAGCGTGATTTCTTGACTGTTGGTGGCATGGGGCACACTGCATCAATTGCACTTGGACTTGCGCTGGGCCAGCCCGATAAGTCCCTAGTATGTATTGATGGTGACGGGTCGTTATTAATGCATATGGGTGCATTACCAGTAATTGGGAGTATTGCACCACGAAAATTTATACATATTTTGCTCAATAATGGCGCGCATGAATCAGTCGGTGGGCAGCCGACTGTAAGCAATAACACAGATTTTCAATCAATTGCACTTGCTAGTGGGTATAGAGATTATGCAATGGTCAAGAGTATTGATGATTTAAAAAATGCTTGGTCAAAATTGAGTACAGATAATGGACCTGTGATGATTGAAGTAAAAATTGCAATTGGTTCCCGTAAAAATCTTGGCCGCCCTACGAGCACAACCCATGAAAATAAGCTGGCTTTCATGGATTGGATTGCGAGGTGAGTTTTCAGTATAAAAATGTCTGGGGTTTTTATAACCCAGTGAGGCTGACTGTCGGCAGAGGGTGTCGTATGCGGTTGGTTGAAGAATTGGATGGAAAATCAGTTCTAATAGTCACAACTAAAAGGGGGCGTTGCCAATTTTTAAATGATCCGTTACTTAGCAAGTTGGTATTATGTTCTCAGTTAATTTGGATTGATAGTGTTGTCGAAAACCCAGAATTAGTTGATTTGCAGTCAAAGATTGACTGGGTTACCAAGCAGCCATCCTATGACGCTGTAATCGCATTTGGTGGCGGTAGTTCTTTAGATGCAGCAAAAGCAATTAATACAACATTAGCAGAAAAATGCCAACATCATTCGCTTGCAATGCTCTTGGCTGATTTGGTTTTATGTTCAAAGATAAAACCAAAACCACTTTATGCTTTACCTACAACTTCAGGCACTGGTAGCGAAGTTACACCATTTGCAACAGTTTGGGACTATACAAATAAGAAAAAGCTTTCACTGGTTGGAGAAGCAGTCTACCCTTTTGCAGCATTTATTGATTCTGAATTGAGCGATACAGTTCCACAAGATACTACTATTTCAGTAGGACTGGATGCAATCAATCAAGCGGCTGAGTCGGTTTGGAACAAAAATGCTACTCCGATAACCATAGAATTTGCATTTCGATCACTTCAGTTAGGGTTTGCCGCCTTACCGGCGCTATCTCATGGAGCAAATGACAAGCAAGCACGCGACAAAATGGCAGAAGCTAGCCTACTATCTGGGTTAGCCATAAGCCATACTAGGACCGCACTCTGTCATTCAATATCATATCCAATCACACTGAATTTTGGGGTGCCGCATGGATTGGCCTGTGCTTTTACTATGCCATCTGTTTTACGGCACAACCTCATTGCGGAAGATGGACGCTTTGCTATGTTAGCAAATATATTAACTGGAACTACAGATTTGAAAAAGTTAGTAAGATGTTTTGATGATTTACATAATTTACTAGATGTTCGAAAAAGGGTACGCAGTTATATACCCAACATTAATGCATTGCTGGAACTTGAAGAGCAGATGTATACCCAAGGTCGAATTACTAATAATTTAGCTGAAATAAGAAATCTTAGGCCTATCTTGGTTGATGCTTGGGGTTATCAAAGTGAGAAATCTGATTGAGAGAAATTATAAAAGTGCTATCAAAGATTATCCGCCATTCCCCAAAATTATTAATTAATTTCATTTATTTTTTTGCATCATTGATTCCTAGAAATAAAAATTTATGGTTATTTGCGTGCTGGGGAGGTAAAAGCTATTCCGATAACCCAAAGCATATTTTTATTAAGTTAAATAAAAGCACTACCAACATTACTTCTTATTGGTTAGTTAAAGATAAAGATAAGTTTAAAAAATTAAAAAATGATGGTGTGGATGTTTTGTATGCTTTTAGTATGTTTGGCATTTGGATTCAATTGCGCGCCGGATTAGTTACTTTTACACATTCAGTCGATTCAGAATACGTATCTTTTTTGATTGCCCATAGGGTTCTTCGTGTTCAAACTTGGCACGGTATTCCAGTAAAAAAAATAGGTTACGATGACATCAACTCAACACCAAGGCAAATAATAAAGATTTGGAATTTGGTATTTCCTTATAAAAGCGATCACCTGGATCTGGTTTTAGCAGCTTCTGAAGCTGATAAAGAGTTATACAAAAATGCTTTTAATGTGAATGCTAATGCAATTGTAATAACTGGTTACCCAAGAAATGATGCATTATTAAAAGCAACTACACCGCATAATCCAATCAAAGTTATTTATATGCCAACTTATAGGGGTGCGGTGAACTCTACTTTTGATATTTTAAAAAAAACTGAGTTCAAGTTTGATTCAGTTGATCAGGTGTGCGAAAAAATTGGTGTCGAATTATATATAAAACTTCATCCAGTACAAAGATTTGATCAGAAAGATATTCACTCAATTAGTTTTTGTAAAAACATCCACATTTTGCAGAATGATGGCGACATTTATGATTGTCTTTGTGAGTTTGATGTGCTTATAACTGATTTTTCCGGAGTGTATTTTGATTATTTAATAACGGGAAAGCCAATAATTATGGCACCTTTTAATCTGGAAGAGTATTTATTAAATGATCGAAATTTATACTACGACTATCAAGAAATTTGCCCAAATGAGCCTGCAAAAAATTGGGATCAGGTATTCTATATGCTGAGGCAAATAAGGGAAAATAAATTTTATTATGATGAGAAATATATGAATCTGCAATTAAGGTTCCATAAATATTTGGATGCCAGGTCCTCTGATAGAGCTATTAAAGCAATGCAAGATTTAATGATGAATAATTCCAAATCTTAGTAGGAAGATTTTTTTTGAAGCGATTTAGTTAATACAAAGGTCAATTGAATTAAAAAATGGTTACATACGCAGTTTTATTGAATTGGAATAATTGGGAAACGACATCTAAATGTATTATCTCTCTCATTGAAAGTAAAGAGAAGAGTCTTGAGATTATCGTTGTTGATAATGCATCTGATGATGAATCTATTCAGCAGCTAAAAGCTAGATTTCCGCAGATTACATATCTGATTAATCATGAAAATCTTGGTTTTGCAAGTGGTTGTAATGTAGGCATAAAGCATGCGATAAAGCATGGTGCTGCATTTGTGTTACTGATTAACAATGATGTAACTGTCAGACCTGGATTCTTATCGGCGGCAATTGAGCATTTAAATAAAAATGAAAATGTTTTTGCTGTTACTGGAAAGATATTAATGAGTGACCCCTCAGAGCATATTTGGCAGGCTGGCGGACATATAGATATGTTCCGCATCCAGGGGGTAGCTCGCGGTTTCGGGGAAAAAGATGTGAATCAATATAATGAAAATTGTGAAACTAAATGGGCATCAGGGGCATTTAGCCTGTTCCCAATCCGCACATTTAGAATGCTGGACTTATTACCAGAAGAGTACTTTTTTGGTCAAGAAGAGTGGGATTACTCAAGAAAAATAATTGCTAATGGAAAGTTAATTAAATACATTCCATCCTTTACTTGCGTCCACGCATCTGGTGATAGTTACAAAAGAAATCATCCGATACTATTGGTGTACGGTTGTTATCTGAATAAAAACATTTTTGCAAAAAAATATCTGGGAGGTGTTCGATATTTAATTTGGAGATTTCTTTTTCATATTTATGTTCGAATGATATGGCCCTTTAAAGCAAAAAGTTATGTGACTGAAATCTATTCACTAGACGATTACAGGCGTGCGGCAATTGCTGCAACAAGAGATTTTGATAGGGTAAAAAAGGTCACACGACAAACTTTAATTGACGCATCTGAAGATTTGCAAATCCCATCGTCTTGGCGTTCTTAATTAATTACATCAACTTCCTAACTTAAGGAGGCAATATAGATTGATGCTGTACTTTAAAAAGGATTCGGTATGTATTTTAGTAGATTTCTTTTAGTTCTGGTAATAATTACTTATATCTATGCTGCGTCTTCACGAGTGCCAGATAGTGATTTTGAATCTTATTTAGATTATTTTGATGGTAAGTACGATATTTCCGAATGTTATTTTGAGTATGGATTTTGTTACTTAGTACAGGCTTTAAATATTATTGAAATTTCATCAGTATTAGCTATGGGTTTGCCTTATGGATTATTGCTATTAACCGTTTTATTTTTATATATATCTTTCTCTCAAACAGCCCTACAGTCTTTTATTACAATAATTATTGTTGTAATTTTTTTAGCACTAGTTAATGATTATTACATGGCATTTCATTTATATAGACAAAATTTTTCTGTTCTTTTATTTTCAGTTTTAGCATTTATTAACCCACTGATCGCCTTTCTACTGGCTGGGTTTTTTCATGCATCATTCATAGCAATACTTCCTATCTACTTGTTGATTAGAAATAGTAACTTTAGTGTGACTTCCACGCAAGTTAAATTCCTAGTATATTCTTTATTGAGTTACTTAAGTGCAAAATTTTTATTGCAGTATTTTGAACTACTAGCTGATTTTAATTTTAATTTTATAACTTCGAGGGCTCAACTCTATGAAGACTATATGCCTTCAGATGCCATCAATGTTACACCTTTACTAGCTTACTCTTTACTTGTTTTTTTAATTTCAAAAAAGATGAGTCAGGCGCACTCAAAAATATTTGATACGTTATTTTGCGGATTTATTGCATCTATCTTAATGGCATTATTGACCTCTTTCAATGAGTTATTAATGTATCGTTTTCTTGTTGTTGCAAAGGGATTATCATTACCAATTCTGATGATCAGTATCCCGCATACTTTTTTTAAATTATCTACATCAAAATCCTTCTTTTGAAGGAATATGTTTTTACGTATTGAAAGATGTAATAAGTGCTTAATGAGAGAATCTAATTAAGGTCGAATATTTTTGCAAATTTAATGGGATGCTAATGAAAAATTACAAGTCACAAAAGCGTGTATTAGTAACAGGAGGTGCTGGCTTTTTGGGGTCACATCTATGTGAGAGACTTTTGGCTAGTAATCATAGTGTGATTTGCGCGGACAATTTTTTTACGGGATCTAAGGCTAATTTAGCCCATCTATCCTCTAATCCTAATTTGGAAATTATCCATCATGATATTGTTAACCCCTTACTTATTGAGGTTGATGAAATTTTTAATTTGGCTTGTCCTGCCAGCCCTGTTCACTACCAAAAAAATCCAATCCAAACAACTAAAACAAGCATTTATGGTTCAATAAATTTGCTTGATTTGGCTATGAGATTAAATGCACGAATATTCCAGGCCTCAACAAGTGAGGTGTATGGCGATCCGCACATTCACCCTCAACCTGAAAAATATTCTGGAAACGTTAACCCAATAGGTCCAAGGGCCTGTTACGATGAGGGTAAGCGATGTGCGGAGACTTTATTTTTTGACTATCATAGGGAGCATAATATAGACATTAAAGTTGTGCGCATTTTTAATACTTATGGTCCACGTATGCATCCATACGATGGTCGAGTAGTCAGCAACTTCATCGTTCAAGCCATCAAAGGGGATGACATAACAATATATGGAAGTGGTAGTCAGACGCGCTCATTTTGCTTCGTAGATGATTTAATTGAGGGGTTTGTCCGAATGATGGACACGGAGTCTGATTTTACTGGACCGGTAAACTTAGGAAATCCAAGTGAGTTTACTATCCTTGAGCTTGCGGAAAAAATATTGAAAATTGTGGGTTCAAAGTCTAAATTAGTTTTTAAACCATTGCCTTTAGATGATCCTCAACAACGACAGCCTGATATTTCATTAGCTAAGAAAAAGTTAGATTGGGTGCCAAAAGTTAGCCTTGAAGATGGACTAAAAAAGACAGTAAGTTACTTCAGAGCCACGCTAGATAATTAATGAAAATCCTTTATTTATATACTGAGGTAATGGGCTATACAATTGCCACTATCGAGATGCTTGTAGAACAAGGCTACGAGGTCCATGTTGTGCACTGGGATGATAAAAAATTAACCCCATATAAGATACCAGTCAAGCATAACGTTTTCATGTACAAAAGATCTGAACTTTCAATCCAGGAAATGAAAATATTGGTGAATAGTATTTCACCGGTACTTACTGTTGTTTCTGGGTGGATGGATAGGGGTTACATGAGTCTTGCGAAGATGTTACGTAATCAAGGAAGATTGGTTGTTGTTGGTTTTGATGATCAATGGCATGGAACGTTTAGGCAGCGCATAGGGAATATTTTATTTCGACTAGGGTATTTATCAAAATTTTACTCGCATGCATGGGTAACAGGTGTAGAACAATTTGAGTATGCGCGAAGGTTAGGTTTTTCTAAAGCTAAAATCATCTACGATTTATATAGTGCTGACCTCAATAAGTTCAATCAAGCTTATGATCAAAGTATTCATCACAAGAAAAATAAATATCCTCATCGTTTTTTATTTGTTGGCCGATTTGAGAAAGTTAAAGGATTGAATCTTTTACTGGATGCATGGCAATTGTTGGGTGAGAAAGTGGGAAATTGGGAATTACATTTAGTTGGTAATGGATCTCTCAAAATACCGATTGAGGCTGGTTCTAGAGTGGTGATAAAGGAGTTTATGCAGCCCGATGATCTTGCAAAAGAGGTCTCAAGCGCTGGATGTTTTGTGCTACCAAGTCGTGCTGAGCCTTGGGGTGTAGTTGTTCACGAATTTACCGCTGCTGGTCTTCCTTTAATTTTGTCTGATACTGTTGGTTCAGCAAGTAGTTTTTTAATTGAAGGGTTAAATGGCTACAAATTTAATTTTAATGATTCGAATAATCTTGCGTCTAAAATGCTTAAAGTAATTAACATGACAGACGATCAACTTCACCGAATGGCATTAAACTCTCATAAGTTATCCCAAAGAATAACTCCCGAGACATCTGCTGCCAATTTGTTGGCTATATTGCATTAAAAATTTATTCTATTTATAAGTTTGAAAAATTCTAAAAAATTAATAATCGGCATTGATGCCTCACGTAATCGATCGGGTGGGGCCAAAGCCCATTTAATTGGAATTTTATCCAACTGTAATCCTGAAAAATATAATATAAAAGAAATACATGTCTGGGCTTTTCAATCTCTTTTAGATCAAATACCTAGTTATCCATGGCTAGTTAAACACAATCCTGCTGCACTTGAAAAATCTCTAATTCATCAATTATGGTGGCAGATAAGTTCCCTGGCAGATGAGGCCAGATTAAGTGGATGCGAAATATTATTTGCAACTGATGCAAGTACTTTATGTTGTTTTGAACCTATGATTGTGTTAAGTCAGGATTTACTTTCTTATGAGCCTGGAGTAATGAGCCTTTTTGGTTATGGTTTTTCTCGATTTAGATTATTAGGTATTCTAGCACTCCAGAATTTAGCATTTAGACGTGCTTCAGGGGTCATTTTCTTGACGCGTTACGCGGGGAAATTAATTCAACGCTCTTGTGGTGTATTGCCAAATGTTGCTTATATTCCTCACGGTGTCGATACTGAATTCAAGAATATTCAAGTTCAAGGTTGGCCAACTGCTGAAGAGAGACCCATTAATTGCATTTATGTCTCTAATGCTGAAATGTATAAATATCAGTGGATTGTCGTTAAGGCCATCGCAAAATTAAGAGCTCGCGGTCATAATTTAATGCTAACCTTGATTGGTGGTGGAGAAGGATTGGCTCAACAACTCATTAATAAATCAATTGTTGCATGTGATCCGTGCGGGCTATTTGTTAGGCAATTTGATTTTTTACCTAAACAGGAATTAGCAAAATATTTAGGAAAAGCTGATTTATTTATTTTTGCCTCAGGCTGTGAGGCGTTTGGGATAACTTTGCTGGAAGGCATGACGGTTGGTTTGCCAATTGCATGCTCTAATAAAAGTAGTCTACCAGAAACTCTGCAAAACGGCGGTGTTTACTTTGACCCTGGAGATGTAAACTCTGTTGTCGAAGCAGTAGAGCAAATTGTTAAGTCTGCTAATTTGCGCTTAGCTATTAGTAGGGAGGCAAAAGCTCTTTCACAAAATTTTAATTGGGAATATTGTGCTGATGAAACATTTAAATTTATTGTGGACACTTGCATGAAAGTTAGAAATTAGTATGAGGCAATACCAAATATGTAAACATTGTATTATGGATACATCTGATTCAAAAATTACTTTTGATTCAAAAGGTTTCTGCGAGTATTGCAATAATTTTTATTCAGTTATTAAGCCTAATTGGATTTTTAATAAAAATAGTGAAAATGCGCTTCATCTTTTGGCTGAAGATATTAGACGAGAGGGAATTGCAAAAGATTTTGATTGTATTATTGGTCTAAGCGGTGGGTTAGATAGTTCTTATGTTGCATATATTGCAAAGGAAAAGTTAGGGTTACGCCCTTTGTTATTTCACGTTGATGCAGGATGGAATACAGATCAAGCGGTTGGTAATATCGAAAAGCTTGTTGATGGTCTGGGCCTTGATTTATTTACAGAAGTCGTCAATTGGGAATCTGTTAAGCGTATGCAATTAGCATTTCTGCGTGCTGGCATTCCTGATCAAGATTTAGTGCAGGACGCCGTTTTTTTTTCTGGGCTATATAAATTTGCGCGTGAACATAAGATAAAGCACATCATTACTGGATCTAATCTTTCTACTGAATGCTGTCGCGAACCTGAGGAGTGGGGTGGATACCTCGGTATAGATAAAACATTGTTTTCAGATATTTGGAGCAAGTGTGGTGATGGTAAGCCTAATGACGATTTCCCATTAATTGATATTTTGGTTTATAAGTTATGGTATCAAAAGGTGTTGGGCATGAAGGTTCATCATCCACTGAATATGGTGCCCTATATTAAGAGCGATGCTGAAGATGAGTTGAATCGGTTATTTGGTTGGCAACGATTTCAGCATAAGCATCACGAATCTCGTTTCACTCGCTTTTATGAGGATTTTTGGTTGCCAAGACGGTTTGGCTATGAAAAAAGGCGAGCACATTTTTCTAGTTTAATCATGACGGGTCAAATGACTCGTGATCAAGCGCTGGAAAGGATTTCACATCCTGAAATGACGGAGCATTTCTTGAGGCAAGAGTTTGAGTATGTGGCCAATAAGTTAGGAATAACAGTAAATGAGCTGCAATTTTTATTTGATTTACCAATAAAAACATTTAAGGATTATAAATGTAAGCGCTCATTAATTAGTATGGGCGCTAAAATAATGTGTTACCTCGGACTTGAGAAAAGATATTTCAGGTGATTCATATAGTTGATTACGGTGTTGGGAATATTCAAGCCTTCCTAAATATGTTTAAAAGGCTTGGGTTTGACGTTCAAAGAGCTTGTAAACCTGAGCAATTAACTGGAGCAACTCACTTGGTCTTGCCTGGTGTGGGGCACTTTGATCATGCTATGCAATGCTTGAATAATTCTGGTATGCGTCCACAATTAGATAACTTGGTGTTGGTGTCACGCGTCCCTGTTATTGGTGTTTGCGTGGGGATGCAAATGCTGGCACAGTGCTCCGATGAAGGAAATTTGCCTGGTTTAAACTGGGTCCCTGGGAAAGTTAAATCTTTTGCCAATCATCCTAAATTGGCCAACTTATCTTTACCGCATATGGGTTGGAACAATTTGCGGCCGAATGATAATGCTAAATTATTTGCAGTCGGGTTTGAAGATATTCCCCAATTTTATTTTTTACACTCATATTACTTTGACGCTGAAGACAAAAGCGATGTGGCTGGCACCGCTCACTATGGTATCGACTTTGATGCAGTTGTATCTAGAGGACATATTCATGGAATTCAATGTCATCCAGAAAAAAGCCATCATTGGGGCGAGCAACTCTTAAAAAATTTTGTGGAGCTGTGACAGATGCTGCGCCCTCGCATTATTCCTTGTTTATTAGTGCATAAAGGAGGATTGGTTAAAACCAAGGCTTTTAAAGATCCCAAATACGTAGGTGATCCAATTAATGCAGTCAGAATTTTTAATGAAAAAGAGGCTGACGAGTTAATGGTGCTCGATATTGATGCCACATACAATGGCGTTGAGCCAGATTTTGGGTTAATCGCAAAATTAGCTGCTGAATGTCGTATGCCACTCTGCTATGGCGGAGGCATTACTACGGTCGAGCAAGTGGTCCGAATTATTGACATGGGTGTAGAAAAAGTAGCCGTTAGTGCCGCAGCTATTTCAAATCCATTACTTTTAAGTGAAATGGCTGCAGCAGTTGGTAAGCAGTCTATAGTTGCAGTTATTGATGTAAGAAAACGCACAGGTCTTTTTGCTAAGGGTTACGACGTTTGCTCACATAATGCCACTATCGTTCATAAGTTTGAACCAGTACTTTTAGCGCAACAGCTTCAGATGGCGGGTGCAGGTGAGATTGTTATTAATTCGATTGATCAAGATGGAATGATGCAGGGCTACGATCTTCATCTTGCAGAGCAGGTCAAGCAGGAGCTTAAAATACCTGTGACCATTTTGGGAGGGGCTGGCTCACTTGAGCATATTGGAGATTTGGTAAGCAGATGCGGGGTGATAGGCGCGGCTGCTGGGAGTTTATTTGTTTTTAAAGGTAAGTACCGTGCAGTGCTTATTAACTACCCAACGCCTGCTCAAAAATTTCATCTTTGTGGTAAAGCTTTGAAAAATTAGATAAGAGGATTATGTATGTTTGCAGATAAAGTGCTTTTAATTACTGGGGGTACTGGTTCATTTGGCAATGCTGTTCTTCGCCGTTTTCTCAATTCGGATCTACGTGAAATTCGCATCTTCAGTCGGGATGAAAAAAAACAAGATGATATGCGCAAAAAATACAATCATCACAAAATCAGATTTTACATTGGTGATGTGCGTGATAAGGATAGTGTGCGAACTGCTATTCGTGGCGCAGATTATATATTTCATGCTGCTGCTCTTAAGCAGGTACCATCATGTGAGTTTTATCCTTTACAGGCGGTTAAGACAAATGTAATTGGCACTGAGAATGTGCTTGAGGAAGCCATTAACGCTGGTATTAAGCGGGTGATTTGTTTGAGTACCGATAAGGCTGTATATCCTATCAATGCCATGGGCATTAGTAAGGCCATGATGGAAAAAGTTGCCGTTGCCAAGTCGCGCAGTAGCAATGGTACTGTGATTAACGTTACTCGTTATGGAAATGTTATGTGTTCGCGTGGGTCGGTTATACCTTTGTTCACCAAACAGATTCTTGCTGGGCAACCGATTACTATTACTGACCCGACTATGACTCGTTTTATGATGACACTAGACGATGCGGTTGATCTTGTGCTTTATGCATTCGAGCATGGGCAGGCTGGTGAAATTTTTGTACAAAAGGCACCTGCTGCCACTATTGAAACCCTTGCACATGCTCTTAAAGATTTATTGGGTAAGCGGGAGCATGAAATAAAAGTGATTGGCACCCGTCATGGTGAGAAACTTTATGAAGCATTATTGAGTCGTGAGGAAATGGTTGCTGCTGAGGATTTGGGTGGCTACTACAGAGTTCCTCCGGATTTGCGTGATCTCAACTACGGCAAGTTTGTCGAGCAAGGCGAAATCAAAATTTCTGAAGCTATTGATTACAACTCCCATAACACCACTCGATTAGATTTATTAGGAATGCAGTCATTGCTAATGAAATTAAGCTTTATGCAGGGGTGCGTCAAGGGTGAGGTGGTTGAGTCTGAGGAGTAAGTAAGGTGCCATTATCTAATCTTCGTATATTAGTCACAGGTGCCAATGGGTTTATTGGTAAGAATTTGCTTATGCGTTTGAATGAGTATGCAAACATTTCTGTAACTACTTTTGTGCGAGGTGATGATATAGCTCTCTTGCCGCAGTTGGTGGCGAATGTCGATGCTGTGGTTCATCTAGCTGGTGAAAATCGTCCTGTGAATATTTCTGATTTTGCAAAAGTTAATACAGAGTTAACATCAGTTCTTTGCGATGTCATTCATCAAGAGTTTAAAGTTACTGGTCGCCATGTTCCTTTAGTGTTTAGCTCATCTTCACAAGCTCAGATTGATACTCCTTATGGACGAAGTAAGTTACTTGCTGAGCATGCAGTAGAAAGCTTGGCAAAAGCTACTGGCAACCCATGTACTATATTTCGGTTACCTGGGGTGTTTGGCAAGTGGTGTAAACCTAACTATAACTCAGTAGTTGCTACGTTTTGTCACAACCTAGCGCGAGGCTTACCCACAAAGGTCGTTGATCTAGATACGGAGGTTAGTTTAGTATTCATAGATGATGTGATTACCGCTATATTGAAGGTATTAGAGTCACCGACTCTCGGTTGTGTCGAGTCTAAAATCAAGCCTCTTTACACTATTACATTAGGTGATTTGGAGGCGCAAATACGCGCATTTGCTGAATGCAGAGCAACGCTAATGAGTGAGCGTGTTGGAAGAGGTTTGGTGCGTGCATTGTATGCAACCTACTTAACCTACATGCCAAGTGAAAATTTTCTGTATAAAATTCCACAACACAAAGACCCGCGGGGTGTTTTCGTAGAAATGCTCAAAACAGCAGATAGCGGTCAGTTTAGCTATTTCACTGCCTATCCTGGAATTACTAGGGGTGGTCACTATCATCACACAAAGACTGAAAAGTTTTTGGTAATCAAGGGCGAGGCACTTTTTCGCTTTCGACACCTATTGACCGATGAGTTAGTGCAATTTCGTACTAGTGGAGATAAAGCTCAAGTGGTTGACACTATCCCGGGGTGGACACATGACATTACAAATGTGGGTGATGAAGAGATGATTGTCATGCTTTGGGCTAATGAAAACTTTGACAAACATAATCCAGATACGATTCCTAGTGAGATTTGAAAATGAGAAAACTTAAAGTTATGTCGGTTGTGGGTACGCGGCCAGAAATTATTCGATTATCTCGAGTGCTTGCTGCTTTGGATCTAAATTGTGAGCATGTGTTGGTACACACGGGGCAAAATTATGATTATGAACTTAACCAAGTTTTTTTTGATGATCTGGGCGTTCGTAAACCAGACTTCTTTTTAAATACCGCAGAGAGCAGTACTGGTGCAGCTAATACTATTGGCAATATAATAACTGCCGTTGATGCTGTATTAAATCAGGTTAACCCAGAAGCCATGTTGGTGCTGGGTGATACTAACAGCTGTCTATCGGTAATCCCCGCTAAACGCCGTAAAGTTCCAATTTTTCATATGGAAGCTGGTAACCGTTGTTTTGACCAGCGTGTTCCGGAAGAAACTAATCGTCGCATCATTGACCATACGGCTGATATTAACTTAACTTACAGCAGTATTGCACGTGATTATCTGTTGCGTGAAGGTTTGCCAGCCGACCAAATTATTAAGACTGGAAGTCCAATGTTTGAAGTGTTGCACTACTACCTTCCGAAAATTCTGGCATCGGACGCACTTAATCGAATGTGTTTAGAGCCAGAGCAATACTTTGTAGTCAGTGCTCACCGCGAGGAGAATATAGAATCGAATAAATCATTTACTAAGTTAGTAGACATTATAAATTCAGTGGCTGAGGATAATGGTCTGCCAATTCTGGTTTCGACTCATCCTCGAACTCAAAAAAGAATTGATGAGATGAATACCAAGTTTCATCCACGAGTGAAGCTTATGAGGCCATTAGGATTTCATGATTATGTCAATTTACAAATGCAGTCTAAAGCAGTGCTTTCTGATAGTGGCACCATTAACGAAGAATCATCTATCCTAAATTTTCCAGCGCTAAATCTGCGCGAAGTGCATGAGCGTCCTGAGGGAATGGAGGAGACTGTTGTGATGATGGTTGGTTTAGAGGTGGCGAGAGTCAGGCAAGGCCTTTCAATTTTGAGCAAGCAATCTCGCGGCGTTGAGCGTTCGCTACGCTTGGTAGCTGATTATGGTATGCCAAATGTTAGTGATAAGGTGGTGCGTATTATCCACAGTTACACTGATTATGTGAATCGAGTAGTCTGGAAAAAATACTAATTTTTGTCAAATGAAAATTGCTCTTATTGCGGATGCATTCCCACCACTCCGTTCATCCGGAGCAGTTCAGTTGCGAGATTTATCTCGTGAGTTTGCGCGTCAAGGACATGCGCTGACAGTGCTTCTTCCATCACCAGGCCAAAAAGTCTCTTGGTTGTTGGAGAGGATGGATGGTGTGCAAGTGCTACGTCTCAAGGCTCCGCGCATCAAAGACATCAACTACTTTCTTCGGACAATCGCTGAGTTTGTAATGCCATTTGCAATGCTTAGGCAATTTAAAAAGAGCCCGCTACATGACGAACAGTGGGATGGTTTGGTTTGGTACTCGCCATCGATTTTTCATGGCCCATTAGTTAGCGCAATAAAAAAGAAGAGTGCCTGTAAAAGCTATCTAATTATTCGCGATATTTTTCCAGAATGGGCGGTCGATATCGGATTAATGCGACGTGGCTTGCCATATAAATTCTTTAGTGGCATTGCTCGCTATCAATACTCAGTTGCTGATGTCATTGGTATTCAGTCGCCAGGCAATCGAGTGTATTTTAATCGATGGAGACGACGTGCAGGACGTACTCTAGAAGTACTCCATAATTGGTTGGATAAGCCGATGGAGGTTCGTTGCACTATTCGCGTTAACGAAACTCAGCTAGCTAATTGCAAGGTATTCGTCTATGCAGGTAATATGGGTGTGGCACAGGGTATGGATATTCTGCTTGACTTGGCTGAACGATTCCGCAGTAGATCTGATATCGGTTTTTTGTTTGTGGGTCGCGGTAGTGAGTTAGTCCGGTTAAAAAAAATAGCAAAAGATAAAAATTTAGATAAAGTATTGTTCTATGATGAAATTCATCCGGATGAGATACCAGACCTTTACTCGCAGTGTGCTGTAGGTATTGTGTCACTCGACTCAAGGCATAAGTCGCATAATATCCCAGGAAAGTTTCTGACTTATATGCAAAGTGGGTTGCCTGTTCTGGCAAGCGTTAATGAGGGCAATGATTTATCGCAGTTAATTCGAAATGAAAACATTGGGCAAGTGTGCGAATCTCACCATATAGAAGATTTAGTGAGATTTGCTATTAAGTTATTAAAGCAGATTGAAGAAGATGATCAACTATCGAAGCGTTGCCGTAATCTTTTTTATAAAAAATTTAATGTTGAAAAAACTGTAAGTCAGATTATCTCTGCACTTTCAGCTTCAACTAAGTAAGATTACGGTTTGTAATTTACTGTTAAGTTACGATTCTAAATCTTTGAAAATCTTCTGTATAGCTCTTGAGGTGTGGCTTTACAGAAAGCTGAAATAACTTAATTTGCTGTACTTCATGAGAAAATCTTGATAATTCATCTAAATACTCATAAATCATGATTCTAGTTACGGGTGGCGCAGGTTTTATTGGTGGCAACTTTGTTTTAGATTGGCTTTCCAATTTAAATGCTGAAGGCGTGATTAATTTGGATAAATTGACCTATGCCGGTAATTTGGCCACTCTAAATTCTTTATCTGCTGATACCCGCCATATCTTTGTTCAAGGTGATATTGGTGATTATGAGTTAGTGCTTTCACTGCTTAAAAAGCATGCTGTGCGCGCTGTAATCAATTTTGCAGCTGAGTCCCACGTTGACCGCTCGATTCATGGCCCTAGTGACTTTATTCAAACGAACGTATTGGGTACTTTTAATTTGCTGGAAGCCGTTCGTGCTTATTGGTCTGATCTGCCTGATTCAGCTAAAGCAGACTTCCGCTTCTTGCACGTATCTACTGATGAAGTATATGGATCTTTGTCTCCAACTGATCCGGCTTTTACCGAGGCTAATACTTATGAGCCAAACAGTCCTTATTCGGCATCTAAAGCAGCATCAGATCATTTGGTGAGAGCTTGGCACCATACTTATGGTTTGCCAGTACTAACCACCAATTGTTCAAATAACTATGGGCCTTATCATTTCCCTGAGAAGTTGATACCTTTGGTGATTCTGAATGCTTTAGCTGGTAAATCTTTACCAATTTATGGTGATGGCCAACAGATTAGAGATTGGTTGTACGTGAAAGATCACTGCTCAGCCATTCGTCGCGTATTAGAGGTTGGTCAATTAGGTGAGACCTATAACGTTGGCGGTTGGAATGAAAAACATAATATTGATGTGGTGAATACCATCTGCAGCATCTTGGATGAATTGAGGCCTAAATCAGACGGTAAATCTTATGTATCACAAATTAATTATGTGAAAGATCGTCCAGGGCATGATCGTCGGTATGCTATTGATGCCAGTAAGTTAGAGCGGGAGTTAGGCTGGAAACCTGCTGAGACTTTTGATACAGGTATACGTAAAACAGTCCAGTGGTACTTAAACAACCAGGAGTGGACTGATGGAGTTTTAAGCGGTTCTTATCGCGATTGGTTCAAAAAGCAATATAACTAAACAATTCAACTGAATTCATTTTGTTTAATTTGATTAAGTTGAATAATTTTAAGGTACAAAGCGGCATGTCATACTCTTCCTTTGAACTTCTAGATCATAGTAAGCCTATTTTGGTGTTTGGCTGTGATGGACAAGTTGGCCGTGCTCTGCAAATTTGTTTGAAAGACTTAAAGGTTCCCGTGGTTTTTTTGGGTCGATCTAATTGTGATTTATCGAGCGAGATATCAATTAGAGATGTTTTGAATCTTTATCATCCACAAGTGATCATTAATGCGGCTGCCTATACAGACGTTGATAAAGCAGAGAGCGTAGATCAGCGTGAGCTAGTTTTCTCCATCAATGCCACGGCTCCCAAGGTCATGGCTCAATATGTTGCAGGCGTGGCCCATGGCATTTTAGTTCACTACTCAACAGATTACGTATTTGCTGATACTAAGAAAAGTGCTTACCTGGAAATAGATACGGTCGGACCAGTTGATCAATTATGTGTCTATGGTCAAAGTAAGTTGGCTGGTGAGTTAGCCATTGCCGAAGCTTTTGATTTAAATGCTTCTGATAATTTGGGTGATGGGCTTGATATAAATGAGGCGGATGAACAAGCAAATTTTTCTAGATATTTCATCTTGCGTACTTCATGGGTGTATGGTGATGGAAATAATTTCATTAAAACAATGTTGCGTTTAGCGAGTGAGCGTAATCAATTAAAGGTGGTAGTCGATCAAGTGGGAGCACCAACAGCAGCACAGTGGTTGGCTGAGGTAGGTGTGCAGATGGTCGGGTCTAGAATTGAATCTGGCATATACCATGCTGTACCTGATGGTGAGGTTTCTTGGCATGGATTGGCAGTTTTTGCGATTGAAGCTGCTGGCAGCTATGGTGAAGGTATGGAGATTAAATCTGAAAATATCATGCCTATACCAGCGACAGATTACCCAGTTCCTGCTACAAGGCCCTATAACTCAAGACTTTCTAATCAAAAACTTAAAAAGGCCTTGTCAGAAATGGCTTTTACAGGACAATATCCCCATTGGCGTGATCAGGTTGAAAAATACGTCAAACAAATCATTGAAGAATCACTTAAAAGTTAGATCAAAGATTGAGCATTTAAAGAATTGGAATATTAAAATATGAGCGTGAATAACTATGAATCGTAAAGGTATCATTTTGGCGGGCGGCTCTGGCACTCGTTTATATCCTGTTACTCAAGCTGTGTCTAAGCAGTTAATGCCGGTGTACGACAAACCAATGGTTTATTACCCATTGACCACTTTGATGCTGGCTGGCATCAAAGATATTTTATTGATTTCCACACCCCAAGATACACCACGCTTTAATGAACTATTGGGTGATGGCTCTCAGTGGGGTTTAAATATTCAATATGCAGTTCAGGTATCACCTGATGGTTTAGCTCAAGCTTTTATCATTGGTAAAGAATTTATTGGAAAAAATCCATCCGCTTTGGTGTTGGGAGATAATATTTTTTATGGTCATGAGTTGGTGAATCAACTGCATTCGGCCAGTCAGCGCACATCCGGTGCAACTGTGTTTGCATACCATGTGAATGATCCGGAGCGTTATGGTGTGGTTGAGTTTGATGATTCTTTTAAAGCTTTATCAATTGAGGAAAAACCTTTAAGGCCAAAGAGTAATTATGCGGTGACAGGTCTATATTTCTATGATCAGCAGATCTGTGATATTGCTAAATCTATCAAACCGAGTGCACGTGGGGAGCTTGAAATCACCACCGTCAATGAAGCATATCTTAAGATAAATCAATTAACAGTTGAAATCATGGGCCGAGGTTATGCATGGTTGGATACTGGAACACATGATTCTTTATTGGATGCAGCAGGTTTTATTGCAACACTTCAAAAGCGTCAGGGATTGATGGTGGCGTGCCCAGAAGAGATTGCTTATCGTCAAGGTTGGATATCTGCTGAGGCTGTTCTCAGGTTGGCTACTCCATTGAGGAAAAACGCTTATGGCCATTATCTAGAAAAAATGCTGACAGATAATATCACTTGAGCGTATTTTAAAATGTACATAAATTTTTAGATTGATATATTAAAGAGATTCCAATGGCAATAACTGTGACACCCTCGGAAATACCAGATGTATTAGTTATTGAGCCCAAAGTGTTTGGAGATAATCGGGGTTATTTTTTTGAATCTTTTAATGAAAAAGATTTTTCTGAAGCAATTGGTCACTCAGTGACGTTTGTTCAAGACAATCATTCATGCTCTAAAAGGGGTGTGTTGCGAGGACTTCATTATCAAATGGAGCAGACGCAAGGCAAGCTTGTGAGAGTTTGCCAGGGTGCTGTATTTGATGTTGCCGTTGATCTTCGTGAATCATCTGACTCTTATGGTAAAACGATTGGTGTAAAGTTGTCAGGAGAAAATAAAAAACAACTATGGATTCCACCCGGTTTTGCACATGGCTTTTTAGTATTGTCAGAATCGGCTGAATTGTTATACAAAACTACAGACTATTGGCATGCCGATAGTGAAAAATGCATACTTTGGAATGACTCTAATTTGAATATTCAATGGCCTATTATTGGCATGGAACCAATATTGAATCCCAAAGACGCCGCTGGATTAAGCTGGTTTAATGCCCCTAAGTTTAATTAAAATTATTAGATAATTAATTTCTAGAATCTTCTTTTTTCCAAAGGGCTTGAGCCATTAATCCAGAAATTAAGTAAGTGAATATGGTTGCAGAGTACTTGTACGAGAGAATTTCCACAGTAGCACTCGCAATTATGCAGGTAAACATTACGGCGAGACCAGTCAAGGCGATGTTCTTTACATCATTCGCTCCTCTAATCATTAAAAATAAAAATAAAAATAAAGGAGTTAAAAAAGTTGCTAAATATGCAAACAATCCTAGAGCGCCTGATCTAACCATTACAGCATATAAGTCACTATGAAAGCCAGTATTTTTGACTAAAAATACTGTATGTTCAGGAAATGATTCTGCAAGATAGGTTGCAAATTCGGGATTCGCAAATAAAGCTTCACTCCAACCAAAGTAAGGTTTTAAATAAAATGCTTTGAATGCTATAGAGCCCATATCCATTCTGATTCCCACCGAAGATGTGTTAAATTCAAAATCAGTTGTAAAGTATGTTTTAAACTCTAAGAAAGCCAAATTAATTCTGTCATAAGTTGAGGGAAGGCTTAGTGCAAAATAAGAAATGCATACTAAAGCAATAAAAAGTACTATTAATTTTATTTTTAAGTTAAATGGCTTAAAAGAAAATAATAGTAAGGTCATCGGTATGGCGAGCCAACCACTTCTTGATTCTGTAACAAATGCCATGTAAAGAGTTGAGCCAAAGCAGAGCATGAAAATTACATTTTTAATAATACTTAGAAATTTAATTTGATCATTAATAAATGTTATGCAAATTAAACCAAAACAGGTTAGCCAGGTTGATAGTAAAATTGGATCTATAAACGGAAGAGCATATCTCCCCCAATAAATTTTTGACGCCTTAATTTGATCGGGATTCAACTCAATAAAAAGAAAAAAGAAGGCAATGCTTAATGGGATTGATAGTTGTAATATTTTTGAGAAGTCAATTTTATATCTAAATACAACATAAAAAATTAGACTGGAAAATAGCAAGCGAGATGGCGAGTCTAGTCTATTGGGCACAAAATATCCATTAATAATTTGGCTAAAAATTGTGGCTAAAAAATATGTGCCGAGAGAAAATATAATCCACCAATATAATTTGCTAGTCTCAGAGCCTTTTCTCTTTGAAAAAAATTTTTCCAAGAGAAAAGAAATTAGGCATAGAAGATAAATGGCAATCCCAACTCTAGTGACCCAACCACCAATACTAAATAGAAAAATGGGTTGAGCTAGCAATAAACTAACAATTATAAAACTGATAGTTTTGCCAGGTTGATCGCACTGAGCATTAATAATCCCCCAAAAATTAGACATGTTTTTTTGCATTTAATTATGAAAGCCTAAAATTTATTTTTTGATAAAGAGTGGAATTAAGCTAATTAATTATATAACCATTAAAATTGATAAATTATGGGTGTCTTTAATAATTAAATCCACCTAAAGTCACCATTCTCTCTTATTCCATGTACAGAGATACCATATTTTTCAACTTCTTCATCTCGCCAAACTCTCTCTTGACGCTTTCGTTTAATCTTAGTTATCTTGCGTTCAAGCCATGATTGATTGAGTAATCGGTAGTTATATCTATAGGGTAGGTTTTGATTTTCTTTAAGACCACGCTCTAATTTCATTGCTGTTTGAGTAATTGAGCCATAGTGATGAACCCATGAACAGCCTGTCATGCCCATTTTTAAATTTGCTTTCTTGGCTTCATGAAAGAACAATGTATCTTCGTATCCCAGTAATTTTGGGGTGGGCTGGAAGTAGCCAATATCCATCCAGACAGACTCATGGATCGCTAGGCAAACAGCATGACGAGCTCCAATCCTATGAGTGTTTTTCATTTTGGCTTGAGCTTCTTTTTCAAAAGAGTCAAAGTCGTAATCCAGCTTACCTTCGATGAGGGCGGGAGAGACAATCTTTAAGTTTTGGCTTTCTGCCGCACCAATCAAGTTTTCAATCCAATTGGGTGAGACTAGAACGTCATTATTCATCACAATCGTCCACTCTGCCTGTAGGGCTAAAGCTCCTTGGTTCCAGGCAACACCGCAACCTAAGTTTTGGTTATTGAAGATTCTGCCACCCAGAGGCAGGGTACTCAAGTAGTCTCTGGTTGTGTCTTTGGAACCGTTATCAACCACAACCAAGCGATCAAGTGGTGTACCATGCTTAATCATGCTGTCGATGCACAGTTTGGTATATTCAACAGAGTTATAACAGGCAAACGTAAGGGAGTAACGATTAGTTTTCATGGAGTAATTATCTCACTGACAGCTTAAATTTATATCATGAAGCCACGTATTTATGACTGTTTTTGTTATTTTAATGAAGACATGCTCCTGGAGCTAAGATTAGAAACTCTCTGGGATCATGTTGATTATTTTGTCATTTCTGAAGCCTCATTTACCCATGCAGGTAAAGATAGAGAAACAGAGTTTGACATTAAAAAATTTAAAAAATATGAGTCCAAAATCAGATATGTTCGCTTGGATCAGAGACCTCAAGGCCCTAATGATTTTTGGAAAAATGAGAACTTCATAAGAAATAATATTGTTAATGGTCTTCACGACGCAAAACTTGATGACTGGATCTTAATTTCAGATTTAGATGAAATTCCTAATCCCATCGTTATAAAAGAGTATGACTCATGTTACAAGCGAGCAGATCTTCTTCAACGATATTATAGTTATTATTTGAATAATTTTTGGCTGGGTTATGTTGATTCTAATGAAAAATTAATGCCCAATAGTAATATTTGGAGCGGCACCAAAATTACTACGTATAAGCATTTCGTTGAATTCTTTAAAAGTAATGCTACTAGTGTTCGAATTTATAAATCCTCAGGATTCTTAAGGGGATTGAAGAGGGCTTGGTTCAAATTTTTCCAAAGTCAAACCATTAAAAATGGTGGTTGGCACTTCACTTGGATTTTTTCAATTGAAAATATAATTAAAAAAATTGAAAGTACCGCTCATCAAGAATTTAATAGAGACGATCTTAAAGAACCAGCAAGAATTATTGGTTTAATTCATTCCGGACGTGATATCAATAAACCAAAAGCTAGGTATGAGTTGCAAAAGTTAGATCAACAATTTCCAAATTATCTTCTTGAAAATATTGATAAGTTTTCTGAATATATCATCGAACCCAAAAAAATTGAATCTTAGGTATTAATATTTCCTAATAATCTTTTTTATGAAAAAAATCGGTTTTAGGATGCTTGGAAATGCGGTGTAAGTCAGTAAGCGCAGTTTAAAGAAAATAGATATGCCATCAAAATTACAGCATTGAATTATTTTTTGACTGATACCTTTTGTGTTGAATAAGCTAATGGCAAGCTGACATTCATTGATTTCAGTGGTAATGTACTTTTGCAGTAATGGCAAGTCGGCCTGATTTTTGGCGTCTATTAAGAATTGCTGTAACAAAGTATGTTTATCAGGAAACCCTGCTTTTAATTTTTTGATTTTCTCAGCAAGGCTGATAAACTTTTTTAAGGTCATACCTCCTCGCCGATGTTTGACGAGAGGTTCTGAGATTGTCAACGCCCCATCTGAGATGATTGCCCTGAAAACCATTAAATGATCTTCAGCAGATAGGTTCTGGTTGAGAGGTGGAAATTTTTTCAAAAATTTAATTGACCATGAGTGGCTGCTGCCAAAAAAGTATGGTGGTTTTTCAACCCAATCTTTGAGCCCTTTATAATTTTGAAAAATAGAAGTTCTCTTGATGCCTAAAATTTCTCCTTCAAAAGTCATATCAAAGGCATCTGTGGCAATTAATCCGGGTTTTTTATTGTGCTTCAACCATTCAGTAATGACGGTTTCACATCGAGTTGGAAGAGATATATCGTCCCCTGCTGCTGCAAAAATAAATTCCCCGTCACATTTTTTAATCGCAGTATTAATATTTTCGCAAAGCCCTAAATTTCGGGTATTGAAATTTAGCTTTATTTGAGTCGGGCCTTTATATTGAGAAATTACTCCCATTATTTTTTCAATAGTTTTATCTTTTGAAAAATCATCTGAGATGATAATTTCAAGGGGGATGTATGTTTGATTGAGGATGCTCTTAAGTGACTCTTCAACGAGGTCCTCTTGATTGTAAGTTAGTAGGATAAAAGATACTAGGGGGTTATTCATGGAGCTTTTTATATTTCCTGAATTGCAAATTAAGTTAATTGCCTACATACTTTATTAATTATTGAGATAACTTTTTGAACATCTTCATTTGACATCACTGGGCTAATAGGAAGACTTAAAACTTCAGCATGTATCTTTTCTGCGATTGGAAATGTACCTATTTTAAAATTAAGGGGTTCATATGCATCTTGAAGATGGGGCGGGATAGGGTAATGGATGAGAGTGCCAACACCCTTATCACGTAAAAGTTGGCTAAGCTGGTCCCTTTGGGGGTGTCTAATTACAAACAAATGCCATGCCGAATAAGAGTCACTGATTTGAGATGGTAAGATTAGACTGGAATTAGATAAGCCATCTAAATATAGCTGAGCAATTTCGCGTCTTCTTAAGTTGTCTTGATCCAGCATTTTTAATTTAATTCTTAAGAATGAAGATTGAAGTTCATCTAGTCTTGAATTAAACCCAATCAATTCATTCTTATATTTCACTTGTGATCCATAATTTCGAAGCGAGCGGAGCTTTTCAGCCAATTGTGAATTATTGGTTGTGATGATCCCAGCATCGCCCAAGGCACCAAGATTTTTTCCTGGGTACAAGCTAATGCCTGCAGCATCTCCTAAGGAACCAACTTTTTTATTTTTATACTGCGCACCCTGTGCTTGAGCGCCATCTTCTAGTACCTTTAATTGATATTTTTTAGCAATAGCGTTGATGGCATCCATTTCTGCAGTTTGACCGTATAGGTGAACTGGAATAATCGCTTTAGTTTTAGCTGTGATGGCTTGCTCTATTAATTCTGGATTAATATTGTATGAATTTATTCTGGGTTCTACGGGCACCGGCGTGGCACCATTGTGAGTTACTGCTAACCATGTTGCAATGTATGTGTTTGATGGCACAATCACCTCATCGCCAGGGCCGATTTCCCAAGCCTTTAAAACCAAAGTTAGAGCATCTAATCCGTTAGCAACGCCAATGCTAAATTTGGCTCCACAAAACTCTGCAAATTCATTTTCAAATTGAGTAGTTTGACTTCCCAAAACTAACCAGCCACTATCTAATACTTGATCTAAGGCCTGATGAAACTCATCTCTATGGCGTAAGTTGATGGCTTTGAGATCGAGAAAAGGAATCGTCATATTTAGTTGGTAACACTTTTTTTGTAAGAAAGAAATTCATCGTAATTTCTAATGTAATCATTGGCATCATAGCTATGAGATGCTAAAACTATTAATACTGCATCATGGCTATATTTGTATTGCACTCCCCAAACTTCTGGTGGGATATAAACACCTAAATTTGGCTTATTCAAGGCCACTTCTGCTTGATGTATTCCATCATCAAGTAAAACAGATACAGATCCAGATACTGCGATTAAGAATTGACTACATTCTTTATGTGCATGCTCACCTCTAACTTCAGAGTTCGGAACTCCAAATACCCAAAAGCAACGAAGAGGGACAAACGGCAAATCTTTTCCAAACTCAGCTACTGATAAATCTCCGCGCAAATCTTTGATTGCTGGAAGGTGGTAAAGTTGAGCCCCTGTTTGACCAATCTCAATTGGTTGATTTGGTATCACTTCATGAGTCTGAATTTCGGTAGACTGATTTTGGGTAATTGGGATAATTTTGTTTTTATTATTAGAGTAGCCAACAATTTGAGCTGGATTTCCTATCACAATCGCATTGGGAGGAACATCTTTGGTGACAACGCTACCTGCTCCCACCATCGAGTTTTGGTGAATTTTTAATCCCGGCAAAAGGGTGGCATTGGCTCCAATGCTTGCTCCTTTTGAAATAAGAGTGGGGCTAAATGATTCAGGATATTGTTTGCTACGAGGAAATGGATCGTTTGTAAAGGTGACGTTGGGACCAATAAAAACGTCATCTTCAATATCAACATTATTCCATACTTGCACGCCACACTTAATGGTAACGCGATTACCTATCTTGACATTAGATTCAATGAACACGTGATCACAGATATTGCAATCTTCACCAATGGTGGCATTTTGCAAAATATGAGAAAAAGCCCAGACTTTAGTCCCTTTACCAATTGTGACATTTGACTCAACAATAGCTGAGGGGTGAATGAAAAAATTATCTTGTGACTTGGTCATTGTTTGGTGAAATCAGTTAAATGGTACATAAAAATCTTTGTGAGCAAGTATTAGTGATACGCCACAAACAGAAACTAATTGATAATTATTGGATTCAAGATATTGAATCATTGGCGAATCTCTGTAGTCGAATATTGATTGACCTTGAGTAAATTCACTTAAAAAATGTTCAATGCAGAGTAACGGTATTGGATATTTTTTTAAATCAATACTCTGAATAAGGTCTCCCTCAAGACCTTCAATATCAACGCTGAGCACTGATGGCATCCCCAAGGCTTGGCAACACTTTTCTAATACATCGGTAACCTTGATTGTTGGAGCAATATAACTATGTTTGGCAGTTTCTTTATTTAGATGATTGTTTTTATTGAGGGTGGGTGTTATTGATTCACAGGCATCCCTTGAGCCGCTAGCCAACATTTCAACTTCAGATATATTCCAGTTATTTGGGATTACTGCCTTTGTAATGCAAATATCATAAGGGCGAACAGTAGCAAATCTTTTAGTTTTTTCAGGGTTAGGGTCAACCACAACGCCTTTCCAGTTTTTCAAATAAAGTTTATAGGTGTTGCTGCCTTTAAATGGATGAAAGGCTCCTATATCTACATATATCTTATTGATCTTATTTTGGTCCATACGGCCTAAAATATTCATGATGACCATTTGCTCCCCTAATTGAGAGTAGTCATCGCTGCCCATGTATATAACTTTGTTAAGTTTTCGCTTAATAAGATTACTGAGAAAATTAGTGATAATCATGTGTAAATTCTCGCATTTAATTAAGTTAATTATCCTTCAAAATAATATAAAAACTATAATACTGCTATGAATTCACCGAGATTTGAGTCCTCTTCTGCAAATAATGGCTTATCAATCATGGCTTATCGTCCAGATATTGACGGATTAAGAGGCATTGCCGTCCTTTTGGTGGTTGCTTATCACTATTTTGGCATCAGAGGTGGTTTTATTGGGGTGGATATATTTTTTGTTATTTCAGGCTATCTCATCACATCTATCCTTTTGAGAGAGTTATCTCAAAATAAATTTAGCTTATCTAACTTTTATTTCCGTCGAATTAAAAGAATCTTTCCTGCTTTAATCTTAGTAATTGCATCATCTTTGTTTTTTGGCTGGCTAGTTTTGCTTTCAAGTGAATATTCATTGTTAGGCAAGCATATTTTAGCTGGAACGATGTTTAGCTCAAACGTTGTTTTTTGGTTGGAGGCTGGCTATTTTGATAAAGCGTCTCATCTTAAGCCGCTCCTTCACTTGTGGTCGTTGGGGGTTGAGGAGCAATTTTATATATTTTGGCCTCTAATACTTTTTTGGGCATATAAACGATCCTGGTCTTTCGGTCATCTGATATCCGGACTGATGGTTCTTTCACTCTTAATTTGTATATACGTATCTTCAATCAGTGCTGTAACAGCATTCTATTGGCTGCCAACAAGAGCTTGGCAATTGTTGGCAGGTGCTGGTTTGGCTTACATTCAATTGCATTGCAACCTAAATTATCAATTATTCAATCAGAAACTTAAAAAAAATGCTCTGTCAATAGTTGGCTTTCTCACTATTTTATTCTCTGCTTCTCTGTTAACTGCAGGAAATGTTTATCCTGGTTATTGGGCACTGATGCCAACAATTGGTGCCGTCCTTGTAATTTTTTCTGGTCAACAATCTTGGGTTAATAAAAAAATTCTTTCCCGAAAATGGATTGTCTTTGTCGGATTAATTAGTTACCCACTTTATTTGTGGCATTGGCCAATTATTAGTTTTGCTCGAATTATGGGCAATGATGAGGTCGCAAGAACCACCAAAATAGTTTGTTTTTTAATAAGCTTATTGTTGGCTTATCTTACGTATGTGTTAATTGAGAAAAAAATTCGACATCACAAAGATGAAAAAATTAAATTCAAGCTGATAGGCCTTATGATTCTTTTAGGAATTGCCGGAACTTCTTTAGTAATTTTTAAAGGTTTTCCCAATAGATACCCCGAAAAAGAGGAAATATTTAGATCTTTAAATGCACAGGATGATCAATATGTTAATTATAAATTAAGTTTTCCCTGTGAAAGAAGATTTGTGGCTCAAAACCATATGGGGTCTTGTCAAAAATCTAATCCAGAAAAGTCGCCTGATGCTTTTCTAATAGGAGATAGTCATGCCATTTCCAGTTATTCTGGATTGGCTTACCAGTATCAACAATCACAAAAAACTTTAATGATGGTTGCTAGGGGGGCTTGCGTTCCTCTAATGGGTATTGAGACGCATAGGCGCGGCACCCCTGATGTTTGTAAAAAAATTATGGATGAGGCCTATAGCTATATTTTGTCCAATGACTCTATCAGAGACGTTATCGTGACATTTAGAGGTCCTTGGTATCTTCACGGAGGGGGAAAAAGTTATTACTCTAAAGAAAAAAATCCTATTGTTTTAAATAATCTAAGCTTTGAGGAGGCAATCCTCAAAACATATCAATCTTTGGAGTCAAAAAATAAAAGAATGATTCTTTATATTGATGTGCCTGAATTGGATTTTCTTCCTGAGGAGTGCGTTAACTTGCGGCCTTTTCAATTGGGGGCAAAAAAAGACAATTCGAACTGTACCATCCCTTACGATAAGGCTTATTCCATATCTCTCGATTATCGTGAAAGAGTTAATAAAATTATTCATCAACTTCCAAAATTAATTTTATTCGACACTTTTAAATATTTATGCTATGAAAATAGTTGTTTTGCTATGAGGGATGGCAAAATGCTCTATGATGATGGCAATCATCTTTCACTACATGGATCTATGTATTTAGGCTATAAATTCTTTGAAGAAAATCAAGCCATATTCAAGGTCAAGTAGGTTTTATTTATTATAGATCTTGATTAATGATATCGCCTAGAAGTAAAAAGCCATTGACTGATAAGTGTGAATCATTCGGGGAAAACAAGTCCTTAATTTGAGATTTATTTTTATTAAATTGTTCGTATAAATTGGGGCCGAGCCCCGCATGTTTAATGTCTTTCCAGAACTGGCTATTAGCTTTGATAGAGGATTTTGGGTCGTAAATTGATGATTTATTAGGAACTACAACCCACATAGTTTCATACTGATTTAATCTCTTTTTAAGAGTTTTAATATCCTCAATCGTTTTTTCTGAGAGAGCTGGGCGCTTGAAATCTTCGTGAAAGAATAAAACATATTGGCATAATCGGTGGCTGAAATATTTGCAACCATCATCAATTGGAAGAATATAAGTGCCTTTTGATTTGTAATTATGAATTTTGCTGTAATGTGTGCTCACCCTAATTGCTGCTGAGTGAAGGAGTGTTTCAAGGCCAGCAATAAATTGACCTTTGATATTAAAAGCAGGCTCAGTTTGAATCGATGTGTCAGTGGGTTTAATTGTGCGGAATGTGTTGAATGGCACTGGTTTACTTAGGGTGCAGTTAACTGATTTTTCAAACTGTTTTGCAGCACCTCGCTCAACTGCTTGGACTATAATTTTATTGCCCTTAAAGCCACTTGCGTTTAATTTCTTTTGAAAATCTTCGCAAATATAACCAATTGATTCCCAGTGAATACTGGCAACTTTTTTGCCTGATTGAGTGAGCACCGTTTGCCAGTGAAGGTTGTCAGAAAAACTATCACCAATAACCAAAATTTCTGCTTCTTGTAAATTGCTAGAAATTAATAGTTTAGCGTCTATGGATGGCTGAGGATCCCTCCAGCCAAAATCAGACTCCATCCACTTGCCAATCCTGGTCAGATCTCCGTGGTAGTTTGTAAAAAATAATGAGCCCCAAACGGTTGGAATCGATATGGCAAAAAGACAACTGAATAACAGGCATGCATTTTTAATGGGGGAGTTCATTAGAGTCACCTTAGAACTGAAAATAAAGGAATGGATTGTAATTACCAACCATGTTGATGCAATACATCATTAATATAAAGCTAAGAAATGCAACCGCATTAAATTTTAGTTTGGTAGGTATCCTCAAGGTTTTTTGATGCCAATTACGCAAGTGATCTAATAAAAGATGGCTAGGTTTGCCTAAATAGATAATCAAGAATGAGAAGGCTAAAAGTTCATAAAGACGTGATGCTTTTAGGTGTTCTGCAAAAGACCAGTTGAGCTTTAAATTGTCGAAACCGTTAAAGCCTAAAAGACCATAGTAAACAGGCTTTAAAAATTCAATATCATCAACTCTAAATAAAACCCAAGTAAAGCAAATTACTATAAATGTTATAGCCCAAAAGAAAGGCTTAAAAAATTTGGTATTTAATTTCTGGCTAATGTCCAGTGAGCGCCAGTAATGATTCCAGCTTAATAGCAGACCATGAGCTAGGCCCCATAAAATAAATGTCCAATTTGCGCCGTGCCAAAAACCACCAAGAATCATGGTAATCATTAAATTGATGTAACGTTGGCTAGAGTTATTCTTATTGCCGCCCAACGGGATGTAGATATAGTCTCTAAGGAAATTGGAAAGTGATATGTGCCATCTTCTCCAAAATTCAATAATGTTAGTAGCTTGGTATGGCGAGTTGAAATTGATTGGTAGATTTATGCCAAATAGAAGAGAAATGCCGATAGCCATATCGGTGTAACCAGAAAAATCAAAGTAGATTTGGAAAGTGTAAGCAAGTGTGCCCAGCCAAGCATTTGCAAAGCTAGGTGAAGATGTTGCATCAATCCCGTTGAAGAAGCTATCTGAATATTCGCCGAGTGGGTTAGCAATTAAGATTTTTTTGGCAAGACCAATCGTAAAAATCAAAATACCTAGTGAAACTTTTTCATAATCAAGCGAGTAGGTCTCTTTTTTGGCAAACTGCGGCATCATTTGATTGTGATGCAAGACTGGACCAGCAATAAGGTGCGGGAAGTAAGTGACAAATAAAAGGTAATGAGTAAAGTTTTTTTCTTTAACCTTGCCAAGGTAGCAATCTACTAAAAATGCAATCTGAGTGAATGTAAAAAATGAAATACCAATAGGTAGGGCGATGTCCAAAGCGCTGATTTGTTGTAGGGAATCAAGAAAAAAATTAGCATTGTCAATAAAAAAGTTTGCATATTTAAAAAATGACAATAAACTTAAATTAAAGATAATCGCTATCGAAAGCCAAGCCTTTTCTCTAAGTATGGATATTTTTAGGCCAAACAAGTAATTAATGATGATTGATCCGATAAGAATCGGCAATGCTTTTATGCTGAACCATGCATAAAAAATAAGAGATGCAAATCCTAAAAATGCAGCGGCTGCCTGATGATTTTTTTTCCCCAGTGCAAAAAAAAGAAGGAAAACAAGCGGTAGAAATGCAAATAGGAATTCATATGAGTTAAATAACATGATAATTTAATTTAAATGTACTATAGTTATAGTATATGAATGCAACCTTGGAAATTTCAGTAATTATTCCGAGCTTTAACTCAGGCCGATTTTTGATTGATGCGGTCGAGTCGATTAATTGCAGTGCCAAACAGCCCAAAGAAGTAATCATAGTTGATGACTGCTCCACTGACAATATTTCATTAGAAATTGCTAAGTCTCTTGCAATTCGTTTTCAAAACATAATTCTTATTCAAGCTAGTCAAAATGTTGGGGCAATGCATGCTAGAAAGATTGGTATTGACCGCTCATCTTGCGAATACCTTTTTTTCTTGGATGCAGACGATTTTCTTGAGTCTGATGCGCTTGATGTTGCTTTTAATTCTTTGGATGGTCACGACGCTTGTTTGTTGGATCAATGGATTTTTTCTGATATTGGATCTTCGAGAGATATTGATATTAGTGGTTTAAGATTTCCTTTGTCCGGAAGGGATGCTGGCGCCTTAACTTTAAATGGATGGCAGATTCATACAAAGGCAGTATTCAAAAAAAATATTTACGAATCAGTCTTTCACAAAATTAATCATTTAAATTATGCTAATGTCGACGAAGTTCTTAGTAGATATATCATAGCCTCCACTTCATCATTTACAAGATGTGGTAAGAGATATATGGTTCGCATTAATCCTGGCTCTACAACAAGAAGCCTCTCAAAAAAAACAATTTCAGTTGCTTATTGCTTTAAAGATATTTACTATTTTTCTAAGGTTTACGGTTATTTAAATACAAGTAATCATTATGAGGGCTATATTTTTTCCGATGCTATAAGATTTTTTTGGTTTTTAAGAAGGAATAAAAAAGTATGGAAAAAAATGGAGGTATGGAATTGCGCTCAACACGCAATTAGAGAAAACTTGCATAATATTTCATTGTGGCCAGAAGTGAACGTTCATTTCTGGAAAATAAAAAAAAGTCTCTTTTTCAAGATAAAAATTTTTGTTAGGTATCGGTGGATGATGTTATTTACTTGACTTTTTAAGCCCCTATTTCTATTCGCTTTAAAAAAAATTTGCACCGATTATTGAGACAAGCAAACTTGATAAGTATATTATTTTTGTTCTTGATACTTTCTGGTCGTGTGGCGTTTTAAGATTATGAGAATCATTTATTTTAGCTTGAAACTATTGCCGGTTGAGTGAATGTGATGAAAAATTTTAATAAAGATCTGACAAAAAATATATCAGCTTAATGTGATATCTTTTTGTTCAAGATAATGGCTCTAGTCCCATTTAGGCGAAAATAGACCCCATGAAGATTTTGATTGTTAAATTATCCTCGTTGGGAGATGTTTTGCACAATTTACCCGTGGTTTGGGATCTGCGTGCCAAGTATCCAGAAGCTCAGATTGATTGGGTGGTGGAAGAGGGCTATGTGGGGCTTTTAGAGCCACTGAAGACTATTGCTTCGCCATCTGGTGTTTCTAGCGTTG
>JACCDN010871764.1_pt1 | contig 51482 bp, 38 predicted proteins | sample 7441691 | NCBI WGS metagenome assembly JACCDN01 (sample SAMN15323439, study PRJNA562643) | freshwater metagenome | isolation source: river surface water | place: USA:Blue River Watershed | collected 2017-08-16 | reverse complement strand
CCAAGCTAACGCGATAAGTGTACCGCCTGAGGACTACGGCCGCAAGGCTAAAACTCAAAGGAATTGACGGGGGCCCGCACAAGCGGTGGAGCATGTGGCTTAATTCGATGCTACGCGAAAAACCTTACCTAGGCTTGACATAGACTAGACCGGGTATGAAAGTACCCTTCCCTTCGGGGCTAGTTTACAGGTGCTGCATGGCTGTCGTCAGCTCGTGTCGTGAGATGTGCGGTTAAGTCCGTCAACGAGCGCAACCCCTGTCCTTAGTTGCCAGCGAGTAATGTCGGGAACTTTAAGGAGACTAACCTACTATGTAGGTGGGAAGTGGGGACGACGTCAAGTCAGTATGGCCCTTACGCCTAGGGCTGCACACGTACTACAATGCATGGTACAGAAAGAAGCAAGACCGCGAGGTAGAGCAAATCTCTAAAACCATGCCCAGTTCAGATTGAAGTCTGAAATTCGACTCCATGAAGCCGGAATCGCTAGTAATGGCGCATCAGCAATGGCGCCGTGAATACGTTCTCGGGCCTTGTACACACCGCCCGTCACGTCATGAAAGCTGGTTTTGCCCAAAGCACGTCCGCCAACCGAAAGGAGGCTACGTTTTAAGGCCGAACTAGTGATTGGGACGAAGTCGTAACAAGGTAGCCGTAGGGGAACCTGCGGCTGGATCACCTCCTTTCTAAGGAGAAATACCAATTGCATAAAGCAATGTGGGTATAATGGTCGTTATTTAGCATGCAAATGCTAAGTAAAGGACCGAACTAATCACACAAAATAACTTTTGAAAAAACAGTTAATCCTGTTCTTTGACATTCTTAGTTTGCAGTTAAATTCTAAATTTAAGGAAAAATCAGGGGCTGACCCCCCTCCCCCTTACTTGTAAAATGTTAAAATTACACATATAAGAGTTAAAATTTAGAACGCAATACTAAAAAACATATTTTATTATTAAGAAGTAAAATTTTGTAAAAGCCGCCGGGGCCGTAGCTCAATTGGAAGAGCGCCTGCCTTGCACGCAGGAGGTCGTCGGTTCGACCCCGATCGGCTCCACCAGCCTACGCTCTTCGAGCTTCGGCTGGCAGGCCACCCAAGCGAGGTTAGGGCCGAGAGTGCTGCTTAAAATCTATTATTAAGCAAGCAAAGCTCAAATAAAAAAATTGAAATATATAAAATTTTTTAAATTAAAAGCTTTCAATTTAAAGAGATAGTTTTGGCTTGGGCAAGCATTAAAGAAAGAGCGTATAAACAATACGTGACTGATGAAATGTCGCAGGCCAAACAAAATTAGAATTTAAATTCAAAGTTTTTTAAGGGCTCATAGCTCAGCTGGTTAGAGCACGCGCTTGATAAGCGCGGGGTCGATGGTTCAAGTCCGTCTGGGCCCACCAAACAGATATAAAATCAACGAGCACCCTCCCCCCCCTTATAAAAAAATACAAATAAGAATTTACTTTTAATACATAAAATAAGTAATACTAAGAATGACGTACAAATAATTGTACCATACAATTTTTGTTCTTTGACAGTTTAATGTAAGTATAACCAAATATTAAGTCTGTAAAGACCTAATGTGGGAAAAATTAGCGTTAGAAATACAATTTGAACGATAATATCTATTCTTACGATAGACAAACATCCAAGGGCGATAGGTGAATGCCTTGGTGACACTAGGCGATGAAGGACGTGGCAAACTGCGATAAGCTTCGGGGAGTGGTTAACACACTGTGATCCGGAGATTTCCGAATGGGGCAACCCAGTGCGTTTTAAAACGTACTATAGTTAAGTGAATACATAGCTTAATTAAGCGATACCTGCTGAAGTGAAACATCTCAGTAAGCAGAGGAAAATAAAGCGAAAGCGATTCCCTCAGTAGTGGCGAGCGAAAGGGGAACAGTCTAAACCAACAGAATTTATTCTGGTGGGGTTGCAGGACCTCAATGTGAGATTCTCGAACGATAGAAAAATCTTCTGGAAAGAAGAACCATAGAAAGTGATAGTCTTGTATTCGAAATCTGAAGAGACTCTAGAGGTATCCTAAGTAGCACGGGACACGTGAAACCTCGTGTGAATCAGCGCGGACCACCGCGCAAGACTAAATACTAAGTGTCGACCGATAGTGAACCAGTACCGTGAGGGAAAGGTGAAAAGAACCCCGAGAGGGGTGTGAAATAGTACCTGAAACCTGTTGCCTACAAGCTGTCGAAGCCCCCTCGTGGGGTGACGGCGTACCTTTTGCATAATGGGTCTGGGAGTCACTGTGTGCGGCAAGCTTAAGGCCTAACGGGCTGGAAGCGAAGCGAAAGCGAGTCTGAACAGGGCGATAGTCGCATGCAATGTACCCGAAGCGGATGTGATCTACCCATGGCCAGGTTGAAGCATGAGTAAAATCATGTGGAGGACCGAACCCGTGAACCTTGAGAATTTCTGGGATGAGCTGTGGGTAGGAGTGAAAAGCTAATCGAACACCGTAATAGCTGGTTCTCTCCGAAATATATATAGGTATAGCCTCGTGCGCTGACTAATGGGGGTAAAGCACTGAAAAGACAAGGGCCCACACCAGGGTACCAACTCTTATCAAACTCTGAATACCATTAGGTGTAGCACGGGAGACAGTCTGTGGGGGATAATCTCCATAGGCGAGAGGATAACAATCCAGACCACCAATTAAGGCCCCTAAATTGCTGCTAAGTGGAATAATGAAAGGATGTAAATTTACATAGACAATAGGGATGTTGGCTTAGAGGCAGCCATCATTTAAACAGTGCGTAACAGCTGACCTATCGAGTGAATTTGCGCCGAAAATGATCGGGACTCAAGCAGTATGCCGAAATTGTGGGATCAGAAATGATCGGTAGGAGAGCGTTCCAACAAGGGCTGAAGCTGATCGGAAACGAAAAGTGGACCAGTTGGAAGCGAGCATCCAGACATAAGTAACGATAAACACGGTTGAATTCCGTGTCGCCGTAAGGATAAGGTTTCCTGGGGAAGGTTCGTCCTCCCAGGGTTAGTCGGGAGCTAAGACGAGGCCGTAAGGAGTAGTCGATGCACAACAGGTTAATATTCCTGTACCACTGTATATGCGTTATTACTATAGGAGTGACGGAGAAAGCTAACCTAGCATAGTTTTGATAATCTATGTCTAAGCGCAAAGGCTATCCAGTAGGCAAATCCGCTGGGTATTAAAGCTGAAACGTGATGGGATCCTGAAGCCACGGCCGAAGGAGATTAGGTGATGCTCTGCTTCCAAGAAAAGCTTCGATAGGAGTATATAAAGTGCCCGTACCAAAACCGACACAGGTATCCGAGATGAGTATTCTAAGGCGCGTGAGTTAAGTCTCTTTAAGGAACTCGGCAATATGACCCCGTATCTTCGGTAGAAGGGGTGCCTATGTAAATAGGCCGCAGTTAAGAGGCCCAACCAACTGTTTAACTAAAACACAGCTCTCTGCTAAGTCGTAAGACAACGTATAGGGAGTGACATGTGACCAATGCGGAAAGGTGAACGCCTAGGGTGCAAGCTCTGGGTCTAAGCCCCCGTGAATGTCGGCCGTAACTATAACGGTCCTAAGGTAGCGAAATTCCTTGTCGGGTAAGTTCCGACCTGCACGAATCATGTAATGAGTTGGGTGCTGTCTCAAAGAGATGCTCAGTGAATTTGTAGTCGCGGTCCAGATGCCGCGTTCCCGCAGCAGGACGGAAAGACCCTATGAAGCTTTACTATAACCTGGTATTGTTGCTTGATTTTTAATACGTAGAATAGGTGGAAGACTATGAAGCTTTTCTTCAGGGAAAAGCAGAGTCGACAGTGAAATACCACTTTTTAATCATTAGGCATCTAACCTTGATCCATTAGCTGGATAAGGAACAGTGCTAGGGGGCTAGTTTGACTGGGGCGGTCTCCTCCTAAAGTGTAACGGAGGGTTGCGAAGGTTTCCTCAAGCTGGTTGGCAACCAGCTGGCGAGCGTATGGGTATAAGGAAGCTTTACTGTAAGACATACAAGTCGAGCAGTTACGAAAGTAGGCCCAAGTGATCCGGTAGTTGGAAGTGGAACTGCTACCGCATAAAGGATAAAAGCTACTCTAGGGATAACAGGCTGATCGCGTCCAAGCGTTCATAGCGACGACGCGGTTTGGCACCTCGATGTCGGCTCATCACATCCTGGGGCTGGAGAAGGTCCCAAGGGTTTGGCTGTTCGCCAATTAAAGTGGTACGCGAGCTGGGTTCAGAACGTCGTGAGACAGTTCGGTCCTCTATCCGCTGTGGGCGTTGGAGATTTGAGGGGTTCATTCCTTAGTACGAGAGGACCGGGAATGACATGCCTCTGGTGTTCCGGTTGTCATATCAATGGCAGCGCCGGGTAGCTAAGCATGGAAGAGATAAGCGCTGAAAGCATCTAAGCGCCAAGCTCCTCCCAAGATAAGATCTCCATGGGGTTTTACCCCAGAAGAGTCCTGGTAGACCACCAGGTTGATAGGCTAGATGTGTAAGTGGAGTAATCCATTGAGCTAACTAGTACTAATGACTCAATTGTTTGTATCGTAAGAATAAGATATATACGTTATTGACAAAACGCTAAGTTTTTTAAATTATATTTACATTAAACTCAATATTTCCAATACGTACTGTTAATACAAACTGGCAGTACATTTGAAAGGCTTAAAAGTAGTTTTAGTCTATAATCACTCTCAATTCTTTAATAACAGTACGAGGAATCAATCTGGTGATCATAGATGAGGTGAAACACTCGTTCCCATCCCGAACACGCCGGTTAAGCCCTCAATCGCCGATGGTAGTGCAGCCCCGATGCTGTGTGAGAGTAGGTAGTTGCCAGTATAATAACCCGCTTTATTCCTAAAGAGTAAGCGGGTTTTTTATGCCTCAAAAGCTACGTATAAAGTCAAAAATGATAGATTAAAATAAAATTAGGACAAGTTAGTCTGAATCTTAATGTTTATAAAATCTATTTTTAAAAAATATATATAAATTAAGATTAAAATATATTAATTTTTTTGTTAAAGTTTAAATTTTATACAGATATTTTTTTGACTAAAACCATGATCAGGTATGACCATTTATTTTTGAGCAAATGTAACTTAATCATATTCAGCCTTCACGCTACCTGACAAAAAAAAGGGGGAAAGCTAAAGGCTTGATAAACAGCGAGAAAGCTGACAGCAAGATTTTATAAAAAACAAAAAACCCAGCTAACCGATATGTGAGTGTATTGCATAAACCCAGCTAAAAACTATTGAAGGTCACTTTTCAGGCCCCCCTTCATTAGTTCATTTTTTATCACTGTAACTCCTCCTTTTCCGCTTTCTATGCGCCCTAAATATTTTTTGTCAGGTATGTTGTTCAGCCTTAATAAAAAATTAATCTCAAAGCTTTTTCTTGAAGAAGCTCGTGCATGAAATGATAAGTAACTCCTTCATTACTATTTTGCTTATAAGTTGCTAAACCTTCTAAGGTCCTGTATGTTTCAAGAACTCTCTTGAGTAAAACTGCTCTTACCACTGGGTCATAAAAAGAGTAAACTAAGCGATACAGACTCTTGATATCATAATTTTTAGGACAAGGCAAGCGGAGTGCTTTTAACTCTTCTGTTAAAATAAGAGGCCCTTCATCTAGCTTTGGGACCATATGGAAACAAGCAGCACCTGGGCGTCCCCTAACGATAGTAGACCATAAGAGACCATCGGCACCCCGTACATAAGGTAAATAACCAGGGTGTATATGAATAAATTGAGTACTGGGAAGGTCTAGAATGCGCTTAGGTACTAATCCTCCGCCTGTAAATAAATAGGTGGTAGGACCGAGGGATTTCAGTAAATTTAAAAGGGTTTCACTTTTAAATCCATCAGAACCATAGTCACAATAAAGGTGTTCTTCTGCGATTATTTTTGAATCAATGTTTTTTTGATTAAAAGTGTCAAAAAAAGTTTCAGGAAGTTCGTAATTTTGACTAATTATATGTTTTATAGGATCAAAAACATTTTTTTGGCCCATGAAATATTTAGGCCAGTAATTATTTCTTAAGGATTCTTGTAGATAAAGAAAAGGATCTCGAAGCTTTCTAGGTAGCCAGCGTAAATATTTATGGCCATTATAGAGTTTAATTAATCGTTTAGCTCTGTACCCTAGTAAATGTAAGGTACTTAAGTATGCTCTATATATGGGCCCCTCATAGGCTAAAATAGTTAAATTTAGGGTTTTGATAGCCATAAAGGTAAAAGTTGGTTATAAATGAAAGAGATAAAATCATGACATTTGAGAGATTCGGGCATATTATCTCGTAACTTTAATAAGCTATTGATGCACTTAAATGCTATAGCTTTATCTGAAGGTTTTTTAAGTGAAAGCTTTGATAAGCAAAAAGCTAATAAAAGAAAGACGGCCTCCCATCCTGGCTCATTTAAAAGATCTTCTGTTATGGCTTTTTGGAAATGAGGATCATAATCTGAGTAGAGTTTTTTATGGACATCTATTTTGTGGCATAAACTATGAATAAATTCAAGCTTAGGAGCCTCAGCCTCAAGCTGCTCTTTTAATAGTTGCTTAAAACCTGCTTGAAAGCTAGCTAGAGAAGGCATAAAAGCCTCTCGCCACTCTTGTAAAAAATTAAAATTAGTTTCCATATATACAGTTTTTTAGAAATGTATGTGCGTAAATAGGTGCATCGAGGGGCTTCAAGGGTTGACGTACTGCAAAGAGAATAGCCTCATGCTCATTAGGATTTTGAGTGGTAAACGTACCATGGTCTCCCTGCACAAGGATCATAGCGCTAGGATCTTTTGCGATGATAGCCTCTAAGTAGTATAAGAGCTTAGGATTTAGACCTTGGATTTGTTCAATATACTGGGCACAGTAGTCTGCTTTTGCATAAGCATGGGGTCCTACTTCATTCTCTCCCCAAATCTGAGCCGCATGATCGTTATGAAAAGATCCTTCTTTGTTTAAGATAAAGGGTGCATGGGGAAGGTCTAAGTGAATATAATAAAAATGCTTACCATCTTTAGGTTCAAAATGACAGAGCCTATTCCAAATATTTTCCTGTCTTTGAAATAGCCGTTTATTCAGAGTGCTGATAAGGGGAGTACTTACTAGTTTTGTACGGTATGAACAAGCATATAGAAACTCTAAAAAACTTGTTTTCGGCAAAGGATCTAAAGAGTCGAACTGAGATAGATTGTGAAGAAATGGAAAGCGTGGCTCTAAAATATGAAGTGTATAGCCTTCGTGTTTTAGATTTTTTAATAAAGGAGCTGCTTGGAGGGTATAATGCAAACATAAGGATGTACAAGCGTTAGGATTCCACTCTAGAGGCTGTAAATAGGTATTGATGGCTTTCAAAGTAGGGTAATGTGGCACACTACCATCGGGCGTAGAAAAACCTAATCGCTCTAGTTCTTGATAGAAAGAACTATTATCAAATTGATAGTATGTTTTTAAGACTTCTTTACTGGTATAAGCATCGCAGATAATCCAATAAATATTTTCTGAACAAGATACAGCTAAGGGGGGAGTTGACTGTGAGAGCAGCTGCATGGCTTCCTGGCGAGCTTTGTAATCTTCCTGAAACAGTTTATAGCTATTAAAAGCTAACAAGAGAGCTAAACCCATACAAAGGGGCTTTGTGGGTAGTTTTTTAAGAGAAAAGTAAACTAAGCTTATTAGTATAAAACGCAGAATAGTATCTACTAAGAGACTACAAGCGCCTAGTGGGATAATCAATCCTATGTACAACGCCCAGGCTACTCTGAAAGAAAGCCCTAGGGCTGATAATATGAAATGAAGTGCTAGGAGTCCAAAAAAGGCCTGAATTAACAGTGTATAATTGCTGGCAAAATAGCCTTGGTTTTGGCTATAAGTCATCACGCATAGTAAGCAAGGCAATAAAAGGCCTAAAGCTGTATTTCGAAGAATTTTTTTCATAAAAAAGAGAGATCTATCTTTAAGTCTTCAGCCCTGTCAAACTCAGCCCATTCCCCGTATATAGGCACACCTAGGAGGAGCTGGTCTTGGTGAAGTAGGTAGCGCAGAAAATCTGTGATATAGGCATTTTTAGGATTGGGCTCTTCTTTACAAAACTGATGGTAGAGCTCTTTAAATTTTTTTGTATAGGAAGAGGAAATCTTAAAAAGACCAATATATTGCCCCTGAATGTCTGACAAGGTTTTTGGTTTTTGGCCTAGGTCTTGGATATGGCGGCTCTGAGGGTCCCACTTGAAAGTTTCAGCATCTTTTAGGGGGTCTTCCATCCGTTGTTCCCAGTAAGCTTTCCAATTTTGATCTGTTATAATATTGATAGGCCCTTCGGAGCAGAGGAGTTTTTCTAAAACAGCAGGTGCGTAAATGATGTCTCCATAAGAAATGACCCAATCACAGTCATCCTTCATGGCTGCTTCAGCGCAGAATAAGCTGTAGAGCATATTGGTGCTTGCATAGTCTGGATTTGAAAAAAGGCGATAGTCTTGCGGGAGTTGATCCTGCCGGTAGCCTCCAATCAGGTTAATCTGTGAAAGCCCAAGTTGTTTGCAGGCTTCTAGCTGATGATGCAGCAGAGGTTTTCCTTTATACGGGACGAGACACTTGGGTTTATCTTCGGTATACGGGCGCAAGCGTTTTCCTTCTCCTGCGCACAAGATAAAGAGCTGGGTAGAGCTTAAGTCTTTGGGAGAGTGCATGGTCTTGGTTTGAAAAAAGTATTTAAAAAAACTGAAAACCAAGAAGACAACGAGTCTTCTCTTTCAGGATGCCACATGCAAGCAACGATAGGAAAAGTAGTATGTTCCATCGCTTCACAAGCGCCTTGTTCATCAAAGGCAATGCCCTTAAAAGCTTTAGGAAGGGCTTCTAGACTATAACGATGATAAGAATTCACCTTAACAGATCGTTCAGGAAAGCCCGAGCTATTGGCTTGAAAGCTAACCGTGTGCTCACAGGCGACATGTCCTGCAATGGGCTTTAGATTTCCTCCAAAGTACTCTGTTAAAAAAAGCATACCATGGCAGATGCCAAGCACGGGTAAGTTTTTCGATAGGGCATAATCCACTATTTGGCTTTCAAGCTTGTAGCGAGAGGGGTGGTCTCCTCCTCCGCTGAGAATGAAACCATCCAGGCCTAAGGCTTCAAAAAACGTAGCAGCGTCCGTGGAGCTATTGGGTAAAGGAACTAAATATGCCTGAATACTTTGTAAGAGCCGATGCCAGCGCTGATCTAGGCAGTCTCGTACTTCCTGGTGCTGGTCTATGTCTACTCTCTGGCTAACGCCTATTTTTAGCATCTTAGTGGATAATTTTAATACTTTGGCTAGCACAGTCTAATTCTATAAACTGAGCTAGTTTTAATTTTTCAAATAGGGCATTGCCTATGCCAATACTGGCTGCTAGCTTAAATTCAGCTGAACGTATCGCCATATGCGAGTTGGGCCCACCATACACGGTAATCAATCCTCCGATAGCATAGTTAAAGATCCAATCAAAGCCAGGATCTGCCTTTTCTATTAAAACGATCTTACCCTTTAAGGCTTCACCTTGAGTTTCCTTTGAATTCTCTAAGTACACAAGAGCCGCCTGAATGGATTGAGAGCCAATGAAATTAGGTAGGGTTTTTGGCAAGGCAAAAGAGAAGAAGTCACTCGTTTGAGTGATCAAGGGCGGCAACTCTATAGCTTGAGTGATTCTATGGTAGTCTTGCCCTTGCTCTATTTCTTTTTTGAGTACGTTTGCTATGTTTTCTCCTTTTAATATTCCATGTTTTATATCTAAAATAGTACTGATAGGTAGATGTGCGAGGTCTTGTGCTGTCAAGCCATAGTCTCTACCGAGGGTTTCAATCAGATCTAAAATAGCTGAAATATAGCGAGTAAAGACGAATTTTGAATATTCTCTTCCCGCAATAGCCTCTTCTAGAAAGCGTTTAAACTGTTCTAAATTCACCCCAAATGTGTGATGTAAGAGCTCTTCAAAGGCTGGATTAGAAAAGGGTTGATAGTGTTTTTGATGCTCTACTGCCTTGCTGGACTGAGAGAACATATACTTATTGGGGTCTGTCTTATACGCAGGAGAGGTAATGTCATAGGTTCCTGGGCGTAGATGGCCGTATTTATGGATAAACTCTGCCTTAGGCAGGTTACCTTTTAAGACCTGATGGGTTTCTTCAAAAAAAGCACCCGTGATGGTCTGAATAGGATCTAGCAAAGCATCCTTTTCTTGCTCTGTCACAATACCCTGAGCCAGGGCAGATTTAATGAAGGAGCTCGCAATAAAACCGCAGCGGGCTAAGTGCGCAAAGTTTAGAGTGCCTTGTTTACAGGTTTCTAAAAGAATATAGATGTGATCATAAGGGGCTAAAGGTGTACTCACAATCGCATCAAAACGCTGGTTGAGCCTATCCATAGCTGTATATTCTTGGCTACATTTGTTAAAAGCAGCTTGGGTTAAGGCCCTTAGGCTCATTTTATAATGTGTAAACTCTTCTGGGGATAAGCCTGCTCCTTGCGTTAAAAGGCTTTGCCAGCGTTCATCAAAGTCAAACGTTTCACAGGTAGGCATCACCATAAACTCTAGTTTATCATGCCACTCCGGGTGCTGACGCAAGCGCTCTACATAGTACTTGACTAGTTTTTGAGTCGTACCTGTTTCCAGAGCTGCCGGTAGAAACGAGTGAATGCTCGCCCTCACGTCTATATAAGGGTGGCCGGCAAAACAGGTAATGAGCGGATAGGGCCGAACATCCTTGTAGCCAAATTCTGCTCTTTGTTGGGCCCAAACAGCGTTGGTGATCAGCTCCTGATAGAGGGAGATCGCTAAGGTTTTGGGTTTTATTCCCACAATTTCAGCCGGGTTCCAATCTGGCATAACGCCAAAAATGGTCTTCTCTCCCACGACAAAGGGATGACCGGTTTGTAAGTCCTCAAAGCGCTGTGCTACAGCTCTTAAATGTTGGTCTAAGCTTTCATCGTTCAGCTCCCGTAAGTGCTGCAGTACAAGAGGGCGTACCTGAAAGATATAAAGCTCTCTGTCTTCTGTTATAGCAAATTCTATATCTAAAGCATCAAATTGAGCCAAGTGCTCTATCTCTTGTATCGCTTCGTAGAGGCTGGGGAAAAACTCAGGCGCATGCTGAGGCAGAGGCGCTAGCTTCCAATGATAAAAAATCTGGTCTGTTTGGCTTGTACCGCTAGTTACCGAGGCAGTATCCTTGCCGTCATAGTTTATCACGCAGTAGGGAGCTCCACAATTGAGACTACGCGTAAAGGCAACACCGCTATACTTCACATTTTGGAGCATGGGCTGCACTAAAACCTGGTCTTTATCACTTCCGCCCTCATAGGAGGCAATGACAGTCTCAATCGCTTCTTTTAATTCAGATAGAGTAGGAGCAATATTGAGTAAGCTTTCAAATTTTCCAGCATTGGCCTTTTTAAAACCATCCTCTTGCAAAGAACTACTCCTGACGACTAAGGCTTGCGAGCCAAACTTCTGTTGTATTTTTTCAATAATACTGGTAGGCTGGTTTCTCCACTCTTTAACAGAAAAATGTACCTGGCTTGAGATCTTTGCCTTCGTAATGCGCTTACGTAAAGTTTGCAAGGTTTGGGCCTTAGTCGTTAAAACAAAGCGCGAGACGTCTTCTGGCTTTAAAACCTCTGCCCATAGGCCATTGGCTTCTACTACTTGAATGTTAGCATTGCTTTCAAGTAAATGAGAGATAAGGCCTGATAGCCGGGGTTCTTGAATGTTTTCGGGGAAGGACTCCTTTAAGGCTTTTAAGACTGTGGGCTTTAGATACATAAGGCCTATAAAGGCTTGTTTGATAGGCTTATGAGCGGTAGTGGTATCAAAGTTGCAATATACGGTTTCAAGATTTGGCTTAGAGTCTAGACCTTCTAGGCCAGAGTCTAGAGCGAGAATGACGTCTGAGTGCTGGTCTTGGCTAGCTTGCAAAATACTTTCAACGAGCTTAGGCTGAATGAGTATATCCCCATAGCAGATAAAAGCGGGCAAGCTAGGGTCTATTTCTGCTAGGCGTAGGGAGTCTAGCGCGCCTGTATGGTCCCACTCAGGATTGAGGATAAAATGAAGCTGTGGATAGTGCTTGGTGATTTTTTCAATCTGATAGCCTCCCACGAAAGTATAATGGGTTTCTTTAGGGTCAAAAGCACTCAGGAGCCAATCGAGGGTACGCTTCGTATCATCAATTGTAATGATGGCTGGATTCTCCAGAAATTGGTTTGACTTTCCAGCCCCTAGGATGATTAATTGCTGCTTCAATAGATTCATATGATGTCTTGGTTTTCTAAGTTATGGAATGAGTATAAAGATCACAATCTTTTTTTTAGTGAGGCGCATCGTCAACACCGAAAATTAGTTTTTTACTCTGAAGGGGAAATTTACTTTCAAACCTTTGCTCCCTTTATAGAAGAGCTTCTGAACTTACCCGGCTTTAGTTGTTCTTATATTAGCTCCGACAGTAAAGATCCTGTTTTTAAGAATCCCCCGATCGGGCTCTATCCATTTTATTTTAATCATTTTCTCAAGTCTGTCTTTGATAAGATAGACGCTCAGTGTTTTGTATTTACAATGCCAGATCTCAATACCTACCACCTGAAACGATCTCCGCATACAAAGGAATACATTTACCTATTCCATGCGTTTTCTAGTACCCATTTGCAGTATAATGAAAAGGCATTTGATGCCTATGATACGGTATTTTGTGTAGGCCCTCATCATCTTGCAGAGATACAAAAGAGGGAAAAGCTTTACAATCTAGCCCCGAAAAAGCTCTTGCCTATAGGCTACCCACGTATGGATAGCTTTTATAAGCGTTATCAAACTCACCCTCAAGTGCCTTCTGCAAGGCCCAAAGTCTTAATCGCTCCTACCTGGAGTATGGCCAGCATTCTTGAGAATGGAATTGAAACCATTATCGACGTTTTATCACCAGAGTCTCTCGACGTTACGCTCCGGCCTCATCCAGAATTTCTAAAACGTCGCCCTCAATTAGCTAAGAAACTAGAACAGAAGCTTGCAGCCTTAGATCATTTTACCTGGGAAACTCATTTTTCATCCGAGGACAGTTTGTTGAATGCCGATATACTCATTACAGACCGCTCTGGTATAGCCTTTGAGTATGCCTTTGGAAAAGAAAAGCCTGTTATTTTTATAAATACCCCCTTTAAGGAGCATAATCCCCAGTGGAAGGCACTAGATTTAGAGCCTATTGAGCTACAACTCAGAAAAGAGCTAGGCATCGAACTTCAACTTTCAGATTTACACACACTTCCGCAGAGCATACACGCTCTCTTGCAAGAAAAGGACCAGTGGAGAGAGCAGCTCAAAGCTCTAAGAGAAAAAACTGTTTTCAATTGGGGCTCTTCCGCCAAAGCGGGAGTGAATTATCTTGCAAAGGTTTTACCTCATCCCCTCAAAAGCCTCTAAAGCCCTTTTCCGAGCCTGCGCATGGTCTACAATGGGTAGGGGGTAGTTTATGCCTAAGTCAATCCCAGCAGCTTTTAGGATAGACTGAGGGGCAGTCCAGGGTTGGTGGATATAGGGTGGGGGCAGTTTTTCTAAGACAGGAAGGTATTGTTTAATGTACTGGCCTTGGGGGTCAAACTTTTCACTCTGCAGAATGGGGTTAAAGATTCTAAAGTAGGGCGCGGCGTCTGCTCCACAACCGCTCACCCATTGCCAGCCGAGGGTATTACTCGCTAGGTCGGCATCCACTAGCGTATCCCAAAACCACCTAGCACCCTCCTGCCAGGGAAGGAGCAAGTGCTTGACTAAAAATGACCCCACTATCATGCGCACTCTATTATGCATCCAGCCTGTTTGCCACAGCTGCTGCATCCCTGCATCTACGATGGGGTAGCCGGTTTTGGCTTTTTTCCAGGCTCCAAAGTGGGGCGGATTATTTACCCAAGGAAAGGTTTTGTATGCACTCCGTAGAGGCTCATTTGGGGTATGAGGAAAGTGATGCAGGAGGTGGTAGGCAAACTCTCTCCAGCCAATTTCTGCCAGATACTTACTCACACTGGCTGAGTTTTGAAGGTTTAGGCTAGTTACCTTCTGCCAGATCTGCCGTGGGCTCAGCTGGCCAAAGTGTAGGTAGGGTGAAAGGCGAGAGGTTCCTTCTTTGCCTGGATAGTCCCGCTGCATATCGTAGGTGAGTAGGGCTTCTTGGCAAAAAATATTCAGAGCCTTATGGGCTCCTTTCTCAGTCGCATCCCAGGTTTTTTCGATTTCCTGATACCAAGGAATCTTGGGCAAAAGTCCTAGATCTTCTAATTCTAGGCTTTTCGGCCAAGTATTGGGGCAGGGTAGGGCCTTGAGGTCTCCTGTATGGGGATTTTCTTTGGGAAGGGAGAGGCAGTGTTTCCAAAAAGGAGTAAAGACTTGAAAGGGCTCTCCTGCTTTATTTTGAATGCTATCAGGCTCATGCAAAAGGGTGTTATTGTAGAGGCGAAGGGGTATATTTAGAGCTTTTAGGGCCTTCGTTAGGGATATTTCTAGGTCTTGCTCAAAGGGTTCATAGCGTTTACCTGTGTAAATAGCTTTTATATCCCAATCTTTGAATAAGGATTTAAAGTATTCCAGCGGGTCTCCTTTGGTTACGGTGAGGCGGCTGGAGAAAAAGTTTAAGTTCTGCCGTAGGCTATCTAAGGCCTGGTGGAGCCACCAAGCAGACACTCCTTGGGTTTTCCAGGACGGTTTTGCTCCTTCATAATCAATGTATAGGGGGACAATCGGGTATCCACTCTTAAGGGCAGCATTCAGGGCCCAATTATCTTTGAGTCTAAGGTCAGAGCGAAACCAAACGATGACGATTGCATCCATTAAACATTGATTACACTATTAATAAGACTGGATTAAATAAGACTGCAGGCTTTTCAAGGCTTCTAGCTTGTCTTCCAGGGGCCATGTTTGTTCTTCCTTGGTGGATAAATCTTTTAGCTTGATATACATACGGCCTTCATATGGATAAAAGCTGACGGTCATCCGGGCCTTGCTTTCATAGGCTAGGCGTTCTTGCTTGGCTAAGGGGAGATCTTTTAAAGCATAGTCTACCTGGTAGCCGAGGCTTCTTAGGGTGCCAACTTCGGCAAAGGCCGCCTGACTTGCATCGGGTGCTTGAGGGTCATACACGATAAAAACATCGGGCGTTTTGTAGTGTTGGTATAAATCTGGAGGCAGCAGGTCTTTTTCTTTTAAAATATCCAGCAAAGTCACATCTCCCAGGCCAAAACCCACAGCAGGCAGGTCAGAGCCGCTAAGCTTGCCTAAGAGTTCATCATAGCGCCCTCCTCCAGCGAGGGCTCTTCCTTGGCCTGTGGCTTCAAACGCTTCGAAGACAAAGCCCGTGTAGTACGCAAGGCCTCTCACAATAGACAGGTCAATCCGGATAAACGCTCCCACCCCTAGGCCCTCCAATCTATCTAGCAACGCTTTCCAGTCTTTTAGGCGAGCCTTAGCCTTGTCTTTTAAAGAAACATCGGGCCAAGCCTGCTCTATAAAGGTCTCTAGCTCTGGCAGGCTTTTAATATTTAAGACTTGAGCGGTTTTTTGAATAAAGCCTTCTAGCCTATCTTGTAGATACGGAGCAAAGGATGCTTTAGTAGATGCTAGAGGCCCATCTAGCTTGTCTAGGAGGGGAAGAATAGCCTCACACTGAATAGGATTTAGGCCAAAACTTTCTAAAAATAAGGACCATAGGGCCCTATCACTCAATCGTAGCGCAAAGTCCCCGGGCTTGAGACCAAAGGACTTAAAAGACTGTATCAATAAAGCCATACACTCAGCATCTGCGTGGTGGGAGGCCTCGCCTAGGAGGTCTACATTCAGCTGATAAAAAGATCGTAACCGTCCCTTCTGAGGCCTTTCGTAGCGAAAGCACTCCGCTAGACTAAACCATTTGATCGGTTTTTTAAGGGCAGCCCCTCTTGTTCCTACTAGGCGGGCTAAGGAGGGTGTCATCTCTGGCCGTAAAGCAACAGCCCTTCCCCCTTGGTCTTGAAAGTGAAAGAGCTGTTTGACAATCTCCGTCCCAGATTTTTGGGTAAAGAGCTCTAGGGGCTCTAGCACGGGGGCATCATATTCTAAAAAGTTAAAGCTACGTGCGCAAGCCCGCCATTTATCAAACACATAGGCCCGCAAACAGGTTTCTTCTGGGTAAAACGCTCTAAATCCTGGAAGACTTTGTATCATAAGATAATCCATCCTACCCTAGAGATTCTTAGCCTTTCATCAAGGGTTTTTTTAAGCGTTAAGACTTTCTAGGTCTCTAGGAGCATGCATTTAAAGAGCTCAAAGGGGTTATCCTTTAGGCTCTAGAGAGGATATATTGAGACTGATCAAAGCTCAAGCTAAGGCAAAACCGTAAGCAGCCCTAGTTCCTGAAGCACTCTCGCCAAGGCTTCTTTACTAAAGCCTGTGCAGAGGGTAATGTCGTATACCTCATTAACGGTTGAGTCCTTGTCCTTGTAGTAGTATTCTTTTTTATCCATGAGTTTCAGGATATCCTGTTTTAGGGTCAGTTGGATATACTCATGTTTACTATCAGAACCTTGTGCAGCGTTGGCTAAAGCTTGTTTCGCTTCGTGTATGCTTCCAAGAAAGGCTAACACGCCACTGGACATAGGGTCTTGAGTATTTAAAGTACCCAGGTCTGCCTCTTGGGTACAGTCCTCAGTCTTAAAGAGTTCCTCTTTTTTAAGGGGTAATTCAGAAGCCGTTGCTAGGCTAGACCATAGCTCTTGGCCTATGGCCTTCCACGTGTTTTCAAAGGTAAAGGCATCGGTAAAGGCTTCCAAAATATTCGCCTTGGTAGTCTTAGCGTCTGCAATAAAGTTTTTAACAACTGCGCAATTTACGTCAAAGCTCGCATGACTGCTCTGAGCCCTTAAGCCTAATTCTTGCCCGGCTATGCCTACAATAGCAAGACCGATATGGGTATTCCCAAAAACTCTCTTATCATTTAAGCATGGATGACTTAAAACTGTATTCAATTTTTCCGGGAAGGATCCGTCAGCCGCTTCCGGGCTATACTGTACGCATTGCTTTCCATTACGAAGCTCATTCGTGTTTTCTAGTACCCAGTTGAGGCGTATCTTATAGAGGCTGTTCAGCACTTTCTGTGTCTCTTTTTTCAAAGCGGCTTCTTCTACAGTTAATGCCTTTTCATCAGCTTGCATAGCTGGTGACTCTGAAAGACGTATATGCATATACGCTGTTTCTATTTCCTGATGGTCGCCTCCTTTGCAAGTCTGCATATTTTCCATTAGATCCGACACTATGCTCAGCGCATCCGCTATCTTATCTTCCTGTTTGAGCTTATCTATATGTATAGCAATCGCTTTCATCTTATTCCCATGCGAAGCAGTCGCGTTTTTGGTGTTCAGCGCAGTTTTCAAGACGCTCCTCCCATCTTCATTAAAATAGTCAAGGTACTCCGCTTCTAAGGTCTCATTCTTTGTAATATCTTTCTTGAGCCTTTCTATGTCTGCAATATCATCAGTTTGGGATATAGCCATCTCTTTTGCCTCTCTGTAGGCCTGGCAAAGGCTTTGTATCACTCTTTTAAAGTAAGCAAAATCGATAGTCTCAAAGCCTTCTTGCCACTCTGCATTCATAACAGCTGGCAAAGCATAGGCACCTGCACTCAGGCATACCTTTTGGCCATTCCTCATAAGGCTCGCAAGCTGCTCTTGCTTTTTAGCTAACACATCCTCCAAAGCTACTGACTCTTTCGACTGTTCTAAAACTCTTGCGTACAAAGCATACGGTGAATCTCCCCCTTTGGCTTCTAGAGCCAAGATCGTAGTCAGCGCATCCATATTGTCATTATCTAGGTTTAGTAAAGCCCGAGCAGCTGCTAGTTTCATCTTTTTTACCCCTTCCAATGGCTCACCCTCCAGGCCTTCTATAGAGGTATTCATGGTTTTTACCACTAATGCCAGAAATTTATGATCCAGGAGTTTTTCATAAAACATAGTTTGACTATTAATACGAGGGTTTTGAACCAGCTCTTCAGCTAGGATCTTGATGTTATCAGGGTTTTTTAATGTATTAAAAACTTTATTGACAAAGTACACTCCATCAATGTGATTATCAGTATGATATAATTCTCTGACAACTTGTATGAGCTCTTCATCCATATTGATATTTCGACAGGAAGAGTCATCCAATAGGGCCCCCGCAGCAGCCAACTTCATTTCTTGTGCTACTGATAATTCTCCCCCAGCTAGGCCCGCTATAGAAGTGTTCATAGCATTGAGTACTAGATCTAAAATACGGTTCCGAAGGAGTCCTTGATAAAACGCTTCTTGACTATTAATAAAAGGATACTGAATCACCTTTTTAGCTAAGCTATGAATAATATGTGGGTTATTTATGGAGAGAAAGAAATTTATAATAGTGGTTACAGCTTCTCCCAAATCTAAGCCGAGCACCTGTGCATCCACAGGATTATTCATAGAATATGCATTCAGTGCTGTAATACTTGCCTCAACACACGGCAGCAATAATTTGTTCTTAAAATCAAGAGCTTCATCACTCAAAGCTGCTATAAGCGGTACATGCATATGAAATTCGTCCTCTTTCAAGAGCCCAATCAGCTTGAGTACTATTTCATCTTTTGCCCTAGAAGTTTCTAATTTTAATGCTGCTTTTTCTCGATGACTAAAATGGAGACTTTCATCATTGGCAAGAAGCCTAAATTGATTGTTTCTTTGTCCTTTGTCATCGATTTTAGAACAGAGTAATATACGAAAATGAATATCTTCTCTTGGGTCAGTAATGATCTCCTCCAAGACTTTTTGCTGAACCCCTTTATTTTTTATATTCTCAATATATATAGGTCTGAAATATAGAGACTCTTTTATGGATTTTGCTAAATACACATAAGCTGCATCTTTTTTTTCTACGTTTAAAATATGATTGTTAACAGATTGAAGTTTATTGAAGCTCTTTAGAGAAGCTACTTTAATAACATGCAGATAAAGATCATCTTTTTCTGCTATAGGCATGGTAGCTAAATTTTGAATGGAGGTCAGTTTTTTTCTAAATCCATCAGCAGTAGCAGCGGGTTGCTTAATTTCTAAGATAGTTTTCTGCATTTCAAACTCTACTTTGAACTTTTCTTGTTCCTTGCTGTAGTTTGATGCTAGGGCCTGGACGTCTTGTTTGATCTCAGGGCTTTTAATATATTGTAAACAGCAATCAATAGCTATGTACGTCTTATTAATATTATTTTTGATGATTTGAGTGAGAGCATCTTCAAAGTCAGGCTCCTGGTTTATAGGGTAAATGATTTCTGATAAAGCATGTTCATGCCCTAAAACTCTTTGAAGTATGTCATAGCAGACCTGCTTTTGTTTGTTTTTATCCCCTATGATCATTAGTAAATCAGTAAGCATCTGACTATTACTAGGCTCGCAAGTTTTTAAAAGATGACAATAAGCATTCTGTTGTTGATCTTCACTACTTATTGCATCAGCAGCATTTTTTCTTAAGCAATCATCCAGACCCTCATCCCTGACAATACTCTCATAGGCAGTATCAGCGGCTTCCTTATTATCCGCATAAAGAGTGGCTATGTCCCTGACATTAAAATTCTTAGAGTTCTTTAATTGACCATAAACCAGATTAAAGTGTTTACCAGTGGGAAGGTATTGGATAAGGAAATCCTTCAATCGTGCTTTATCCTTAAAATCACCCGCTTGGGCTATCAAGCCCTTAAGGGTTTCTGTGCTAGTTTTGTCTTGCACCTGCTCTACACCCATTCCAGAGGCTGTCCGGCCTTGGGTGGGGCTGTGCTCTCTATCGGGTGAAGCGGTTAGCCCTAGATTTCTGGAGGATCCTAAATTGTTGCTGTGCAATGTGCTTCTTTCCATAGAATAGTATTTTTGATTTTTGTAGGTAATGCATATAAAATCGTCAAAGAAAGCAATTAATTTATTGAGGTATGCTTTAGATGGGTACTTGCTCTATTTCTCTACTTGTCTCTTTTGATACCAATCTTTCATTATAAATATTAAAAAAAATGAAAGATTTTGCTTGACTTTTTGAGATAAATTCGTAATAACCTTTTTAGGTATTCAAAAATGTATCTTGTGTGCTCGCAACAGCCACAAAATGTTTTCAGTCCTTCTGCTACACAATCAACAATAACTCCGATGAAAATCTCCTCGTATCACTCCTCCTCTCATTGTTCTTCCTCTGGTTTCTCTAACCATCTCATACCCCTTCAGGGGAGCTCCCCTGGGGACACCCCCTCCCCCCTCGGAGGTCAAAAAAGTGGATTTCTTTCACAGGTTAAGACCTCTACCGGCCCCCTCCCCCCTACTATTCCTCCCTTTGCTAGGTCTAAGCCCACTTTATTTTTACGCCGGCAGTCTAGTTTACCCTTGGGTCAAAGAAATCACGCCCAACCTTTGGATTTTGCCAAAGATGAAGCCTCTGATCTGAAAGACCGCATGCCTTTTGTAGAGCTCTTACCTAGCGCACCCCATGGGAGGCCCTCGGCCTCACCTTAGAAAAAAGCCTCTTATAGGCCTGTATAAACAAAACCGCAAAGGCCCCGTTTCCGGCTACATTTACGGCTGTAAAAATCGGGTCAAACAAAATCGTAAAGGTCGCTAGGAGCGAGGACATCTCTCCATTAAAGCCTAAATAGGTCTCTATTAGGGGTAAAAGGATAAAGACGCAACCACCCGGTACAGCCACTATGGCAAAACGGCTGATGACAAAATAGATCGCAAACGTGAAATAGCCCTCCAGTCCTGGGAGGCTTTCGCCAAAGGCTAGGAGCGTTGCCATAGCTAGAAAAGGAATCCCAATACAATCTCCCAAGAGGTGAATGTTGACAGTAGCTGGTACCACAACTTCTGCTAAAATAGGGTCCTTCGTGTTGGCCTCAGCGCCCTCTAGGGTAATGGGTAAGGTAGCAGCGCTAGACATCGTGCTAAAGCCACTCAAGACTGAGGGAAAGATGTTTTTCACGAGTTCGCAAAAGCGTTGCCACCTGCCTTTGCTAGCAAGCCCTAAGAGACTTCCTATATAGATTACCTTTATCCCCACTAAGAGGGCAGCTATGGGCCCATAGGTCTTAATCGCCCCTATCAATAAGTCTTCATGGTCTAGCTTGATCAAAAAACCAAAGACAAACACAGGCACAAAGGGTATAAAAACCGTTTTTAGAAAACCTAAAGACCAGCCCTTCATCCGCTGGCTCCATTTCAATAGTAGGGGAGGCCTAGAATAGGAAAACAATACCCCTAAAAAGGCACCTCCAAGGAGTGCATATTGGTTAGAGAGGATCTGCGGCAGGCTAAAGCTCCACAGGGGCTCCAAGGGCAGTATCAGCACAGAGCCTTGGGGGAGGGCTGTAGTACTAGGGCTAAGCAAAGCAAGGCTGGCCCCGTATGCAAAAAAACTTGCCAAAAAGCAGGAGACAAACACCCCCCCAAAGAGACTCAGTATCAGCCTCAGCGCCCCATCTTTAAAGGAAATCAGACTCGAGAATAAGAAAGAAAAGATAATAAAGGGCAAAGCAAAGAGGAGCACTTCTTTGAGGCTTAGACTCAGGGCATAAAAGAAGCTTTTTAAGCCTAAGGGAACGCTGTCTCCTAGGAATAAAACGAATAAGACTATCGTTAATAACTGAAGCGGAAGGCCGAATTTTAGCTTATTTTTTGCCATAAACGTGTATACAATGAGAGAGAAAACGCTTTTTTGCCTTTAGTTTTTAGGCAAGATACATAGGGTTGTTGAAAGCTCTGTTTTAAAGTACGCTTGAGCGAAGGCCTGAATGGCTTCTTTGGAGATGCTATCTATCCGGCTATCGTAGGTTTTGAAAGCATTCAGAGGCTTGTGATAAAGGAGGTTGCAGGCTGCTTCTGCAGCTCTGGACGCAGGGCTTTGCAAAGCAAAACGCTGCTTAGACTTGAGATGCTGTTTTGCCCTAGCTAGCTCACTGTCTTGGATCTCACCCGTTAGGACTCTTTGTATCTCTATTTGCATCTCATCCAGGACTTCTTGGGTCTTAGCCGGATGCGTACCTGCATAGAGGTAAAACATACCGGTTTGCATACCTGCAAAGCGAGAAGAGCCCACATAATATGCAAGACCTTTTTGTTCTCTAATTTGGTTAAATAAATGGCTCGATAGGCCGTTAAAGATCTCCTCTAGCACCGTTCCTACTTCGTAAGAAGGAGAGCACACGCCGCAATCTGGATAGGCTAAAAGCACCACTGCTTGCTCTCTATCAAGGTTTTCGTTTATGCACTGGGGCTGAAAGCTAGGCGTGATTGACTCTAGTGGCTGAAAGCCAGGGCAAGGCCGCATAGTTTCAAAGTCTTGCTTGAGTTTTTCTAACAGCTTCTCCTTATGAAAGGCTCCCGATACAGTGAAAATGAGATTTTGGGGGACGACTAGGCGCTCTAGCTGCTTTTTGGCATCATTGAGTGTGAGATTCGCTAAACTAGCCAAGCTCCCTAGTGCGCTGTACTGGTAAGGATGATCTCTAAAAAAGCGTTCCTGCAGGATACGTCTACCATAACCTAAAATATCATCATCCTCTTCTTTAAGCTGGGCTATCTGCTGCTCTCGTTCTAGCTCAAAAGCTTCAGGTAATAGCTTAGGAGCCAAGATGGCCTCTTTTAGGACGTCTAAGGCAAGAGCTATATCGCTCTCTAGGGCTTCTAGGCTGAGGCCAAAGCTATTGTTTCCAGCAAACTCGGAGAAATGTATCCCTAAAGATTCCAGCGTCTGGGCTACTTCTAGGGCGCTTCTTTTGGCAGTATCTTTTGTGAGTAAGCTTGCAAGTACCCCTGTAAGGCCATAAGTAGAAGCGTCCTCATAGAGCACTCCTCCCCGTAAGGTGGCCCGGATGTTCACTTTAGGTAAGTGGGGTACGTCTTGCAAGGCTATAGTTAGGCCATTGGGTAAGGTATGTAGCTCAAACTCATGCAAGCTAAGTTTTGTTTTGAGATCTAGAGCGACTGAAGGCGTTTGGGATGTTTCTTCTAAGGATACAAGCGTGGAGCGCTCTGGTTTTAGATAGGCTTTGGCAACAGCCTGTATGGCTTCTGGGCTAAGCGCTGTGATCTTTTGAAGATAGAGCTTAGCATAGGCTAAGTCTCCTATGACTACTTCTGCTACTCCTAGGCGAGAAGCTTGGCCAGACACCGTTTTTCGAGCGTTAATCTCTCCTATTAAAGCCTGGCGCAGGGTTTTTTCTAGTAATTTAGTGCAAACGAGGGTACATTTAAAGGTTTCTAAGACTTCGAAAATAGTCGTTTCTACCTGCGCCCTCTTGCCATTTTCGCAAGTATAGCTGATGGATAGAAGGCCTTCTTGTCCAGGCTTCCACGCATGGGCTTCAATGTCATAGACGAGTTTTAGCTCTTCTCGTAGCCTTTGCCAAAGAATGGAACTTTGGCCCTGGCCCAAAATATTAGCCAAAATGTCTAGACTGGGACTATCCGGATGGGAGAGGTGGGGAATTTTGAAGGCAATTTGCCCACGGCTAATGTTATAAGGGCCGTAAAGCCTTTCTTCTCTTTGGGCAAGCTGGGGAAGTTCTTGGGGTACACTATAAGGCGGTAAAGCCTGGTAGGTGACCTTGCCGAAGTGAGCCTCAATCTTCCTGAGAGCTTCCTGGGTATGGAACTGCCCCACGACAACCAGAGTCATATTGTTAGGTACATAGCGCTCTTGGTAGTAGCTAAAAAGATCATCTCTACTCAGACTCAAGAAGGCATCTTTGATTCCAATAATAGGGAATCTATAAGGGTGGATCCTGAATGCTTGTTTGAAGCTCGCTTCACCGACTTGCTGGTCAGGATCATCCAGGTACATGTCAATTTCCCGTAAGATCACATCCCGCTCTTTGAGACATTCATCTTCTGAAAACAGAGAATCAAAGGCCATATCCGCCAGGATATCCAGGCTAATATCCAGGGATTTTGCCAGGGTATCAATGTAATAGACCGTACGATCAAAGGTGGTATAGGCATTTGCGTGGCCACCAGAGGCGTGGATACTTTCACTGATATCCCTAAAGGTTCGCCTGTTCGTTCCTTTAAAGAGCATGTGTTCTACATAGTGAGAGATGCCCGTCCCTAGATACTTCCCCTCATGGATACTACCTGTCCTGACGTAGAGCTGAATAGATACCAGCTCTGCTGTGTGATCTTCTTTTAGCAGGACGCTTAGGTCATTGTTCAGGGTTGTTTTGAATGGTTTTTCTTGTAAAAGCTGCTCTACAATGCCTAAGGCTGGGTCTGTCATAGGAGATAAAAATAAACTTAAAATTTTTTTAGGCTCTTTTAGGTAGGGCCATCGTGGCTCATGCAAGGAGTCGATTTAGGAGCTTAGTTTTTTGGTTTTTTACGTTTAGGAGGTATGCTTTTTTTAGTCGGATGCTTTTTCGCCTGAGTGGCTGCGTTTTTCTTACTAACCGATGGCAGGGAAGATGCAGCGCTAGGTTTTTTCTGAGTCTTCAGCGCAGAGCTTACGCTCACAGGCTGCTTGGTGGTAGGAGAGCTTGGCTTTTTGTGTTTAGCCGCCTTGGAGCTAAGTGTTTTTTTTTGTATGCTATCCTGTACAGTTGCTTTAGCGGATGGTGTTTTCAAGGCTCTTCCGTCATGTTCTGTTTTTGGAGCCAAAAAGGGATCTAGAAAGACTGCGTCAAAGTCTATTAGATTGGTAAAGTCTTTTATAGAGTCTTCTTCTGTTTTGCTCCATATACCGTCTTCTACTAGTTTATAAACAAGTCCTCCTATATCCTCACTGCAGTGGATGCCCCAGTGGTTGAGGACATGTTTGCTGAGCCCGCCGTAGCGTTCTAGAGCGAGTTCCTGAAACGCAAGGTTTAAAGATGCTGCATTCACATGGCCTGGTTCAGACAGCTTGCCCTTAGTTTTTGCTTTTTGCATAGCTTTGCCTAGGGCCTCATTCAAAAAGTAATAAGCTTCCTTTTTGAAATGAGCGTTCTTAGCTACCATCCGCTCTACTGCATGATCAAAAGTATCTCCCATGCTATTTAAGAAGACGGTTCAGATTGAATCAGCTCTAGCAAGAGCTTCTCCACAACAGAGGGGTTTGCTTTTCCAAGGCTTGCCTTCATTACAGGTCCCTTTAGGGCGTTGATAGCAGTGGTCTTGCCTTGGCGATACTCTTGTATGGCTTTTGGGTTTTGGGCTATAGCTTGTTTACAGAAGTCTCTTATCAGACCCTCGTCAGAATTTTGGCTCAATCCCTTTTCTGCAATAATGGCCTTGGGGGCTTTTCCGCTGCTAAACATCTCTTTAAAGATATCCTGGGCCATCTGCTTAGAGACTAGTCCCTCATCGATACAGCGTATCAGTTCTGCCAAGTCTTTTGGCTGGATGTGGCAGCTGCTCAAAGGGGAAGCTCCTAGCTCTCGGAGAAGATCATTACTGATAAAGTTCGCCAAGGTCTTAGGATTTGAATAGGCTTGCACAGCCTGTTCAAAATAGTCGCTCAGCTCTCTATCTGGACACAGAACGGACGTATGCGTATAGGCTAGGCCATAGTCCTTCAGAAAGCGTTCTTGCTTGGTAAAGGGAAGTTCTGGAAGGCTGGATTTAAGCTCGCTTAAAAGTTCCGCTGAAACCTGTATGGGCATAAGGTCAGGATCTGGGAAATAGCGATAGTCATGGGCATTTTCCTTTCCTCGCAAAGGCGAAGAAACTTCATTTTCCATATCCCAGCGCCGTGTTTCTTGCTGAATGCTATAGCCTTTTTTGACTGCTTCTATCTGGCGATTGATCTCAAAGGCAATCCCACTTCGAATGCCGGAGATGGAGTTGAGGTTTTTGAGCTCTACCTTCGTCCCTAAGGTTTTGGACCCTTTCGGGCGGATACTAATATTCGCATCACAGCGCATCTGGCCTTTCTCCATATCACAGTCTGACAGTTCTGCATAGAGGAGGTGCATTTTTAAAGAAGTCAGGTAGGCAAAGGCTTCCTCTGGGGAAAAAAGATCCGGCTCGGAGACGATTTCCACAAGGCACGTCCCCGACCGGTTATAGTCTACCAGGCTAGCATCACTCAGGTGGCTCAGTTTTCCTACGTCTTCTTCTAGATGAATACGGTTTAAGCGTACATGCCTATGCTCTCCCATGATATTTCGAGTTGGCCCTGCTAGCTCTATTTCTACACTGCCTCCTACACAGAGGGGTTGGTCATACTGGGAGATTTGGTAGCCTTTAGGCAAGTCTGGGTAGAAATAATGTTTTCTGTCCCACTTGCAAGTATTTGCAATTTTGGAGCCAAAGATTAGGCCAAGCTGGATCGTCTTTTTTATAGCCTCAAAGTTCATCACAGGTAAGACCCCTGGCAGGCCCAATACAAGGGGGTCTACGAGGGTATTGGGAGCCTCTCCATACTGGTAGGGCGCCCGGGTAAACATTTTGGTATGGGTCTTCAGCTGTACGTGTACTTCTAGGCCTATAACTGCTTCGTAATCCATAAACATTAGAGAGTTGGGTGAAGGTTTTTATACGGATGGGCCCTTTCGTATTGATAGGCCATGTTGAGAAGGTCTCCTTCGGAAAAAGGCTTACCTAAAAGCTGCATACCAATAGGTAGCTGCTCTTTACCCATCCCGCATGGCATAGAAAGGCCAGGTAGGCCTGCTAGATTGGCCGATACGGTATAAATATCATTCAGGTACATTTTTAAAGGGTCTTGGACTTTTTCACCTATTTTTAGCCCAGCTGATGGGGTTGTCGGGGTGAGAAGGACATCTACTTTTGAAAATGCCTTTTCAAAATCCTGCCGAATAAGAGACCTAATTTTCTGGGCCTTGAGGTAATAAGCATCATAATAACCACTGCTTAGCATATACGTTCCTAGGAGGATACGACGCTTCACTTCAGCCCCAAAGCCTTGGCCCCGAGTCTTGCAGTAAAGTTCTAGAGGAGTATCCCCCTCTGCCCGGTAGCCGTAGCGTATGCCATCATAGCGGGCCAGGTTAGATGAAGCTTCTGCTGGAGCTATAATGTAGTAGATGGCTATAGCAAGGTCGGTATTATGCGGAAGAGACACTGTTTCTATCGTGTGTCCTTCGCCTTCATAAAAACGAATGGCTTTCTCTAGGTGTTCTCGCACATCAGCATCTAGGCCTTCGCTAAAGTATTCTTTCGCTATGCCTATAGTCATTTTTTTGGGTGTTTTGAGGCCTTCTAGATAATTTTTCTTGGAGCCGGGGTAGCTCGTAGAGTCTTTAGGATCATGTCCAGCCAGAGCATTGAGGATAAGGGCAATATCCTCTACTGAGCGCCCCAAGGGACCAATTTGGTCTAAAGAGCTAGCAAAAGCCGCTAAGCCATAACGACTGACTAGCCCGTAGGTGGGCTTTAAGCCCAAAATACCACACAAGGCAGCTGGTTGGCGGATGGACCCTCCCGTGTCACTTCCTAGGGCAAGGGGCGTCATACAGGCAGCTACTGCAGCTGCGCTTCCTCCACTGCTGCCACCGGGCGAATAAGACCGATTCCAAGGATTAAAGCAGGGTTTTACGCTCGAGTTTTCGTTGGAGGAGCCCATGGCAAATTCATCCATATTCATCCTTCCCCAAAGAACGGCTCCCTGGGCTTTGAGGCGAGTAGTCACCGTAGCATCATAAGGAGAGATAAAATGCTGTAAAATCTTGCTCGCACAGCTAAGCGGTTGGCCCTTTACGGCAATTAGGTCTTTTAAGGATATCGGTATACCGTCTAAGGGCCCGAGGCTTTGGCCTTTATTTCTGCGTTCATCGGAGGCTTTAGCTTGTTTTAGAGCAAAACTGACTTGCTGGCTTAAAAACGCTTGGATCTTGTAGTCTAGCCGCTCAGCTCTGTTGACAAACTCTTGCAGAAGTTCGACAGCGCTGATAGCCTTTGCATTGAGAAGTTGGCTGAGCTCGGTTGCCGTTTTACAAGTAAAATCTTCAAGCATACAATAGGAACATTAGGTTTATCACAGTGGGTTAAGCATCTTCCATCACTTGCGGAACTTTAAACTGGCCTTCTTCCGCATCGGGTGCATTCAAAAAGACTTCTTCTGGGCTTAAACAAGCTTCTGCTGTATCTTCTGCCCAGACATTATAGCGTGTAAAGCTATGGGCTTCTGGCTCTAGACCAGATACATCCACACTACCTAGCTTATCTATGTATTGCAAGGTATTTTGTATTTGCTCTAGGTAGCATTCTTTTTCTTCAGGACTGAGTTCTAATCTGGCAAGTGTGGCTAGATAGTCGATGTCTATTGTTTTTGGTGTATGCATATGAAAGCAAGGATGGGTGGTACTAGGTAGTCTTACGAACCTTATATCTATTTAGGGCTTCAAGCTTGTTTTGTAAATCATTAAAGATGGCATTCACTTCCGCCTCTTTCAAGGTACGTATAGGGGATGCAAATTTTATTTCAAATCCAAGGCTTTTCTGCCCTTCAGGCAAGCCTTTCCCCTGGAATATATCAAAAAGACGCAGGTGCTTTAATCCAAAATCGTCTGAGCAGAGGCTATGTAAGATGCTAGCCATATCTGCACGGGCTTCTTCAGATCTTAGCGAGCTGTCTACGATGAGGCAGAGGTCTTTTGTAATGCCTGGGAATGTCGAAAATGGTTGAAATTGAGGGCAAGCGGGTACTGCATTGAAAGACTGCTCAGAAAAACTAATCTCAAAGGCCAGGGCCTGAGGAAGGTCGTAAGCGGAGCTGAGGTCTAGATGGAGGGTACCACAAGTGGCAAAAAAGGAGCGAGTATCAGAAGCGATGACTCTGGCTGCATAGCCTTCTTGGTAGCCTTTTTGGCTAAAGACTTCATAGTGATAGCCTTTTAAGCCTGCTAAACTGAGTAAGCTCTCTAAGAGTGCTTTTACGGTATAAAAATCCTCTAGTTCTTCTTTTTGCCAAGTTTTGTAAGGTTTGGGCAAGCGTATGCAAGCTAGGCTAAAGCGTTCTTCTACTTTTCCATTCAAGACATGAAAGGTTTTGCCACGCTCAAAAAACCGGTGCCTGCCCGTTTTTTGATGGAGGTTGTACTGAGCTGTTTTTAAGAGTCCAGGAATCAGGGAGCTTCGAAGGTGGGTCTGCTCCTGAGTCAGGGGGTTGGCTAAGGCAAGGAAGTCTGCTGCATTCTCATCTTGCCACTCTAGAAGCTGCCCTTGGCTGACTGTCGTATAGTTATACGCTTCACTAAAACCTTGGGCTAAAAGGTAGGTCTCCAGTTTTTGAAAGACTTTCAAGCTAGGGTCATCTTCAAGTGGGAGGCTAGGCAGTTTTGGCTTTTCATCCGGTATATGTTGGGTGCCGTAGATACGGATGAGTTCTTCAATCAAGTCGATAGGTCTTTCGACATCGCGTAAAAAGGTGGGCACTGCTACTTCAAAACAATCTTCTGGCTTGAGTTTTACCGTACAGCCTAGACGCTCCCAGGATTGAATTATAATCTTTTTTTCTAGATGAAAACCACATACCTCAAGGACATACGCATAGCCAAGGCTAATTTTTTTAGGTTCTAGGTTAAGATTGGCGTGGTGTACGTGTTTGCCCACTATCTTTCCGCCTGCTAGCTGGATGATCAGCTCCGCAGCCCGGTTAGCAGCCAGGGCCATTCCATTGGGGTCTACATTTCTTACAAAGCGGTAGGCGCTATCGGTATTTAAGCCTAGGTGTTGGGTAGCTTTGCGTATAACTGAAGGCTCAAAATAAGCGCTTTCTAGGAGAATGCTAGAGGTGTTTTCGCTGATAGCGCTCTCGCTGCCTCCAATGACGCCCGCCAGGGCCACGGGCTTTTGGCTATCTGCTATCACAAGAAGAGCTTCATTTAAAGTGTAGGTTTTCTCATTCAGCGCGTGAAGGGTTTCGCCTGCCTTTGCCAAACGTACTTCAAGCTGCTGGCCTTGGATCTTTGCTGCATCAAACGCATGCAAAGGCTGACCCAGATCCAACATCACCCAATTGCTAATGTCTACAATGTTGTTAATAGGCTTTATGCCAAGGGCTTCTAAGTCTTTTTTAAGCCAGCTTGGGCTTTCTTTAACTTCTACGCCTTCAATGCAAAGTACGCTGTAATAAGGGCAGGCAGAAGACAGGACGATAGGAGGGCTTAGGAATGCTGCCTTAGGCGCTATATTCACCCAGTCTATAGTCGTAGGAAGCGATAAAGGTAGATCATAATAGGCACTTAAGCAACGTGCTACCCCTAGATGGCTGATGGCATCGCCCCGGTTTGGTGTAATACCTAGCTCTAAAATAGCATCTTTTTCAGGGAAAAGCGTCGAGAGCGGCTCACCTAGGGGAGTAGCGGGCTCGAGGATGAGGAGTCCTTCACTCGTTTCAGCCAGGCCTAGTTCTTGGGCGCTGCAGAGCATGCCTTCAGAGGGTATGCCTCTCACCGTTGAGAGCTGGATTTTAAACCCTCCTGCTAAAACGGCTCCTTCTAGGGCCACCGGTACCTTATCGCCTACTTTATGGTTCTGGGCACCACAGACGATACTTAAGGGGCTTGCCAAGGGGCCAATGCTAACCGTGCAGAGGCTAAGGCGGTCTGCATTTGGATGCTTTTCCTTGCTTAAGATTTCTCCAACTACTACACGCTTACAGGCCTGTAGACCTTTATGGACGATAGCTTCTACCTCTAAACCGAGGCTAGGCAAAACCTCAGCTAGCTCTTCTGGGCTAGTATTGAAGGTAGGGAGGTAGCGTTTTAACCATTGATAGCTAATTTTCATAAAAATATAAAACTAAAAGTTAAGCCTGTGCCACCCCTGGATTAAACTGCTCTAGAAAGCGGGTATCATTTTGGTAAAAGTAGCGAATGTCTTCTATGCGGTAGCGTATCATGGCTAGCCGCTCTAGTCCCATCCCCCAGGCAAAGCCTCTCCAGCGCTGGCTATCATAGCCTACTGCTTCAAAGACCTTGGGGTCTACCAGGCCACAACCCAAGATTTCTAACCACTGGTTGCTGAGTTTTCCGATATTAGGAAGGCGTACATCGACTTCATAGCTGGGCTCTGTAAAAGGGAAAAAGCTAGGACGGAGGCGAGTTTCAACGCCTTCTCCTAGGAGAGATTTTAGGAAGTAATCCAAGGTATTCTTTAAGTCCTTTAGGCTCACCTTTTCATCGACATATAGGCCCTCTAGCTGATGAAAGTTTGCGCTGTGGGTGGCATCTACGGCATCTCGCCTATAGCACCTGCCAATAGTTGCTACGCGAAGTGGAGGAGGACTTTCTAGCATTTTTCGAATCTGCACGTTAGACGTGTGGGTCCTTAGGATGTAGCGCTCCTTATGCTTTAGCGGCCTGTGGGCTAGGGGAAGGTTTGGGCCTAGAAAAAAGGTATCTTGCATGTCTCTAGCGGGATGGTCTGCGGGGGTGTTGAGAGCATCAAAGCAGTACCATTCTGTTTCGATCTCTGGCCCTTCTGCAAAAGAAAAGCCTAGGGGCTTTAAGGCAGCTAGCATCTCTTCTTTTAGCAGGCTGAGCGGGTGGCGAAGGCCTAGCTTGGGTTCTACGGGGAGGGTAGGATCTATAATCTTTGGGCCTAAGGAGGCTAATTTTTCTGCCTGGAGGAGGGTGTCTAACTTAGCCTTAAAGAGAGCCTCTAGGTCTTTTTTGGCGGTATTCATAGCCTTTCCGAGCTTAGGCTTATCTTCTGGGCTTAGGCTTCCCATTTTTTTGCTTAAATGCGTCAGCTGTCCATTAGATCCTAGAAATTGGGACTTGAGCTGTTCAAACTCTCCCCGTGTTTGGATCGATACCAGCTTAGTTTCAGCTAAAGAGGGCAGAAGACTAAGCATGTTTTCAAGAGAGGCTAAACTTTCGACAGGAGGCTGGTGCATACACATGGAAACTAATTTTAGCCTCTCTACATAGACGATCTTCCAGCGTGGATCAAGTATGGAATCTAGAATCTACATGGCTTTTCCCTGGTATCCAGCTAGGTCTAGTTTAGATCTAGGCTTATAGGGAAATGTTCTGTGCCTATTTTCCCTGTCTAAGTTGCCTTGCGCTTTAAACTTTAACGCACTTCGATCCGCCCACAAAGAGATCTTGTAAGTAAGAAGAGCCTTCAGCTACTTTTTTAAATAGCGCTGGTACACCGCCACACTTGTAACCAGCTATGCCCGTATTTTTCTCTTGTATGGTAAAGTTTCCTTTAGCAAAGATGAAGTTTTGGTAGTTTTTGCATTCAGGCCCTTCTAGGGGCTTTTCGTAGGAGGGGAGAATAGGGTCTTCTCCTTGGCTGAGCTCAATATGACTCAGGAGGTGTTTGATTTCCGCATCACACACGCTCGTTCTATCTTTGCCACTTTTGCAGTTGATGCTAGCCTGCCTTCCAGAGAGGATCGCAAGCGCATTGATCCTCGCTACCAATTTATAAGGGTCTACGCCTTGTGCCTGATAGGCTTTGCTATTGTAAATTGCATGGATATCCTGGGCGAGGGCTCGAATGGCTTTATTTTTCTGAATGTTTTCACCATTCTCATCACCGTTTTTATCCCTTTCAGGTAAAAGAAGGCTAGGGTTTAGCGTGCTTATAGCCTCTTTGTTCCCCTCTAAGTAGTCTTTGCCTAAAAGAGCCTCCATGCCCGTTTGGTTGGCTGCTTTTACGCTCCGCCACGTGCTTGCAAGCTTCGATGCCTTTCCTACAGAGAGCACATTCACGCCAAAATTAAACGTAATCGGCTTAGGCTGGACGGTAATGGTCTTGCCATCTATGTTGACGGGGAATGCTTTTAGGTCTTTCCAGGCCTTCATATGTTCTTGGATGTGGGCCTTTTCATTATGTCCAGGCTTTAAGACATGTTTCGCAAAAGCCACCGTATCAGAAGCAGACTGTAAGTTCGTTGCTACAATCGGTACTTCTAGGGTATCCCCGTCTTTTAGGTTCGCTATCTTGTCTTTTAGGTTGGTGTGCACCATAGCGGTGACGACTTCTTTGGCCCGGTTGATATTTTTTTCTTTTCTGCTCAAGTCATTCCTATCGTGGTAAGCTGCTAATACCCCATGGCGGAAGACAGAGCCTAGTAGTTTTGCATTTCCATCCTTTCCTTCTGTATACAGGTCAGACTTCCATAGGTTGACTGCATGCTTGGAATGTTGCATCTCAGAGCTCAGGCCTTGTATTGTCCTGCCCTCTAGGTTTACCTGACCTTCATGGCGCTTGGCAGAGGTAAATCTTACGTCACTGAGGCTTAAGTCTTGGTAATCTAGCCCAGCATTGAGGTGTAGCGCTGGGGTGAGCACGCTGGTAAATTTCTGGGCAGAGCCATTGTTGTTATAACAATACATGTCTTGTGTAACAGGGTCCCACTTTTGGGTGTTAAGAATTATTTTATTGTGCGTGTGCTCTAAGCTCTGGACCAGGTCTCCTAGGCGAGTTCCCGGTGTGTGGACCTGATGCTCCATCAAGATCTTTGCTATGTCCTGTTGAATGGTTTTTATGCTACTTTGCAGGGTTTTATAAGGCGGCGGGTCCTCCTCTAGAGGCATAGCCAGGGTTTCTATATAGTGCTGAGTTTTATTCTTAAAATAAGTGTTTATAGCTTTCTGGGCATCCTCAATTTGTTTCTTATAAAGATTCCCTAAGATTTTATCCTCTCCTGTGCTATTAGGGTAAGAGGGGACTAGCGATAGCTTGTGTTCTGCCAGCCGATCTAAGACTAGATTCGCAGCTTCCTGCTTCAATGCTAATACCTTGACATGTGCCTCAATCGATAGAGGCCCCTTGTTTTGTAAAAATCTGAGTTGCTCTAGCTCTGCTTTTATAACAGGCGTTTCTGCCTGGCTCGTCTCTGTTGTTTTTAGCTTTCCTTCTAGGTAGGCTATGCGCTTAGCGAAACTTTCTGCAGTCTTGGGCAAGGGCAGGGCTAATACTTCTAGGGTGGACTTGTTTGAAAGTTCGTCTTCGAAAGAAGGCACAAACTTAGGAAATTTTGCTTCTTTTTTCCCCACAATAGCCTGCCGTGTCGGAAGCTTTGCTAAGCTTAGCTTTAGATGAGTCTGAATGCGCACAGCCTTTTCTTTTAGGTTTATTTTAGAATGGCTACCCTTCATCGTAGAGCTTTTTGAAGATACCGTATGCTGTCTAAAAGAACCCAGTTTTGTACGAAACGTGTCTTTGCCTTGTTTGAGGGTTTTGAGGGTCTGCTCGCCAAAGTTTCTTATCCTATCCATCGTATGGGTGTTTTTAGAGCTAGTCTATATTATTAATATTAATATATCAATACCAAAAGAGAGACACTACGGGGACTTGCATCTTGAAGAAAGCCCTCTATAAAGATACTCTATGTTCAAGATCAGTATAGGAAATACCTTTCACACCCTAGTACTCTGTTTGGGATCCTTAGTCCTCAGCGCGTGTATCATTTCAGAAGACCTAGATCCTCCCCCTTCAGAAGATCAAAATAGAATTTTGGGCCTCAAGGTAGAGTCTGTTCAGTTTAATACCAAAAGGCCTAACAGTACTTTAAACCCGCATGATGAAACCCGTGTGGGAACCTCTTTTATCATTCCTTTGGGAAAAGAGGGGTCCTTTATGCCCCTAGAAGAAGACCTTCCTGACAGCAGTGCTGTGGAAGAAGAGCCTGGAGCTTATTAAGGATTGACTAAAGCTCGGCGAGGTATGAGCCCCTTTCATCCTTAGACAGTGAATAAATTACTTGCACATTTGAAAAAACTTTAAAAACTGAAGGCTAATTCTAAAACTGCCTATGTCTTTTGCTGATACATCCACTACATTTGCGGACAGAGAAATCAACAAAGCCTTATCTGCTGAAGAAAAGAAAAAGCTATACACAGATATGCTGCGTATTCGCCGGTTTGAGGAGCGATCGGTCAAAGCGTACCAACAAGGTAAAATTGGTGGGTTTTGCCACACTTATATCGGTCAAGAAGCTGTAGCTGTAGGAACGATTTCTGTCCTAGGGCCGGATGATCATGTCATCACTGCCTATCGAAACCATGCGCATGGGATCGCTGTAGGCATGCCGCTAAATCCCCTCATGGCGGAGCTTTACGGCAAGGTTACGGGCTGTTCGAAGGGCAAGGGAGGCTCTATGCACTTTTTTGATCCTTCTAGAAACTATTGGGGCGGCCATGGCATTGTAGGAGGGCAAACCCCTCTGGGTCTTGGCATTGCCTTTGCCCTAAAGTACCAAGATAAAAAGGGAGCCTGTTTATGCTATCTAGGAGATGGTGCAGTCAACCAAGGGGTTTTTTACGAGTCATTAAATATGGCAAGCCTCTGGGATATTCCCGTTATTTATATCATAGAAAATAATCAATACTCGATGGGGACAAGTCAGGCCCGTTCTTCTGCAGGCCAGCATCTCTACGAAAGAGCCTTTGGCTTTGGTATACACGCCGAGAGCCTAGAAGGGAATGACCTGTACCAAGTACGGGCCAAAACTTCCGAAGCTTTACAAAGGGCCTATACCCAAAGCAAGCCCACTTTGCTGGAGATAAAGACCTATCGGTATCGCGGCCACTCTATGTCTGACCCAGACCAGACCTACCGTAGCAAAGAGGAGATAGAGCATTATAAAAAGCAGCAAGATCCCATTCGTCTTTTCGAGGCAATCTTAAGAGCTGAGGGAGTCCTCAGCCAAGAAGAAGCAGAGGCAATGGATACTGCCGCCAGGCAAGAGGCCGAGCAAGCAGCTGAGTTTGCGGAAAATAGCCCTTTTGGAGAAAAGTCTTCTCTCCAGGAGGATGTTTATTGGGAAACAGACCATCCTGAGCACAGGCAGTCTCAGGGAACTTTATTTTTTTAATGCAAGCAGTGTGAACCTATGGCTTTAATCACTTATAGAGAAGCAATTAACCAGGGAATTGCTGAAGAAATGGCTAAAGATGGGCGAGTCTTCCTCATGGGGGAAGAGGTAGGGCAGTACCAAGGCGCCTACAAGGTCTCTCAGGGGCTCTTGGAGAAATTTGGCCCTAAGCGCGTGATTGATAGCCCCATCAGCGAAGGAGGTTTTGCTGGACTTGGCGTCGGTGCTGCCATGCTAGGCCTTCGGCCTATTATAGAGTTCATGACCTGGAGCTTTTCCTACGTAGCTTTTGACCAAATTGTGAATAACGCAGCGAATATGCGCTATATGTCTGGCGGGCTCGTACACGTGCCTATTGTCTTCAGAGGCCCAGCCAATGGTGGGGTCAATGTAGGCGCTACGCACTCCCATACGCCAGAGAATTTTTATGCCCATATTCCAGGCCTAAAGGTCGTGTGCCCAGCTACGCCCTACGATGCTAAAGGCCTTATGAAGGCTGCCATACGGGATAATGATCCTGTTTGTGTCATGGAAAATACCATTCTTTATAACGATAAGGGGGAAGTGCCCGAAGACGATTATATCGTTCCTCTCGGTCTAGCAGACGTCAAAAGAGTGGGGAAGGATCTCACCTTGATTGCCCATGGAAGGGCTGTCATTACTGCTTTGAAAGCAGCAGAAGTATTGAAAAACACTCACAATATCGACGCAGAGGTGGTGGACTTGCGGTCTATCCGCCCTCTAGATGAGGCTACTATTCTGCAGTCTGTCCGTAAGACAAACCGGGTCCTGGTTGTAGAGGAAAACAAGCCATTTTGCGGAGTAGGGGCTCAAATCGTGAGCCTTATTCAGGAGAAAGCTTTTGATGATCTGGATGCTCCCATAGCCCGGGTATCAGCCATAGACGCCCCTCAAATCTACAGTATGCCGCTAGAGCGTTATCAACTGCCCTGCCAAGAGCGGGTGATAGAAGGGGTATTTCAGCTTTTAAAGACTTTATAAGTATTTATCACTATCACATATTTTACAGATGGCTATCATTATTCAAATGCCTAAGCTCAGCGACACCATGACCGTCGGTACATTGGTTCGTTGGTTAAAACAAGAGGGAGAGGCCCTAGAGCCTGGAGACATGCTAGCCGAAGTAGAAACGGATAAGGCTACCATGGAGGTCGAAAACTTTGAGAAAGGAATACTGATAAAGCAGTATATTCCTGAAGGCGCACAAGTGGCCGTAGGGGAGGCTATCTGCGCTCTAGGAGCAGTAGGAGAAGCAGCACCCGCTGTTGGAGAATCTATAAGTCCTTGTGTGGCAACGCCTTCTGTGAAAGCCTCCTGTGTGGATAATGCCTGCAGCCCAGGTACAGACCAGTCTATTGATATTAATAATAGTATTTCATTAAGCTTGACCCCCCCCCCTAGTTTCTTGCCAGCTGAAACCTCTCGGCTAAAAATTTCACCCTTGGCCCGCAAGCTAGCCAAGGCTGCCCAGCTAAACCCAGCCCACATCCAAGGCTCTGGCCCTAGGGGTCGTATCATCAAGGCGGATGTCCTGGCCAAGGCCGCCCAGTCTAGCGTTCCAGCTGTGCTGACTGCTCCTATTGCCCCTACTGTCCAGCCGACATCTAAGATGGAGGCCAAGACCCTCCCCTTAAGCGGTATGCGCCAGACGATAGCCCGGCGCCTGCTGGAGTCTAAGACGCAAATTCCCCATTTTTACTTGGATATGGAGGTAGATGCAGCTCCGCTTGCTGCATTTAAGGCCAAATTAGATCAGCATGTCACAGAGACTAAAATCACTCTGAATGACATTATCCTGAAAGCCACTGCTAAGGCGCTAGAGGCTGTACCAGCGGTGAATGTTTCCTTTACGGAAAAGGCAATACAGCAGCATGGTAGCGTAGATCTTGCCTTTGGAGTAGCCGTAGATGACGGCCTGTTGACGCCTGTTATCCGCAATGCCCAAAGCAAAAGCCTTATAGACCTTAGCCTAGAGGCCAAGGCCCTCATAGCGAAGGCCAAGACAAAAAAACTCAGCCCTCAAGAGATGAGCGGTAGCACCTTTACCGTGACGAACCTCGGGATGTTTGGTGTGTATAGCTTTTTAGGGATTATTAACCCCCCGAATGCGGGCATCTTGTCTGTAGGTGCTGCTCAAAAGCAGGCTGTGGTGAATGAGGCCGGGCAAATCGTCCCTGGCGAACGCATGCACCTAGGCTTTAGCGGAGACCATAGAGCCATAGATGGAGCCTTGGCTGCACAGTTTCTCAAAAAACTTAAGACTTTACTAGAGAATCCGCTCCTGATTGTCCTTTAGAAGGTCGGTTAACCTTTTTTATGCGGGTTAGATTTTGGGTGATGCAAAAGATCTGGAAAGACCCAAGATTTTTTTAGGTTTTTTTAAAGAAAGCTTTCCGGCTAGACGATTATTCATAAGAATTTCACCTAAAAAACTGATTCTATGAAAACCCATCCTGTGATTCAAACTAAGCGCTTGAACTTACGTCCCTTTGTACTGGAAGATGCTCCAAAAGTACAAGAGCTAGCTGGGAGCGCAGATGTTTCTTCCACCACCCAGTACATTCCTTATCCTTACCCAGATGGCTTTGCAGAAGGCTGGATTGCTAGTTTAGAACCTGCCTTTAACGAAGGCTCGCAGATTATCTGGGCTATACAAACCCTAGAGCCCTCAGTCCTTGTGGGTTCTATAGGGATTGATATTTCAAAAGAGCATCAGCATGCCAGTGTCGGTTATTGGGTAGGTAAACCCTTTTGGAACCAAGGCTTTGCAACCGAAGCAGCCCGGGCCGTAGTCGTTTTTTGCTTTAAGGTATTAGATTTGCACCGCGTTCAGGCAAAACACCTGGTTCGTAACCCATCCTCAGGCAGAGTCATGCAAAAAATAGGCATGAGCTATGAGGGAACGGAGCGAGAATCCACCAAAATCCGTGGCGCATTTGAGACTTTGGCCAACTATGCGATTCTTAAAAGTGATTTCTTGCAATTGCAAAGAAATAAAGACACAAAGGCTTAAAACTTATAAGCTATTGCTATGCAAAAACAAGACAGGACTGCCATTAGCCCCAAAAGAGATGAAGACTACGCTGAATGGTACCAAGAAGTCATTAAGACCGCAGAATTAGCCGATAATGCCCCTGTTAGGGGCTGTATGGTGATCAAGCCTTATGGCTATGCTATTTGGGAAAACATCCAGTCTGTATTGGATAAGATGTTTAAGCAAACAGGGCACAAAAATGCTTACTTTCCTTTATTTATACCCTTCAGTAGCTTTGAAAAGGAGGCCAAGCATGTCTCTGGTTTTGCGAAAGAATGTGCAGTGGTAACGCATTCTCGACTCAAAATCAACCCAGAAGGTAAACTGGAGGTGGACCCAGCGTCTAAACTAGAGGAGCCTTTGATTGTTAGGCCCACTTCAGAGCTTGTTATCGGCGAGATGTTCTCCAAGTGGGTCCAATCTTACAGAGATTTACCCTTACTTATCAACCAATGGTGCAATGTCGTGCGTTGGGAGATGCGAACCCGTCTCTTTTTAAGAAGTACAGAGTTTCTGTGGCAGGAAGGCCATACCGTACATGCCAGTTCTGAAGAAGCCCTGGCTGAAACCTTACTGATTCTAGATTTGTACACAAAGTTCTTAGAAGAGTACCTAGCTATGCCAGCTATTAGAGGCAAAAAGACAGACAGTGAACGTTTCCCCGGCGCAGATGAGACCTATTGCATAGAGCCTATGATGCAGGATAGAAAGGCCATACAAGTGTGCACGTCTCACTTTTTAGGACAAAACTTTTCTAAGGCCTGTGATATTCAATTTTTAGACAAGGCAGGTCAGCGCTCCTATGCCTGGACAACCTCCTGGGGGATGACGACCCGTACTATTGGTAGTCTTATTATGACGCACGCAGATGATGATGGCCTTGTATTGCCTCCGAAAATAGCTCCTGTACATATGGTGATTATCCCAGTAGTGCATAAGGAAGAGACAAGAGCAGCCGTTATGGATTACTGCTCTAGCTTAAAAAATCGTCTAGAAGGCCTAAGCTATGAGGGCCAAAGCCTAAGAGTAGAGCTTGATAGCCGGGACCTTCGGAGCTCTGAAAAGATGTGGCAGGCTATCAAAAAAGGGATTCCCCTCTGGGTAGAGGTAGGGCCTAGAGAGCTAGAGGCCAAAACGCTGCTTGTGGGCTACAGAGACAAAGGACCAAAAGAAAAAACTACCCTCAGCCAAGAGGAATTCCTTGCTATAGCTGTTGAAGAACTAGCTGCTTTGCAAGACAGACTCTACGAAAAAGCCCTCGCTTTCAAAACAAAACATACCGTCAAAATAGATAGCAAGGAAGCCTTTTACGATTTTTTTACCCCTAAGTACCCTCAAAGACCAGAAATGCACGAGGGCTTTGCTTTGGCTCACTGGAATGGGAGTGCAGCGGTAGAAGAGCAAGTTAAAGCAGATCTCAAGGTGACGATACGGTGCATTCCCCTTGAAGATGATGGAGAAGGCGCAGGTACCTGTATCTTCACAGGTGAGCCTAGCCCCAGGCGGGTAGTGTTTGCTAAGGCCTATTAATCCAGCCAATATCCCTTAGCTTTCAACTGTTCCACTCTAGGAAGGCTGGTTTTTAGCTTGCCTATAAAGCTTTCAAGCTTTGCGTCAAAGGCAATGCCCTTGGCCTTTGCTTTTGCCTTAGCTTCGTCTACGCTATGCTGGAGCTTGGATTCAAGGATTTGAAGGTCTTTTACAAGTGCTTCTAGCTCATGCCTATAAGACTGCCTGTTGCGCATAGCTCCTGGAGAGAGCTTATCCATACAGTCCAGAACTTCTTGTATCGCTTTTACTTGGGCTAGTACTGTTCCTGCATCTATTTTTAACTGAGGGTAGACAGCCCAAAAAATTTTCTGAAACATTCCTTCTAGTTCAGCTAGAGGGATAAACCGATGGTTTGGGGGGTTTTGCTTTGAAGCGCTAGGGTCTTTACGTTGCCCTAGGCTAGGACCTAAAGCATTGGAAGGAGCCCTCGCCTGCAAAATAGGCTTCAAGGAAGATCCTTTCTTAACTGTACGCTTTAGTCCGGAGGCTTTAGGCACAGGTAGGTTTAAGTCTTCGCTAGAAACAGAAGCTGAGTTGGAAGAAACAGAGCCCGCAGAAGGCTGCCTGGAGATAGGGGTCGGCACGTGTGGGGTGAATGACTAAGGTTAGAGGATAGGGGTCTTACTTATTAAGAATAAATTACTATTAGAAAGTAAAAGAGGCAAGCTTTTAATTTCAAAACCAATCTAGCTAGTTTGAACTAGAAGCACTGCTGACAGTATGTCATGTGAGGCTTTTGCATTTTCTGCTTGGCCTATGCTAAAAGCTAGCGTATACACCAGTTGTATGGATTATAGTTTACGCTACATTTGGGAGAGCGCAGGAGGCTTTGTGTACCCCTTGTTGCTCTGTTCTGTCTTGGCCTGTGTCGTCTTTATCGAGCGCTTTTTTGCATTAAAAGCAGAAAAGGTAATACCTAAGGCTCTCCTAGAGCTTTTTTTAAAAGGAGATCTTGAAAAGACCCATCTTCAAGAAGTTCTAAGCGCTGGAGGGCGTATTTTAGAGTTTTTTCATACCCATCATCCATCCCCTGCTGCCTTAAAAGCCTATGCGGACTTAGAGATCTCTCGTTTGCAACGTGGGTTTTTTATCCTTGAAATCGTCATTAGCGCTGCTCCCCTCATTGGCCTTTTGGGGACGGTCATGGGACTTGTGCATCTCTTTTCTAAGCTGCCTGCTAGCGGAGAGCTTCCTAGCCCAGATGTTTTTATTCAAGGTATCGCCCTAGCGCTAACAACTACTATGTTAGGCCTTTGTATTGCGATTCCATGTATTGCTGGCTATCATTTTTTAGTGAGGCGAGTCGAAGTCTTGGCTTCGGCGATGGTTGTGGGGGTAGAGCGGCTGATCAGCCTCAGTGGAATGGATGCTTAAAGCTATGAGCTCTATCTTAAAGAAGAAAAGACAGCCCCCTGCAGTGAATATCGTGCCGCTGGTGGATGTTTTGATTATTTTACTCTTTTTCTTTGTTTTCATTGCGCGTCTGCCCAGCCAGGAGAAAAAGACCTTGAATATTACTTTGCCTAAAATGCAAACCGCAGGTACGAACGCCCTAGGGCAAGAACTTGTGATTGGCATAGATGCCCAAGGCCAGTTTTATCTAGACCAGCAAAATGTTTCTAAAGAAGAGCTTCTTGCGGGGATTTATTTAGCTGCAGAGCTACAAAAAGATAGGCCTGTTTTGATTGTAGCTGACGCCCATAGCCAGCTAGAAGCGCTTACTTTTGCAATGGATGAATGCCGAAAGCAAGGCCTAGACAAGGTGCGCTTACAGACGAAATAGTGGTACTAGCCCGTATAGCCTTCTAGCTTAGATGATACGTTTTGCCCGGCTCAGAATTCAGGATATTGGAAGTAGGCAGTCTTTCTTTGAGCGTTTGAAGGACCCACTCCCTAGCCTCCGGCTCTCCGTGTACGGTAAGGATGTGTTTTGGGTTCAAGGCGCAGGCAAAGTGAATAAGCTCTTCTCTATCCGCATGAGCGCTCAGGTCAAAGCGTTCTATTTTAGCCTCACAAGGGGTCGAGTAGGAGTAGGCGTTAAAAAGCATGCTTTCTTTGGGCTTTATTTGTAGCAGCTTGCCTCCCGGGGTATCTGGATCGCAGTAGCCACTAAAGGCAATGAGGCTCTTCGGATCGTGCAAGATACTAGCAGCTAGGGAGTAAGACGGTGTGTGCTCTACCATCATGCCACTACTCAATAGGAAAATACCTTTTTCGGGAGGTAATACCCCTGGTTTTAGCTTAAAACTCATCCGTTTTACCTTCAGTTTGCGGATAATTTTGTAACTAAAGTAGACCGATCGGGTCTTGCGGTAAATTTCATCCATGTAACCCACAAGATCCAAGCCCAGGCCAGAGGCATAAATGGGGACAAGATCGAGCGTTTTTTGTACAAAAATAGCCTCGTAGAGAAGGACTAAGACTTCCTGAAGCCTTCCCAAGGCAAATAAAGGCAGGAGGCAATAGCCCCCTTGATCTAGACAGGTTTTGATACTACCTACCAAGGCTTGCTGGGCTTCAGCACGGCTTTGCTTTCGGAGGGTATTGCCTCTGGTGGTTTCAAGGATGAGGGTGTCTACAGGCTCTGTGGGGAAAGCTGCGCCACTCAATGTGAGCTGGTTGTCAAACAAGACATCTCCTGTTATAAAGACTATCTTTTTCTTATACTCAAGCTTGCAGCCTACAGCTCCTACAACGTGGCCTGCAGGGTAGAGTGTCAGTAAAAGCGTTTCTCCTTGCTTTTCTAGGGTATGCGGGCTGCCAAAAGCTAGAGGTTGCCATAGTTTTTCCATGGCATCTACTTGTCCATGGGTATAAAGGACTTCTGCCCCTAGGTCTCCGCTTTCGCATTGACGTTGCATCACATTCACCGAGTTGTGCAGCATGCGCTCTCCGAGGATCCTACTCCCTTGGCTAGTGAATATAGGAACTGCTTGGCGCTTAGCAAGCAAAGGAAGCGAGCCGATGTGATCTAAGTGGGTATGCGTTAGAATAATGGCATCGATTGAAATGCCATCTAGTAGTTTGAGACTAGGCACGGCTTCATTGCCTGTTTTTTTAGGGTGAATCCCACAATCTACCACTACTTGGAAAGGCCCTATGGATAATAAGTAAGAGGAAGCTCCAATGTCTTGGCTAGCGCTTAGGTCTAAAAAATGCATTCAGAAAAGGAGGAATCAGTCAGGGTTTTAAATAGAGCAGAGAGAGCTTAACAACTTAGCAGAAAGCCTAAAACTAGGCAAGCAGGGATGCATACAGGAGAAAACTCATTGCACGAGGTGAAATTTGGGTTGAAGTTTCAGAAAAACTTGAATTGTTTTTTAAGAAATAGTATTTATAATAAAAACTCAACCTTTTATATGCCATACGTTACACTCAACAGGCCTTCTGTGTCCTATCTCACCCTCTATAGGCTGAGTTTAGGGGGGTTAGCAGCTACCTTTTTAATCATTTTGTTTGCCTTTGGGACACTGATTCACCAAGCCCATAGGCGTTATTGTTATTTTGAAAACAAGGTACTAGCTCTAAAAAAACAGGTGCAACTGGCGGAGGAAAAGGTTGTTTATAAAGAAATATATATTCATAAACTAGAGCAGGACGAGGTCTTCTTAGAGAAGATTTTGAGAGAGCGCCTGGGTTATTCTACTTCAAGTGATCTTATTTTCCGTTTTGAATCCAAGCCTGGGGCTTTTTAGTGTATGCAGCTACCCAGTCTCCTTTTAGAGCAGTTTCAGTCCTTAGGCCAAGATCATATTTTCCAGTATTGGGGGGCGCTAGATGATAAAGAGCGTCAGCATCTTCTCTTTCAAGTTCAGAAAATAGATTTAAAAAGTCTGCAAGTCCTTTTGGAAAATCTTTCTCATCTGAACTTTAGAGAAAGCCTTTTAGAGACATTGGAACCCCCCGAGAGAGTGCCTCATTATCAAAATGGGGGTAGCCTAGAAGCATGGAAGGCGGCAAAGGCTATAGGAGAGGATATCATTCGGGCCCAGAGGGTCGTTGCTCTCACCGTAGCGGGAGGCCAAGCTACCCGTCTAGGAGGTCTGCTCCCTAAAGGTCTTTTAGGAGTGAGCCCTTGTAGGCAAAAATCTTTGTTCCAACTCTTTGCTGAAAAACTGAAGGCTACTGAAATACGCTACGGAGTTAGTATTCCTTGGTTAATCATGACTAGCCCTTTTAATCGCCAGCCAACTGAAGCTTTTTTCCATGACAATGGCTGTTTTGGTTTGAAGGAAATTCATTTTTTTGAGCAGAATTTTCTTCCAGTTTTGAGCCAAGATGGAAAACTCCTCTTAGAAACACCCTGCACTCTATCCATGAATCCCAATGGGCATGGAGGTGTCTTTGAGGCACTCTTGAAGACTGACCTATTAAAACGCTTTCAGGCCCAAGGGTACCAGTATATGAGCTATTTTCAAGTAGATAATCCCTTGGTTCACTGTGTGGATCCTTATTTTTTAGGATTTCATGATGTATCTCAATCAAGCTTTTCTACCAAGGTTTTGGCCAAGGCCTACCCTGAAGAAAAAGTAGGGGTGTTTTGCAAGAAACAAGGCCGCTTGCAAGTGATAGAGTATAGCCATTTTCCAAAAGAGAAAGCTGCTGAAAAAGATACAAAAGGGCAATTAAAATACCGCTGGTCTAACACTGCTATTCATATCCTCAACCTTGATTTTATGGAGCAAATGGGCCTAAAAGGAGAGACGTGTTTACCGTACCGGCATGCGCTAAAGGCAGTGCCTGTCTATGATGAAGAAGCTTGCAACAAAAAGGTAGAGGCGATCAAATTTGAACGGTTTATATTTGATGCTCTTGAATATGCACACCAGCCTCTCCTTCTAGAAGTCCTGAGAGAAGAAGAATTTAGCCCTATTAAAAACTATAGCGGAAAAGATAGCCTAGAAACCGCCCAACAAGACCAGGCTCGTCTCTTTAAGCAATGGCTTTTGAAGGCAGGAATAGCGGAATTAGTTTTAAAAGACATACATGATCTTGAAATCAGCCCTCTGTTTGCTGATACGGAAGACGTATTTCTTAAAAAATGGAACAATATACCTAGAAAGCCTTTTATTTCTGATTGTTTTTATCTAGAGTAGAATAGGGATTTATCTTTTTATGCAACAGTCTTCTTCTATTATTCAAAAAATAGAGAAAGCCCATACGGAAAGGGCTTTACTCACTAGCACGTATGAAAACCTTCTTCTTTGGCTCAATGAACCGACATTGCCTGCTTGGGTGATAGAGGCTATTGCGAGCCTAATAGAAGAAGAGGCCTGGGAGGAGCTCAACGATAGGTTTTATAAGGCTATAGCCTTTGGGACAGGAGGCATGCGAGGACGCACCATAGCTAAAAAAATCACAGCAGCTGAGCAAGGTAATTCCACTGCTCTAGTGTGCCCGGAGCACCCAGCTGTGGGGACAAATTGCATGAATGATTTTAACGTAGTGAAGGCTGGTCTGGCCCTTTTTTATTATACACAGACTGCTTTTAAGGTAGAAAAGCCAGTTCTGGTTGTGGCTTATGATGTGCGGCATTTTTCTAGGCACTTTGCAGAGTTAACGGCTGCTTTGTGGCAAGAGGCAGGAGGTACAGCTTTTGTATTTGATGATCCGCGCTCTACCCCCCAGCTCAGTTTTGCTGTACGCCACCTCAAGGCTCAGGCAGGGGTGATGATTACAGCCAGCCATAATCCCTCACATGATAATGGGTATAAGGTTTATTTTGCAGATGGTGGGCAGGTAGTTTCTCCCCATGCTGAAAATATTATAGAGGCTTTTAAAAACATAGAGCTTGCCGATGTGACTCCGTTTTTAGGCATTGAAGCTAATTTTGATCTAGTTCCTCCTGAGGTGGATAGGGCGTATCTTGCTTGTGTCCTAGAGAGTGTGATAGATCAGACTATCTTCCAGCAAACCGATCTAAAAGTCGTCTTTAGCCCCCTACACGGAACGGGAGGAGTGATGAGCCTCCCTGCGCTAGAGGCACTAGGGGTAAACACGGTGACAGTAGAAGAGCAGGTTCAAATGGATGGATGTTTTCCTTCTGTAGCCTCTCCCAATCCAGAGATGCCAGAGGCGTTGAGAAAAGCTATTGAGAAAGCAGAGCAAATAGGGGCAGATATTGTCCTTGCGACAGACCCGGACGCAGACAGAATGGGAGCTGCGGTGAGAGATAGGGATGGGAAAATGGTGATTTTAAGCGGAAATAGTATAGGGTCTGCCTTGGCTGCTTATCGGATCGAGGCTTATAAACATAAGGGATGGCTCACAGAAGCAAACGCATCACGGGCCGTCCTTATTAAGACCTTTGTAACAACGCCCTTACAGGAAGCCATCGCTAAAGCAGAGGGGATCAGAGTGGTGGAGACTCTCACTGGTTTTAAATGGATAGCAGCTAAACTCAAGCTGTATGAAGATCAGCTGTGTGAAAAACTCTTTCAAGCAGGAGACGCTCTCCTCAATTACGACGCCCTAGCCCTGGAAGAGAGAGCTAGGCTTCTCTTGGATAACAGTAGCTGGTTTATCTTTGGGGGAGAAGAAAGCTATGGATACTTAGGGAATGATGTGGTCAGAGATAAAGATGCTAATGCAGCTACCGTAATGTTTTGCGAACTTGCTGCAGCTCTTAAAAAAGAGGGCAAGACTGTGCTTGAGTACGTAGATGCACTCTATCTGAAGCATGGCTATTATGCAGAAACGCTTCTAAATGTGTACTACGAAGGGGCCGAAGGCGCTCAGAAAATACAAAATATTCTAGACTCTTATTCCACAAACCCTCCGAAGACAGTCGCTGGCCTCCGGGTTGAGAACTGTTTAAACTTTAAGAGAGATACCCTTCAGGATGCCGATGGCGAACCTGTGCCTCAGGAACTATTTTTTATGCTAGACCTTGAAAATGGCTATCGCTGTGCGGTAAGAGGATCTGGCACAGAGCCAAAGATCAAATTTTACATCTTTGGCCACGAGACCGTCGATACATTTGAAAATCTAGCTGCTGTCAAAGATAACACTGCTCTAAAATTAAAAGCTATAAAATTAGCCTTAGAAGTGGATAGTGAGCAGCGGGCAGTCCTTGAGCATCCGTAAAAAAGCTTCTTCGTAGAGCTTGCGCTTATTTCAATTTAGCTCTGCTATCTAGGATATGGAACATGAACGTTGGGCGTGTGTATGCGCCTATGATGGGAGCCATTTTTTGGGCTGGCAAAGCCAAAAAGATGGGAAGAGTGTCCAAGATACCCTGGAAGAAAGACTGGAAAGCATTTTTCGAAGAACTGTGCGTATCCATGGCAGTAGCCGAACAGATAGAGGCGTGCATGCTAGAGGACAAGTCTTTCACTTTGACGGGTTTTGGCCGCATGGGCCAGAAGCTCTGCTCAAGGCCTTGGGTGGGGATAGGCCAGGGCCTTTGCAGATTTTAAAGGTAGTGAAAACTTCTGCAGATTTTCACGCTCGTTATGGAGCTAGTGGCAAGCGCTATACCTATAGGATCCATACAGGAGTGGCCTCTCCTTTTGATACTCAGTACAGCTGGTCTTTGTGTCATAAGCTCAGGCTAGACCTAGACCAGATGCGTCAAGGAGCGAATAGTCTGCTAGGTACGCATGATTTTTCTGCCTTTTCGGCGCTATCCAGGGAAAGAAACGGCAAGGAAAACCCAGTGAAAACTTTAAAAAGCTTAGACCTGCAGCAAAATGGAGAAGAACTGCTTTTTATCACAGAGGCTTCTGGATATTTGTATAAGATGGTGCGGAGCCTCGTCGGAGCTTTGATAGCAGTCGGTACAGGAAAAATCAGCCTAGAAGCTCTTAAAGAGATATTAGAAAGTAAGCAGAGAACGCCCATGATCGCCACCGTTCCTCCCTTAGGCCTATGCCTTGAAAGGGTTTTTTATCAGAACCATCCTCTAGAAGAAGCTAACCTATACCCCTTCCTGAGATAAGCTCTATCTATTTCCTAGGCTTGCTATAGCCTAAAACTATGATATGAAAACTAAGCCATGACCAAAAAACGACAAGTCTACGCCTTAAGGCTCTGGCAACATGCCTTGCTCTGGCTAGCTGTCCCTTTGTATAAGCTTTGGGGGTGGACCTTGAGATTCACAGTGCCTAAGGCTCATCTAGAGCGTATGCAGGCGCTGCAGGAGCCTGCCTTATTTATTTTATGGCATAATCGTCTCTTTTGTGCGGCTTTTTTGGCCAAAAAGTGGTTTAAAAAGACTAAAATGGCAGGGCTTGTCAGTCCCAGCAAAGATGGGGCCTGGCTAGCAGCTTTATTTCATCGTGTAGGAGTGAAAGCCATACGAGGCTCTTCTAGCTTTAGGGGAAGCGCTAGCCTGAAGGAGATTTTTAAAGCTATGGACAAGGGATGGAGTATAGCTATTACCCCAGATGGGCCTAGAGGACCGTGTTACTCGATGGCAAAGGGGGTTATCCTCATAGCCCAAAAAACCCCAAGGCCTATTGTCCTCTGTTCTTGGCGTTATGCAAAGGCTTGGCGTCTGCCTTCTTGGGATGGCTTTTACTTGCCAAAACCTTTTTCCACCGTTGAAGTACAGTTTCAATACTACCCCCATTACGAAGCCCTGGTGCAAGCAGCTAAAACAGACCCCGTAGAGGACTATCTGAAACAGTGCTTGCTGGCCTTAGGGAAAGATAAGGTTTAGGTCTTTGCCTTCGAGTAAGTCAAAAAAGCCCTTGGCCAAAGTTCAGCCTGGCTTTCTATTCACTTATGCTTAGCCCCGGTATCTGCCTTTTAAGTTTCTCTTTGGCCTCAACAGTAACCTTGGTAGAATTTCCTAAGTTTAATGTCTTCAGCTGACTGAGCCCCTCAAGGTACCGCAAGCCGGCATCAGTAATCTGGTCACACCCACTCAAGTTTAAAGTGGTGAGCTGAGTGAGGCCTTTAAGGTATCGCAATCCTTCATCGGTAAGTTGGCTACACTCGTACAAGTCTAAGGATTTGAGCTGAGTGAGGTCCGCAAGATGTTCCAAGCCTGCATCGGTAAGTTGATAACACTCATACAAGTTTAACGACGTGAGCTGAGTGAGGCCCGCAAGATGCTGTAAACCGGCATCGGTAAGTTGATACCACTCACGCAAGTTTAATGACGTGAGCTGAATAAGGGCTTTCAGGTGCTGTAAGCTGGCATCGGTAAGTTGGCTACAATAATACAAGTTTAAGGACGTGAGCTGAGTGAGTCCTGCAAGATGTTCCAAGCCCGCATCACTAAGATCGCTGCAATTAGTCAAGTCTAAGGAGGTGAGTTGAGTGAGGCCTTTAAGATGTTCCAAGCCCGCATTGGTAAGCCTACAACAATCATACAAGTTTAAGGACGTGAGCTGAGTCAGGCCTTTAAGAGGGGCTAGGCCTGCGTTTGTTATCTTTGCACAACCGTCCAAGTTCAAAAACTTGATATAACGATTTTTATTCAAAAGAGCGATTAAATCTACATCCTCAATATCAGTCCGGCTACTAAAGTCTAAATGGATGACTTGTCCCTCCAAGAATTCTACCTTTTCCCCAAAGGTTTTGACTTGTACCTTTAAATCTTCGATTTTAGTTTTTTGCTTTAGAACTTTTTGCTGTAGAGTCTGCAGGTTTTGTTGTAGGCACTGCAAGAGTCCATCCATACGTTTTTTAACGGCTCTGGCTTCATTGTGCCTTGCAATGCTTTTCAGAAACCAGGCATAGTCTCTATATATGCTTATATTTTTAGGGTCCTCACTGATTTGTAGTTCAAACTGCTGTATACGGGTTTCATTCACCTTTAGCTGGCTGTCCTCTCCACCAGCTTGTCCACAAAGCACTGCTAACTTTTCAAGAATTGTAGACGATTTTTCTACTTGAACTGCCTCTTCTAGCATCTTTATGGCTAAAGCTGTATCTCCTTTTCCTGCATAAAAATCAGCCAGTTTCCCTAAAGCATCCACGATATCTCCCTTTTCCCCTATTTGCCGAGCGACATCTAGCAAAGCCTTCAAAGGAACCTCATGGCAGGCAATCTCGTGCGAGGCTTTATAGGTCTCGTAGGCTCCCGTCAAGTCTGGGTCTTTTTCATGCAATGCCCCCAAATAATAGAAGGCCTTAGCCGCTTTTTCTTTGTAGACCTTTTCCTTTGCATCATCTTTTGACGGAGTCAACGGAATCCGAGAAAGATCGAGGTAGATTGTCTTTAAACACGCTGCATACAGCTCATAATGCTCGGCATCGTCTGTATATTTTAAGGCTTTTTTATAAGCTTTTTCTGCATCTTTAAAGTCTCCTAGCTCCTCATTGTCTCGGGCATTTTTTAAACATATATTCAATTTCTTGGTATTCATAGCCTCATTTGCTAGCTTTTCTATATAAGGCTCACCTGGCTTTATAGGCTGATACTCTGGCAAATTGAAGGGATCTGGCTCTTCTTCTATGGGGTGATTAGTCTGATAATCCTGTAAATTCCTGGCAGAAGGATTGCTAGACAGGTCTGATGCATTTAATAAAGAAGGCACGGGTCCTGCTTGAGGCTGAGATTGCTGCTGTTGACCGGCAGCACGAGCAGGATTAGATATAAATGATGTATTATTGGGTTGAAGATTAAGTTCCATATTACTAAACTATAAGTTGAATTGGATTGCTGTGTACCAAAACCAAATAATTTTATAGCCTAGGTTTTGTAAGGCTAAGCTTGCCACAAAATGAATGACTTAAAGTACGCAATTCGGCTTCTAGTGTACTAAATTCCGAAAGGCAATACGTTTTTTGGGAAAACTTTTCTCAGTAACACAAAATTTGCTTCGGTTGGACTTATTTTTCTCCCTAAATCTCGTTTGTCAGATCCTGTATTTTTCCTCAAATTTTAGGCTTGACTTTTGGGCCTAACTTTTATCTACTCCTGCGCATACATTTGTTCTTTGCCAATCAATGATATAAATTAAAGTTTTAGAAGCGCTTTAGTATTTTAGTCTAAAACTCTTCTAAAGTTAAAACTTTTAGATTTTCCTCTTCTCACATAAGGCTTCTTATTCCTGCAAGCCTGGCATAAGGCTTACCAAAAACCTATAAAGGGGTTTTATTATCAAAAAGGAGCAAAAGCTT
>JACCDN010316885.1_pt1 | contig 51655 bp, 60 predicted proteins | sample 7441691 | NCBI WGS metagenome assembly JACCDN01 (sample SAMN15323439, study PRJNA562643) | freshwater metagenome | isolation source: river surface water | place: USA:Blue River Watershed | collected 2017-08-16 | reverse complement strand
TCCTCTGTACGCTGCTTTCGAAATCGTAGAGGGGGGAAAAGAACGAGTTTCTATGCTACTTTCACATGTCAAACAAATATGAATGAAGTCTAATGAGCACCGAGAAGAAGTTCAATCTGTCGCACTTCGGACTTGAAAAGGCGAATTTTGTAAACTTTGCAAATCTAGAAATAGGTTGAGTTTTTTGGCAGAAAATTTTACACGTAGGTCATGAAACAAGATCGATCTGTAAAACCCATTCGTGGCGAAGAGGGGGGCTCTATTTTAGGGCCGAAAAACCCAGATAGAGAAGCTCAGAACTCTGAAATCTTGTCGCCTCCAGCAACTGATTACGGCACATTTCCGAATCTTCGGTGGTCGTTTGCAGATAGCCATATGCGCCTTGAAAAGGGGGGCTGGGCTCGTGAAACGACAATTCGTGAATTGCCAAGCTCACCAGAGATCGCGGCTGTCAATATGCGTCTCAATGTGGGCGGCGTTCGAGAAATGCACTGGCATCGAGAGGTCGAATGGTCGTACATGTTAAAAGGGCATGCGCGAATCACTGCAGTCGATCAAGAAGGTCGCACGTTTCAAGATGATGTCGAAGAGGGCGATATCTGGTATTTTCCTGCCGGCGTTCCTCACTCCATTCAAGGGCTTGGCCCCGATGGATGTGAATTTCTTCTGGTTTTTGATGATGGAAATTTTACCGAAAATTCTACGTTCCAGTTGACCGATTGGTTAGCTCATACGCCTAAAGATGTGATCGCAAAAAATTTCGGTGTCCCAGAGAGCGCATTCGCTAATTTACCCAAAAAAGAACTCTATATTTTCGATGCGCCATTACCGCCTTCTTTGAAAAAAGATCATGTCGAAGGCAACGGAGCCGTTCCTCTTAAATTTAGCCATAAGTTTTTAAAACAAACTCCGATTACAACAAAAAGTGGCACCGTTCGAATCGCTGATTCTTCTATTTTTCCCATTTCGAAAAACATCGCCGCAGGGCTGGTTGAAATTGAGCCAGGTGGCATCCGCGAGCTGCATTGGCACACAAATACGGATGAGTGGCAGTACTACATTTCAGGTAGCGCCAGGATGACTGTATTTGCAGGAGAGGGGATCGCTCGAACATTTAATTTCCAGGCAGGTGATGTCGGCGTTGTCCCGTTTCCGATGTCTCATTACGTAGAAAACATCGGCACCGATACGCTTCGCTTCCTCGAAATTTTTAAAAGTGACTGCTTTGCTGACATTTCGCTTGCAAAATGGCTCGCGTTCACTCCGCATGAGCTCGTTCGGGCCCATCTAAATATCGATGAGTCGATCCTTAAAAATATCCCAAAGGAGAAGCGGCCCGTAGTCCCTTAAACCCTTTGCCTTAGATGCCGTTGTATTTTTCCAGGGTGGGTAGCAGATGAATCTTTAGATCAGGATTTAAAATTCCTATGAAAAGCAAAACATTGCTCGATCCACCCCAGACCTCGTCACACTGGGAAAGGCACCAGCCATCCACTATGGCATCTCGTGGGATATCTAACGGATTTGCATTTTTAATATCCATCCAGTCCTCTGAAATGTCGGATGTTCTAGGAACATTATCAGCAATAACAACATCATATTTCATGCAGAGGCGATCTACTAACGGCTGCATTAACGTGGCTAAAAAGATCTTGGTATTTTTGGGATCTTTAGATTCCATGATTTTATCAATATCACGCTCTATAGATTCTAGATAATTTTCGTCAGGAGGTTGTTTGTTTTCGCTGCGATAAGAGGTGCCCTCATAGGTATAGTGTGGGGCGCAGCGGACATGAATCCCGATTTTATACGATTTGGATGAGGGCTCTTCAGTTGTGTTCAGCCGGGTCATCAACGAGTCAATTCTAGATTGAATTTCTTGGACCGGTTTGAAGAAATTTTTGACTATAGGGTGCAGAGATTGACGGTAGATTGCAAAATCGGGGTCTGTATAGATCTGTTTATCTCCTGGGATGCTACTTTTGTAAAAAGTTTTCATCTTCATAGAGGGATGAAATTGCATGTAGCGGGTTTGTGTGGGAGTCCAGGCCACGTTGAAAACGGTTTGTTGCCCGGGCGGATGGAAAAAAATCTGCTCCTCTGCAACTTCTTCAAACAGCTGCGGAAAAAATTTTCCATTCGGTGCGTAAGCATCGTCCATGTCTAAATAGATGATCGCTCTCGGGACCTGTTTCACACAATAAATCCACTCAGCTTCTTGGATTAGGTTTATGAATAAGCCACCCACATTAAGCCATTTCCAGTGAAGGAGTGCGTAATTCGATTGCGAATATAATGCTGTAAAGTTAAAAAAAACGACAATAAGGGCAGAATAAAGACATTTTACAAACATGTATTTTCCTTAAGATTTATGAATATTGATGATTTCAGGGGAGCAGGTGGGAGCTTTTAGATGTTCCATGATTTGGGTTGCAACGGTCGAGGGATCGAGGAGGAGTGACTTATCTTCGTTTGGAAAGTTTTGTTGGCGCAATGGAGTGTCGGTTCTTTTTGGGCAAAAGATTTGGATGTTTAGGTCGGGCCGCTCCTCAGCAAAGCCTTGCAGAAGATTGACGCTGGCGGCTTTAGTCGCCGAATAGACGGCGAGTTCTTTACGGCCTCTGTAGTAAGAAGAGGAGGCAATGAGCAGGCAAGTCGCCCCTTTTTTCAGCGGAAGATGTTGTAGTAGCAAAATTAACGAGGTAAAGTTGACTTGGATCATCTCTAAGGCTTTATTTAAAGGGAGGTCCTGGAAAGAGCTTTTGGTGAGGACTCCTGCGGCAAAAAAGCAACCGTCAAGCGGCTCAAGTTGCTTGCAAAGGGCTGGAATCTCGTTGAGGTGATTGAAATCAATAGAAAGCGGTGTCGAAGTGCGGCTCAAAGAAAGCACTACAGCTTCCTCTTTTTCAAGCTCTTTTTGTAAAGCAGAACCGATTCCACCACTTGCCCCAAAGAGAGCGAAGCGCTTATTTTTCAAAGAATCAAAGGGTTTAGGCGCAAGAGGTGCGTGCGTAATACGAAGCAATTGTTCTGCGATATAAAGATCAAGCGCAGTGGTGATTTTGATGTTCGTTTCACTTCCTTCGACCTTTTTTACCTCGACACCAAGACGAAGCGCTAAAGAAATGTCACAAGTCGCATCGTGGATGGAAGCTTCAATTGCGGCCAGATGTGCTGCTTTTAAAACAGCTGTTTGAAATGCTTGAGGCGTTTGTCCCCGCACCATTGAGGCTCTTTTGGGGATTTGTAAAATCGTCGCTCCGTCGGTAGTGCCAATTGTATCGCTCGAAGCAATATAGGTGCCTGCCGCCCCAAACAAATCGAGTGCATCGAGTAATTCCTCGACCATTTTTTGTGTCATAAAAGGGCGCGCACCATCGTGGACAACCACTTTTTTCACCTTTGAATCGAGGTGTTTTAGCGCCTTATAGACCGATTCTTGCCGCGTTTGGCCACCTTCTAACAAACAAATCATGGGAGATAGCTTTTTCAATTCCCATTCGAGCGGCTCAATCCAATCGGGATGACAAGGCAACAAAATCTGTTCGAAGAGGCCACTTTTTAAAAGTATTTCTAGCGCGTATAAAAAAACAGGCTTCCCTGAAAGAGATTGGAATTGTTTAGGCGTTGTCGGATCAAGGAAGCGTGTCCCTTTTCCGCCAATTAAAAGAATCGCAGCGTTCATACAGTCTCAATTCTACGCTAAGGGCACTTACACTGCAATTTTAAATTGACAAAAACACAAAATATTTAATAAGATTTGCTAAAAAATTATTAATTACTGATTGTTGTCATTATGTCGGATGGGTCCTCACTGCCTCTTAAAAAGCAATTATTCTATTTTATTCGTCATGCAGAAACAGATTGGAATACGCAGAAACTGTGTCAAGGATGGCGAGATATTCCTTTGAATGAGTCGGGGCTTTTGGCTGCAAAGGCTTTTGCCCTTTCGACTAAAAACTATAAAATTCCTTGCATCGTCTCAAGTTCACTTACCCGTGCTTTGCAAACAGCAAAAGAGATTCATGAGGTGCATCCTGATGTAGCGTTGCATGTGATTCCTGAATTAAGAGAGCGGTGTTGGGGGAGCTTGGAGGGGGCGTCAAGTGAAGAGATGTATGCGATTGAAAAATTAGAGGATGCCGATCCCTTTTTTCATCCAGGAAAAGGGGTTGAATCGCGATCAGATTTTCGTAAAAGATTGTTAAAAGGGATTGCGCTTTCTCAGGAAATAGATCCCCATCCATGGATTGTAAGTCACGGCAGGCTATTTATGGAACTTTGCTTTGCGTTGAATATTTCGCCTCTTAATCAGTTGCTTAACTGCCAATTGGTCGAGATAGCTCCAGATAAAGACGGTTGGAAGATGACTAACGTAATCTGCTAGTTAGGTTTTGTAAATTCGTAAGGACTGCATGGACTAAAATGATAAGTGCAGTGGTAAGTATTTTTGCGCCCGTAGGCGCACTCAATCAAAATCCAGTGGAATCTGGATTTTTGAGACCTCTCCCAGTGCGGCTCAAATTCTAGCGCTCAGAGCCCGTAGGGTGAAAGTGGGGGTGTACAAGTGGTACGCCCCCCCCCCGACGAGCATAGGATTTCAGTCCGCACGGGTGAGGTCGGCAGGAAGTTGACATTGTTAAATAAATTAGTAGGTGTTGAAGAGGTCTTGGAGGAGAAGTGGGGTTGGCGTTTTGATGGTGATCAGATGTTCGTCGATCGTTTTTTCGAGGGCTTTTAGCTGCTCGATGAGGGTTGATTCAAGGAGCCCGATCGCTGTTTTATTCTGATAGATGTAGCCGCCGCCGAAGGGGAGGGTTTCGATGTTATCTGGTTTGTTTGGGTAGAGGATTTCGCGGAAGAAGCGGGCTTTGCAACCGGTGCCGGTCGTCTCAAGGTGGCTTGTAAGAAAGCCAAATTGAGAGTCAAAGGCGAATTTGTGGTGCTGATGGAGGCTTTGGATTTGTGGTTTGAGCGTTTGATAGTCCCCATCGAAGAGAATGTGTAGGTGGTCGACGGCTCCTAGCGCAATCAAAAGATGGTGTTCGATGTCAATGAACAACGCCTTGAAGGGTTCATTGAAAAAAAAGGCGTCGGTGAGCTTTTTCTCGTCAGAGGCTTTTAAAGAGGTGAGCCAGCGGCCACTTGGGAAAAGCTTTTGGATCGAATTTTTTAAAAGAGCGTGAGCTTCTACTGAGCCGAAAGGAAAATCAGCTAGGTTGCGGACGAAATGGAGAATCATAGTCCCTCTTGTATAGTGGTGCATTGCTTGAGCTGGTCTCGAAGAAGGGCTGCTTCTTCAAAGAGCTCTTTGGCGATCGCTTCTTGAAGGGAGGCTTGTAACTCTTGAATATTGATGTGCTGGGCACTGATTTCAGGAGAAAATTCACTCACATTCAATGATTTTAAAACGGTGTGACATGCATCCTTAAAATGGTGAATGCAGTCGATGCAGCCCAGCTTTTTGGTTGTTTCGATCTGATGAAGCGAGGTGTTGCATCGAGAACAGGTAGGGCTTTCAACGGCCTGATCTAAAAGCTGCTTCTTTAAAGGGCATTGGTTGCACATTCCGATGCAGGTCGTCTTCCCTTTCTCAATTTGCTTGAAAGTGTGAGCTACCGATTCGTTGCATCCTTTACAGGAGCTGGCTTTTTTTGGAGTGGTCATAATCTCACCATAATCATTTTTGAATTTTTTTCTTCCCTTTTTACATAAAATAAGTGATAGGAATAGATAAACGGTTCTTAATAAAGGGATTGATATGCGCTATTCGATTTCATTGGTAGTTTTAACACTACTAGCGGCAGCAGCTCTCAAGGGGAGCTTAACTTTCAGTCCTAACGTTAAGGGGCCATTTTTTATGGCAACAAAAGCGCAACAGACCGATGACAGTGAAGATTATAATGAGCTTTCTGACAATGTGACCCCTCCACAAGGGTTGAATGATCAAGGATCGCAGCTTTGGAGAACCTTAACCCCGCAGCAGCAAGCAGCGGTCCGTCAAGATATTCAAAACGGAATGGACCCAAACCAAGCAGTCTTGAATTATTCACAAAAAAATAACCGACAAGCTTCAAATGTAGAAGGAGAGGGAAGTCATTCCACTTCGGAAAATTACGATGAAGAGGTCGAATCTACTGATTTTGATCAAAATGGATTGGAAAATTCACTGAACGAAGAGGATCAGGATCAAAATAACAGTGGATCAAAACCGGCTAAAACCAATAAACTGACCTCTGCTACAATGGATAATTCCAAAAAATCTTCCGGAAGCGATTTCACTGAAGACGATGATTGTGACGACGATAATGACGACGACTATGATTGTGATGAAGATGGAGCAGATGAGAACAACAGAGGGAAAAATGATCCCAATAATGGAAAAATTTATGCTCCTGGTGGAGCCAATAGCCCTGAACCTTACTAGACCTTTCGACTCATGAAAACAATCGCGTACATCCCGGCGCGGTTGCAATCAACCCGATTCCCTCAAAAAATTCTTCAAGATCTTCGCGGAAAACCTCTTTTTGCTTGGGCCTATGAAAATGCGCTTCATGCAGATCTCTTTGATGAGGTCATCTTATTGGTCGACGACCCGTTAACTGAAACTCTCGCCAAACAAAGAGGCTACAAGGTTTTAATGACTTCCACTCGCCCTCAAAATGGGACGCAACGGATCATTGAAGCTTTAGAAAATGGGGCGCCGATCGGTGAAAAAATCGTCAATGTGCAGGCAGATGAACCTCTTTTAACCAAAAAAATCTTCGAAACGCTCCTTTCGGGCGGCGGCGATGGGTCTCGGATTTGGACATTAAAGAAAAAAATTACCAACCAAGAAGAGCTTTATTCGACCAATGTGGTAAAAGTAGTGACCAATGTGCGGGGTGAGGCCCTTTATTTTTCTCGCCAATGTATCCCTTTTGATCGGGAAAAGCGGGGGGGCGAGGTCTTTAAACATGTTGGCCTTTATGTCTATACGCCTCAAGCTCTCTTGCAGCTTAAGGACTTCGCTGTTTCTCCTCTAGAGCAAGGGGAATTTTTAGAGCAGCTGACCCCTCTTTATCATGGGATTCCGATCGAAGTAATACAGACAGATCAGATTGTTTACGGGGTCGATACCCTAGAAGACTTGACACGGATCTCTTTACTCATCTAAAATATACCCCTAATGAGTGATTATCAATTTGGTTTTACGACCGCCATTGAGAGCGAGGTGTTTGAGCCTGGGCTGAATGAAGAGGTGATCCGTAGGATCTCTCTTAAGAAAAATGAGCCTGAATTTCTTTTAAACTTTCGTTTGAAGGCTTATAAAAAATTTCTTGAAATGAAGCCGCCTACCTGGGCGAACTTAGATTTTGAGCCGATTGATCTGCAGGCGATTAGTTACTATGCTGAGCCGAAGAATAAACCGGAGCTCAAGTCGATTGAAGAGCTCGATCCTGAGATTCGTAAGACTTATGAACGATTGGGGATTCCTTTGGATGAGCAGCATCGCTTGGCAAATGTCGCGGTGGACTTGGTGTTCGATTCGGTATCGATCGCAACCACTTTTAAGAAAAAACTCGAAGATGCAGGGGTCGTTCTTTGTTCAATGTCTGAGGCGGTGCGCCGCTTTCCTGAAATGATCGAGAAATATCTAGGAACAGTGGTTCCGATCGGGGACAACTATTTTTCTGCATTGAATTCTGCGGTCTTTTCAGATGGTTCGTTTGTTTATGTGCCGAAAGGTGTCCATTCGCCGATGGAATTGTCAACCTATTTTCGGATCAACGAACAAAATACAGGGCAATTTGAGCGGACGTTGATCATCGCGGAAGAGGGTTCTTACGTCAGCTACTTGGAAGGGTGCACAGCGCCCTCTTTTGATTCGAAGCAGCTGCACGCAGCCGTTGTGGAATTAGTTGCGATGGAGAGAGCTGAGATCCGTTATTCAACAGTGCAAAATTGGTATCCAGGGGACGAAGAGGGGCGCGGTGGTGTTTACAACTTCGTAACGAAGCGAGGAAAATGTTTGGGGGCTCACTCCAAAATTTCTTGGACGCAGGTGGAAGTGGGTTCAAGTATCACTTGGAAGTATCCGAGTTGCTTGTTGATCGGAGATCATTCGGTCGGCGAATTTTATTCTGTGGCATTGACAAACAAGAAGATGCAAGCTGATACGGGGACGAAAATGATCCATGTGGGCAAGCATACGAAATCAACGATTATCTCGAAGGGGATTTCAGCTGATGGGTCAGCGAATACCTATCGCGGTCTTGTGATGGTGGGACCGAAAGCCGATTTTGCTCGCAATTATACGCAGTGTGACTCAATGTTGGTCGGAACGGACTGTACCGCACACACGTTTCCAACCATTCATACCACAAACGAAACGGCCGAGATTGAGCATGAGGCGAGCACTTCTCGCTTGAATGAGGAGATCTTGTTCTACTTGCAATCACGTGGCTTTGACAAAGAAGAGGCGATCAGTATGGTTGTATCGGGCTTTTGTAAAGAGGTGATGCAAGAATTGCCGCTTGAGTTTGCTCAAGAGGCGAAAAAATTATTGATGATAAAGCTAGAAGGGAGCGTAGGTTAGTTCATGTTAGTAATCGACAATTTAGAAGCAACAGTGGACGAAAAAAAAGTGCTTTCTGGCCTTTCATTAAAGATCGATCGAGGGCAAGTTCATGCGATCATGGGGCCTAATGGAGCCGGAAAATCGAGCTTATCGAATATTTTAGCGGGCCATCCAGCTTATCAAATTGGTGCTGGATCTGTGATGTATAAGGATGAAAACTTGCTTGAGATGGATCCGCATGAGCGGGCTTTGAAAGGGGTGTTTAAGAGTTTTCAATATCCATTAGAGATCGCTGGATTGAACACGAAAGAATTTTTGAAAGAGTCTTATAATCTGCATCGGAAGCAAAAAGGGCAAGATCCATTGAGTGATGCCGATTTTGATCAGCTTCTTGAAGAAAAAATGGCTCTTGTGAAATTCAATCCGAAGCTTTTGGAAAGAGATTTGCACGCAAATTTCTCGGGTGGTGAAAAAAAGAAGAGTGAAATCTTGCAGATGGCTCTTTTTGAGCCAAGTCTGGCGATTTTGGATGAGACCGATTCAGGTTTGGATATCGACGCGTTGAAAGCAGTGGGTTGTGCCATTGAATCATTGCGTGGAAGTGATAAGAGCATCTTGTTGATTACCCATTATCAGCGCCTTTTGGATTTTGTTCAGCCTGATATGATTCATGTCATGCAAGAGGGAAAGATTGTCCGCTCTGGAACGAAAGAATTAGCAAAAATTCTTGAGGAAGAGGGATATGAAGGAGCTCTATAGCGTACCAGTTAGCGAAGCTTTGGCTGTTTTTCCCTCTTATTTTGAGGGGAGAGAAGCGGTTGGGAACCACTTTTTGTTCGTCCCAAAAGGCTTTAAAGCAGAGTTTTTCGTAAGCCAGCCAGTTGCTTTAGAGGTGTATCTTTCGAAGGGTTCTTCGTTGGAGTTAAAAATCGCACCTGAAGTGGATGGAGCTTACAATCTTGTGGCCTATTTGGAAGAAGATGCTTCGTTGAAGCGCCGCTACAAAGGTTGTAAAAAGAGTGCAATGACCCTAGAGAGTCGCTACACTTTGAAAAAAGGGGCAAGACTATTTCATCACTCTTGGACTGAAGCTGTTGATAAGACTGAAGAGAAGATTGTGGCCACGATTGAGGGCGAGGGGGTTGAAGTGGACCTTATCGGGGGGTGGCATTTGACCGACCGAGAGATGATCCATGTAAATGCTCTTGTCGAACATAAAGCGGCGTACGCTCGTTCGAATCAACTTTTTAAAGGGGTGATTGAAGAATCGGCGTTTTCTTCGTTTGAAGGTTCTATCTATGTGGCTAAAGGGGCTCATAAAACCGAAAGTTTTCAGCGCAACAACAACTGTGTATTTGGCGCAGCCCAAGCGAAAACAGCTCCAGGGATTCAGGTATTTCATGATGATGTGAAGGCATCGCATGGGGCAACTATCGCCAAACCGTCGAAAGAAGATTTATTCTATCTGGTGTCTCGAGGGATTTCAGAGGAAAGAGCGAAGAAATTATTGATCGAAGCATTTTTGAATGAAGTGCGCGCTTTATGAGAGAGCTTTTTTCTATAAAGACGACCTATTTAGACTCAGCAGCAACCACTTTGCGTCCAAATTTTCTTTTAGAAAAAGAACTCGAGTTTGCTCGTGACCATTACGCAACGGTTCACCGTTCTTTGTATCCAAGGGCGCTAGTTGCGACGGAAGGGTATCATCTGGCGCGTCGTGCAGTCCAAGAGCGGCTGCATGCTACAACAGAGCGAGGAATTGTTTTCACGAAAGGGGCGACCGATAGTTTAAATCAAGTCGCTCAATTTATGACGCAACTGATCGGTTCTGAGGATGAAATTTGGATTTCTCCTATAGAGCATCATGCGAATTATCTTCCATTCCTTGCTTTGCAACAAAAAGGGCAACTAAAGGTTCGATTTTTGCCGATTCATCCCGATGGAGCGCTCGATTTTGCAACTTTAGAGATGATGGATACGACGCATCTGAAAGCTCTTTCCATTGCGCATGTTTCTAACGTGACGGGTGTGGAGCAGGATCTGGTTCGTTTGGGAAAATGGTGTCGGCAGCGCAATTGTCTATTTATTGTGGATGCCGCGCAAAGTATTGCGCATACTTTCATCGATGTGGAGGCGGCTCACGTTGATTTCCTTGCATTTTCTACCCATAAGATGTATGGATCTACAGGTTTAGGTGTTCTTTACATGGCAGAGCATCTTTTAGAGCGTCTTGAGCCAATCTATTTTGGGGGTGATATGATCAGAGATCTTTCTCAAGATATGATCTTTCAAGATCCTCCGTTAAAATTTGAAGCGGGAACGCCGCCCATTTGCCAAGTGATTGCGTTGAAAGAGACCTTGGAGTGGCAAAAAGGGGATTCATTTAAAGAGGCTCGGGCTCATTTGCCATCCATTTGTCAAATATACCAAGAGCAGCTTGGGAAAATGCCCGGTGTAAGGCTCATCTCTTCACCGAATGCTACAAGCATCATTACGATGACCTTTGCAGATCTACATCCGATGGATTTAGCGCTCATTTTGGGAAATGAAGGGATTGAAGTGCGTAGTGGTTCTTTGTGCTCTATCCCGGCTCTTCGCTACTTCGAAGCAAATGCCTTCTTGCGCCTTTCGCTTGGCGTCCATAACACAGCCGAAGAGGTCTCTCTCGTTCTTGCAGCTTTTAGTCGGGTTCACTCCAAGCTTCGATAAACTAGTTAGAAAGTAATGGCTACGGAGTAGAGGAGCCCTTTGGATAGGGTGAGGTTGTGGAGGCCTCTTTGATCTGGAGCTTGCCGAAAATTGAGCTCAGGGGTGATCCATTTTTCAAGGAACCCGGCAACACTTAAGTTTACTTCGAAAACGCGTCGATCAAGAAGATGGATGGTAAAGTCGTAGCTCACTCCGTAGGAGAGATCAATGACGGGGGTTAGAGTGGTTTGTTTCACTTTTTCACAGAGGATCGGCTCTTTAGCAAAACCGTTGTCTACATAAAAATCATTGGCGAGAAAGAGCGGTCCGTAAATTCCAGAAATTGCAGGTTCGGCAAAAAATTGTAGTCCATTAAGGAGTGGCCAATCTACAAAGAGGTTGGCAATCACTTTGCACCCAATTTGCGGTCCACCACCCAGCAATAATTGTTTGTAATCATAGTGCCGTTCTTCTTCAATCGGTGGCCCCTCAAGGTAGAAAAAAGCCATTTCAGTCGTTGTTGCCTGATATAGGCGACAAAATCTTGCGCCAAATTTAGGGACGAGGCCGAGCTCTTTATTGTAGAGAGACATTTTGGAGTTAAAGCTTAGGTCGAGGTATTGGAGTTGAAAGTGGTGACTATTCGATACAAAATTCATGAAAACATCAGTAGACGGAGGGGTAATATCAAAGTGGTAGGCTATCGATTCTTTACGAGGGTAGATCGGATGGGAAACTTGCGGTTTTGTTTTGTAAGATTCTAGGTAAGAGAGGTGAATGTTTATTTTTTCTTGTATCGGAATGTCGATAGCAACTTGAAATCCTTGATAACGTCGTTCGGCTGGATATTTGAGCGCATCTTCTAAAGGGGCGTGGAGGGGGCAAAATTGTTCAACGGTGGTTGGTTTGATTCTAAATGTGAGATAAGAAAATTCAACTGCTAGTGGATGGCTTGTGGGGTCTGGAGTGTATAACGGGGCAGGAGTAAAAGCAAAAAGAGGACTTAGCGAGAGGGGTAGTATAATCCATCGTAAAAACATTTAAAAAGTAACTCCTAATCCAACAGAAAGGCCCTGAATGGTTAATGTGCTTGGGGTGAGGTATAGTGGATAGCTCGATAACATCCTATTCAATCCAATCCAAGTTTGTGTTTCCCATAACAAATTGATGTCGATCTGCTGAAGGAAAGGGGTGGAGAACGGATCATTAAAAGTATAGTTGATTCCAACTGATAGGTCAATCACAGGGATGATGGGGAAAATTCGTATTGCAGAGTCGTAGAAGGTCAGATGAGAGGTGGCTGTTTTAGCGCTATAGTTGATTTTTACGGTTGTGGGGGCGCAGATGGTTGAAAAAGCTGATTTGAATACAAGCGCTAGAGAATTGATCCATCGAATGTTTCGGAAAAAATAGAATGTTCCATTCATTCCGATTTTAGGTCCGATTCCCCAGAAGTTTTGGGTGAAATCGTAAATGTAATCAGAGGAGATGGGGTTGACCGTGAACATCAGTTCGTTAGAGTACCAAATTTGTTGCTGCCAGGTTGTTCTCAGCCCAACCGAGGGGGATAGGATAAAGCTAGGGATAAGTTGTGTGGGGCGCTTGTATTCAAAGTCGAGCAGTGCATAGTGGTTTTTAAACCAAGAATAGTGGTCGTACAAAAATTGGGTTCTATTGGGAACAGGCATTTGAGGATCTACAGAGAAAATGGGGAAAGTATCGATCCCTGTATTCTTTGAGGTGGAGGGTTTTTTTTCAGGAGCTAGCCAAGAAAATATAACAGCCCATTCGATTGGATTAGCAGAATCGGGCTGAACTCTCATTGTGAGCTGAAAACCATTTTGAAAAGGGAATAAGGGGCCGTAAGATTGTCCTTGCGAAGGGGAGGTTGTTGCTGGAATATAGTAGTTGTCCGTTGCGATGATCAGCTCATCTTGTGATAATTGCCATAAAAGATAGCTGGCATCGATTTTAACGGTAGATTCTTCGTGTTGTGGATAAAAGGGTAGAGCAGCGTTTTCGGCATAGCCTATCGCACATAAAATCGTGAATAAAGAGGGGATTAGGTTCATCAGGAGCAAGCATAAGAAAAGGTTAAGAAGATTGCAACAAAAAATCTAAACAAAGAAAAAGTCAGTCTCAAAGAGGCTGACTTTTTCTTTCAAGAATTTTATTAGAATAAGAATCACTTATATTTGAAGTGATTCTTATTAAATTAGAACTCTAGAGATGCTCCAACAGTTAACCCTTGGATGCCCATAGTTTGTGGAGCATGTGGGTAAGTAGTTGCGGTAAGATGTTTACCGTAACCGATCCAAGTTTGAGTTTCCCAAAGAGCATGGAGTTCAACGTTGTAGTCATTGTCTAACTCTCCGCCGAAGTTCATGTCCCAAGAGAGACCGATTGATAAATCAACGATAGGTACAGTGCGGTTCAATGAAGTTTTGTTGCTTCTGTTGGTTCCAGTGGCAGCAGTTTGTGTTCCGCCGTCTGAAGTGCAATTGTCAGTTGTATATGTACGTCCATAAACACCTGAAAGAGCACTCATACCGATAAGTTTAAGACCACCGAAGTATTCGCTGTTTGAAAAGAATTGCCAAGCAAGATCAAAACCTGTTCTTACCCCAGCACCACTAGTGTTTTGGTAAGAAGTACGAGTAGTTGCAATCTCAGCTCCGGTTGCACCTATAGCAGATGCAGTCCAAGTGCTAGTGTTCCATACACCGCGAAGACCGAAGAACGGTCTTACAATGAAATTGTTCATTGAAATAGAAGACAAGCGTCCAATTTCAAAGTCCAATACGTTGTAAGCATCACGCTTAGAGGATGACCATTCGGTCACGGCTGCAGTGAATGTTCCTTGCATCTCAACAATGTCGCTCAAGAAGGTAGCGTATGTAGTAGCACCCCCTGCTCCGCTGTTTGTTTTAGTAGATCTTTGTAACCATGTGTACTGAACAAAAAGGTCAATGTTATCACATTCGCTGATTGTTACTTGTCCATGAACTTTGAATCCACTGAGGAGGCTAGAGGCTGGAAATCCTGTAGTCCCGGTAGATGGTGCAGTTGATGCCGCACTGTAGTAATTGTTCGTTACCGTTTCTAGTCCTTCTTGAACTACTTGCCAAAGAATGTAGTCTGCACCAAGTGCAATACCAGTTGATTCTTCGCTAAGCATCGGACCTGCGTACATGAGTCCTGATGCGACCATTGAATGATCGTCTTTTCTTGTCTGTCCAGAGGTGCCGTTTGAAGCTGGCGCCGCTGCGAGGTTAGCACTTAAGCATGCGACCCCTAGAACAGTCCACAACTTTCGAAAGTTGAGTTCCATTGCAAGTTCTCCCTTTAAATTTTTTTGAAGCCTTAAATAATAATGCTTGAGTACAGCTTAGTACGCTGGAGAAAATACTGTCAACAGGATTACTAAAAAAAAACAGTTCATAAATACATTTAGAGACTGTTTTCTTGTTTTTCGCTAATGACTACATTGGTTTGAACAGGCTTTAAATCACTCCAAAATAAATAATTTGTAAAAAATAAGTGCATGTCTTTGAAAGGCTCTGTTTAGCCGATTATCTCGAAAAGAATTGTGTGATTTGATGAAGCATATTGTCTGTTAGATTTTTCATCTCACCAAGGATCGTAAACCAAGCGACAAAAAGAAGCATGAGACCCAAGAAAGACTTGAGCGACATTCCTAAGAAGGCAATCTGGACTTGCGGTGCTAAACGATTGGCAATCCCTAAAAACATTTCGGCCATCAAAATGGCGACGATAGCAGGGGCTGCAATCTTTAGAGAAAGGTCAAACACATTTTGTAAAATATGTTGAATCGCATGCCAAAGAGGAGATTTGAGATTAAGAAGCTCTGGTGGAAGACCTTTGATGAGAGGAAATGCTTCGAAGGAGGAGGCGATCGCATCGAAAAAATTTTCGGGTCCTTTCACCATAAAGAATAGGGCGATGAGGACGTAGTTGAACATAATACCGATCGGAGAGGCTTGGTTTTGTAGGGAAGGATCTTGGGCCATCAACTGCGAAGAGCCTCGCATGAAATCGATAATCACCCCGGACCCTTGAACGACAAAGAAAGGAATCGCCGCAAAAAGACTGATGATAAAGCCGATCGCAATCTCCTTTAATGCGTAAAAGAAGGTGAAAAAAGTGACCGCTTCGCTAGGATCGGGAGCATTCACGCTTGCATAGGGTAGAAAGAGGACTCCAAAAACGATCATCATTCCAGAGCGAACTGTAGAAGGGATGATTTTCCCTCCTAAAAACGGAGTAAAGGCAATAATGGGCCCGAGCCGGCAGAGCACCAAAAGATACAGCTGCAGGATCTGTAAGCTGCTATAGGGTTCTAGCCAGTCCATTTAGGAAAATTGTGTAAAATTGTGTAGGTGAATTGAGTGATTTGTGAACTGAGCATTCCTCCCATAAATATGAGAGTAAACATCACCGCCACCAGTTTCACTGTAAACGAGAGCGTTTGTTCTTGAATTTGCGTTGCGGCCTGAAAAATCGCTACCATAAGACCCAACGTCATACTGATAAAGATGGGTGGCCCTGATAAAATCAAAATAAGCAATAAGGCTTGGTAGCTGAGTTGGTAAATTTCTGACTGAAACATTTCGCCTCTTATTTATAGGTCTGCACGACCCCTTGAATGATTAGAGTCCAGCCATCCACCATCACCAAAAGAAGGAGTTTTAATGGCAAAGCAATGGTCAACGGTGACAACATCATCATCCCCATCGCGAGCAAAATATTCGAAGTCACAAGGTCAATCACGAAGAATGGCAGATAAATCAATACTCCAATTTCAAATGCCCCTTTCAACTGAGAGGTGATAAAAGCGGGAATTAAAACAATAAAGTCGTTGCTTGTTAGATCTTTTTTAAATTCTTGGGGGAATTTGCTGTAAGCGAGTTTGTAGAAATAGCCATTGTGTGTTTTCGTCGTGTTTTTTTGTAAGAATTTGCGCAGCGGTTCTTTGCTTGCGTTGATCACATCACGAATAAAAGTAGCTGATTCGCCTGAAAAAAGCTCTGTTTTTGGCTGGTTCTGGATGTAGACATTGGCTTCTTGATACATTTGTAATCCAGTTGGAAACATCACATAAATGGACATTAAAATTGCCATGCCGTTGATCACCTGGTTTGGGGGCGCTTGTTGTACGCCGATTGCTTGACGCAGCAATGAGAGGACGACAACCATTTTGGTAAAAGAGGTGAGCAGCATGATTGCGTAGGGGAGTAAAGCTAACCCGGCAATCACCGCCATTCTTGTTACGATAGAGGCAGAGATCGGATTTTCGACTGCAGGATCTGCGATTAGCAGAGGAAGCTGCCCAAGGGGCAAGTAAGAGAGGAGTTGTAAAAACATCACGAAAGCCCAAAACGTTCAAAAGCTTGTTCAAGGGCTCGAATTTTGAGATCGATGGTGGAGTTGATCACCCCTTTATCGGTCTCTATCAAGCAACCGCCCGGTTCAATATCCTCTTTGAAGCCGATAGTGAATGATTCGGCTGCTTCAAAAAGCGACTTGATTTGTTGCTTATGTTCAGTAATATACTCGAAATCGTCTTTACGAACAAAGATTCGAACCGCTTTACAGGTTAAAATAGGGCGAATCGCTTCCATAACAATGTCAACAATCGTTTCAGGGTGGAGTTCTAGCTCCTTTGAAACCATTTTTTTAGCCGATTTTAATGCAATGGGGAGCACCGAACGTTGCATCTCGATCCGTAATTCTTTGATTTTTTCATCGAAAAGTTTCAGATGTTCTGCAAAAACCATTTCTCCTTTTTCGAATCCTTCGTCAAATCCTTTTTTTTCCTCTTCAATCCGATCTAGAGCGATCTGTTTACGCGCCTCAATGAGTTCGTGTTCGGCTTGTTGCAGTAAATGATCAAGGCTTAATAACTCTTGCCAATCGTGGTGGCGGACAATTTTTTGCCCCTCTTCGATTTTAAAAGGTCGTTGTTTAGTGATGTGTAGCATAAGTAAATTCTCTGTTCAGCACCGCTTCTACCTGTTTTAAGAGTAGTTCGATGATCTCTTTTGAAGGTTTTTTTTCTGTGGGGAGAAAAACTTTAGGGATAAAGGTGAAAAGGGATGCGTCAGCTGAAGATAAAGCTCCTTTGAGTCTCATCTTCCCTCGGTCGAAAAGCGCCGCGTCTAAACTTTCTTTCGAAAGATCCCATGCCCCGATGTGCATTTTAGGAAGATAGATTGAGTTGGGGATGGTGCGTAACATTTCTAAAAATTGAAGTTCATCTGCGCTTAAATGCTCTTTGATCGACTTGAAAATTCTTGTCTGCACCGCATTTTGCAGTTCTTTGTAGAGATCAAAAAGAGCTAAATAGCGACAGACCTGGTGAAGTTCATCTGCAGATAAGGTAATGAGACGGTTTAACGGATGTTTTTCTAAGAAATAAGGGGAGGGAAATTCTGGATGCATTTTGATCCAAAATTCTTTTTCCAAAGGTGCTAGAGCTTCTAATTCTTTTGGCATGGGGGGGTGCGGTTCAAGCTCAGAAAAGCTTTCGATCAGCTCTCTTTCAGCAGCATCTAAAAATTTTAAAGGGCCAGTTTCTTTGCCCAACAACCATTTTACGGTCAATAGCTCCTTATTGATTTGGCTGCTCCTTTTTTCTTCCGATCATTGGAATCGGGATGAAAAATTCTTTAAAGCCACCATTTTCACGGATCAGCGGGTAGGCTTTATAAAGGATCCAGCCTAAGGCCACAAGGAGTAGTACGATGAAAGTGAGTAGAAATCCGAAGATAAAACGAAACACTCCTAAAGACCTTTTCGTCATTGTGATCGACCAAATTTGCGCAAAATCTTGTGCGTAGCGCCCTTGTTCTGGCGACATAGTGATGTCATTTAAGCGAGAGCGATCGCTGACTACAGTGACATCGCTGATTTCAAGCCCATTAACACTTCCGGCTACAAGGCGTTTGATTTTAGATTCGAGATGGCTGTTAGGGTCATCAACGATCCCTTGATGTTTGACAAATACGGCAGCAGTGATGCGGTTTGGAGCTTCAGCAGTCGTTTCAGCAGCCGGGAAAGAGATTTGAACCGAAACATCGATGACACCATCAATCATCATTAAAGTGTTTTGGATTTGTTGCGCTAATCCTGCTTGGTAACGGATCGTCTCTTGTTTGTCAGAGTTCATCAATCCAGAGGGGGCAAACAGCTCAAGAAGGCTTGGGCCGACTCGTTTAGGTAATCCATTTTGATTGAGAAGAGTCATCGCTTCGATCGCTTTTTCGCGAGAAGCGACGATATTAAATTTTGCAATTCCGCCACTTTCGCCGGCTTGAACAGCCATCACCTTTTTTGTGGCGCTGATTCCTTTGCTTTCAAGAAAAACCACAATTAAATTCGCTTCGCGTTCATCAATATTCGAAACAATTTCGGTTTTGTCTTGACAGCCTAACAGCATAAAAAAGATCAGAACGGAAAAAATTCTAGAGATATGTGACTTCATTGTTTGCTCCAACTGCTTGATAAACCATAATGGTGCTAGATAGTCTAACACTTTCTCGATTTTTTCTCATTTGATCTCTTTTGATTTATTATGCAACAGTTGATTCAGCTATAAAGTTAAATCGTTTTTTAGTATATTTGAGGACATGATTAGATTTGTACTATATGCTTCCTTATTTTTGTCTTTTTTTAGTTGTTCAAGCGGCAAAAAAGAAGCCTCAGTCCGCTTAGGATGGGAAGCTTCTTTTTTTTCAACGAATGAACACACGGTTCGAATGAAAGGTTTTTTTGACGCTGTAGTTCCGCTCCTTGAGAAAAAAATGGGAACACGGATAGAGGTGATTCAAAGTTCTGATGATGGTGTGATCGATCTTTTGGATCGCGGCATAGTCAATTGCATATTTTCAGATGTGAATAAAGGGGTGATCAACGAAGATCGTTTTCAATTTTCTTTTCCTTTGATGTACAACGGGTACTACCTTGTGACACAAAAAGAGGATCATCGCTCATTGTGTGATTTGCAAACAAAAAAAGTTTTGATCTACAATAATTCAGCCGCCTCGGACTTCATTGCCTGTTATCCAGAAATTGATTTTGGTTTTTACACAGATGAAAAAGATGCCTTTGTTCAGCTCTCCAAAACTTTCTGTTCAGCGCTCATTGTCCCCGTCATGAACTATCCGACCTTCGTTTCTGAATTTCAGGTGATGCCTCAAAAACTCACTGATCAGTACTACAGATTCGTTGCCAAAAAAGAGGATCCCCAATTTGCTATCCTTTTGAAAGCCCTTTCTGCATTAGAAAAAGAGGGGACTCTCGCAAAGCTCAAAGCGCAATGGATGCTTGAGCCATAAACTATTTTTTGAAAATAGTTGGGTCGATCGTACATTTATCATTTGCGACAAAAATGTCCTTGATCTCTTCGAGGATTTGTTGGTTAAGCGGAACTTTCTTTAAATCCCAGATGTTTTTGGCGTAGTCCTCGATACTTCGATCAGAAGAGAAGTGGCCAATTCCTGCAATATTCATCAAGCATAGATGCGCCCAACGATCTCTATCGGTGAAGGCTTGCAGACACTTTTTCTGGGTTTCGTGGTAAGAAAGTAGGTCGAAGAGGGTAAAGTAGGGATCTTTGCTCTCCAAATAGCTTGCAATCCGGCAAAAAGCCTCTTTTTCTTCTGGATATGTAGCCAAAAGGTCAGAGCGGAGCGTCTCAATCAACCAACGAATGTTAGGGTGCTGATTGATTTCGTCGCCAGGTTTGTAGGAGCGCTCATCGATCTTGTGGAAAATTTCATCTTTTGTCGCGCCGAAAATAAAGGGAAAAGAGTCATCTCCTACCGCTTCTTTCAACTCAATGGTGGCCCCATCGAGTGTGCCTACAAGAAGTGCTCCGTTTAGACAAAATTTAAAGAGGGATGTTCCAGAGGCCTCGAAGCCCGCGGTTGAAATTTGTTGCGAAACGTCAGCTGCAGGGATCAATTTTTCTGCAAGACTTACGTTATAGTTTGCAACGAAAATCACTCGCAAATGGGGGCTGACATCGCTATCTTGATTGATGTGACGAGAGATGGCGCAGATGAGACGGATGAGGTCTTTCATGAGTGCATACGAAGCTGCTGATTTTCCAGCAAAAAGGGTGAATTTTTTGACAGGAGGAGTGTAAGATTTTTCTTTGATCTCTTTGTAAAGGAGGAGTAAGTGGAGTGCATTCATCATCTGTCGTTTATATTCATGTAGTCGCTTGATTTGCAGGTCAAAAAAAATCCCTTGTTCGGGCTCTTTATTCGTGTGAAAGACCCCTGCCCATAACGAATCATCGCTTCCTTCGCGCTCTTTTCGTAAGGTCGCAAGATAGTGAATTAACCGCTTTTTGTTGCTCTCTTTGATCTCTAAAAATCGTTGTTTGATTTTAGGATCATCACTAAATTTGCGTAAATTGACAAATTTTTCATAATCAGTGACCCAGCCTGGGCCAATTGTGTCATCAAATAATTTTGAGAGAAGAGGGTTGCATTTGAGGACCCAACGACGGAAGGTGACCCCATTCGTGACATTGGTGAATTTTTGGGGATAGAGTTTGTAAAAATCTTTAAAGATGGTTTCTGTAATGAGTTCTGAGTGGAGTTTGGCCACGCCATTGATCTTGCTGCATATATGACAACAAAGGCGCGCCATATGCACCTTGCCATCTTGTAAAATAGAGATGTGGTGGATCAAATCTTCATTATAGGGGTGATTTTTTCGTACTTCATCGCAAACAAATTGGTTGATCAGCTCGATCGTCTTCATTTGGCGGGGGAGGAGGCGTCTAAAAAGCGATTCATCCCATTTTTCTAGCGCTTCTTGAAGGATTGTATGGTTCGTATAGTTGAGACAATGGGTCGCGATTTCCCAAGCCATCGGGATTGTTGTGTGATAATCACGCACAAGAATACGGAGCAATTCAGCGCAAGCAATCGCTGGATGGGTATCGTTGAGCTGAATGGTGACCTTTTCTTTTAATAAAGAGAGGTCATTGTAGTCTTGAAAAAATTCACGAAATAGGTCCTGTAAGGCCCCGCTGACAAGAAGATATTCTTGCATTAAGCGGTACTCTTTCCCTAGTTCTACAGCATCTGAGGGGTAAAGAACAGAGGTAATTTGTGTGTATTTTGTTGCAGCGGCTAAATCTCCTGCCGAAAAACAGCTGATTTTAAAATTTTTTGCCATCGCTCTTGTGGAAAACAGCTTGAGGAGGTTTACTGATCCCTTTTCTCCGTAACCTACCATCGGTACAGAAAAACATTGAGCGGTCACTTCGTCATAATTGACGAGTGTGTGAGTTGCTTCGCCGACTTTGTTCACTCCATCGCGCAGTTCACCATTATATTGGACTTTTGCAGAGCTTTGGGGGGCGTAGCGGATCCAGTTATTGCGTCGATCTAGCCAACTCTCTGCTGTTTCAATTTGTGTTCCATAGATGATTTCTTGTTTGAAAATTCCATATTCATACAAGAGCCCATATCCGGTTGCTGGATAATTGAGCGTCGCTAAAGAGTCCATAAAACAAGAAGCCAGACGCCCCAAGCCCCCGTTTCCGAGCGCTGGATCGTAGTAAGCTTCCTCGATCTCATCGATCGAAAAGTTCATCAGTGTAGCCACTTTTTTAAAATTTTCAAAGGCGAGCACATTGATGATATTCATGATGGTCCATCGACCTGGAAGATATTCTAAAGAGAGGTAGTAGAGTTTTTTAGGCTTTTCTTTTGCGTAGGTTTTTTTTGTGGCTGCTTGTCGAATCAGGATAATTTCTCTTGCTGCGATCGTGATCGTTTCTGCTTTTTCTCGAATAGTGAGTTCATCAAATGGGGTTCCAAATTCAATCAACGCAACCTGACGGATGTGTTGTATTTGATAGGCAATGAGTGCTTCTTCTTGATCCATTCTTTCTATGTAAAAGAATTTCTATTAAAAACCAAGATGTTTGGAAACGAATTGAAGAAAGAGAAAAAGTCCGATCGAAAAAACGGCGCTGGAGGGGACTGTGACGAGCCAAGAGAAGGCGATGCTGCGGATGATGGAGAGGTTTAAGGCAGCGAGTCCGCGTGCAAAACCGACGCCTAAAACTGCCCCTACGAGGCAATGAGTTGTAGAGATCGGTAAGCCTAATTTGGTTGCCATTAAGATTGTGGTCGCCGCGCCAAATTCAGCACAAAAACCCCTTGTCGGGGTGAGCTCGGTGATTTTGCGACCAATTGTATCAATTACGCGCCAACCAAAGGTCGCCAGTCCCACAACGATTCCAAAGCCTCCAAAAAATAAAAGCCACGTTGGTGTTGATGTGGCAGAAGCGAAATGTTTTGGGTCTTGGGCGATTTTGAAAATTGCGGCGATGGGTCCTACAGCATTGGCAACATCATTCGCGCCATGGGCAAATGCGATACAACAAGCCGAAAGAATTTGTAAATAGCTGACGATTTTTTCAACGACATTATATTCATTGGTTAATGGGCTACGGATATTCGTTTTTTTGCGTACTTCGCGCGTAAGCGCTTTGGTTTTATCGAGTAGTTTTTGGAAAGATTCGCTCTCATACTCAGAGGCAAACAACTTAGCAAGTTTTAAATTTTTTAAAGCTTCTTGAAGGTTGTCGAGCTTTTGTTGATTGAGAGAACTTTCTTCCACACCTTCTTGCAAGGGAGGTCGCCAAAATCGGATAAAAATAAAGGCGGCAATACCAAAAATAGAGGCAATCAGAAGGGCTACAAGATACGGATATTCGCCTTGAAAACGGCCACTTAAAATGCTAGAAAAGAACGTTGCGGTGACAGCAAATACGATAAAAGGAAACAGCCGTTTTGTTGATAAAATCGGGTAGCGAGCGAAGAGAATATATTTTTGAACGATTTTGAAGAAGATGAACGCGACAATTGCGCTGAGAACAGGAGAGATGATCCAGCTTGAAGCGATGGAGGCGACGATTCCCCAATGGACGGCATCCATTCCTCCTGCAACGACTGCAAAGCCGATAATCCCTCCCACAATCGCGTGTGTGGTTGAGATAGGCCAACCTTTAATGTTCGCTCCCTGCAGGCAAATGGAGGTAGCAAGTAAGGCCGCAAGCATCCCTAAAATGATCGTATTAGGGTCCTTGATAAAGTCGGATGCATTGATTAGATCGCTTTGAATGGTTTGGGAAACGTGTCCTCCAAAAAAGGAGGCCCCTAAAAATTCAAAGACAGCAGCGATGCAAATCGCTTTACGAATCGTTAAAGCCCCAGATCCGACAGAGGTGCCGATTGCGTTTGCGACATCGTTGGCTCCGATATTCCAGAGCATATAAAAACCAATAACGAGCACTAAAGCAAAAAAAGCAAACTCTAAAGACATTTACAATCACCTATCATCAAGTGTTCCGAGAATTTTAAACGATAAGCTTTCGCAGACATGGGTGATTTGCCCAAGTGCCTCGATGAACTTATTTGTTTGGTAGAATAGAGTGAAGTTTGTCGTGTGGGCATTGATTGTATAGAGCTCTTTCAAAAGTTTTTGTCGCAAGAGATCACACTCATATTCTTTGTGAGCAGTTTTTTCCACCATTTCGCGCAAATGTTCTAGTTCTGGTCCGCCAAAGCCCGCCTCCAGAAGATCGTGCAGCTCATAGATTATCGCCTGGGTGTCATTAAAAAGCTCTAAACACTTTTCATTGTAATTGAGAAAGTGGAGCTGAAGCGTTGCGGGCATCTCAAGATCACGATAGGATAAAATATTGGCCGCTTCCAAAGCTTTGTTGGCGATCATGTCTTGCAATACGACAAGTTCAACCACATCCTCTCGTCGAATAATGGGGAAAAAGGCTTTTGTGATGCTATTGCGAATTTCTCGTTTCAATGAATCGGCATTGAACTCAATTTTTGAAAGTTCCTCAACAATAGATTGGATTTCATTAAAGCGCCCTTCAATTATAAGGGAAATCCCTTCTTGCAATTTGTCGATGCTGGACGATACGATTTGCATATGTGCCATCAGCAGCTTGAATGGGTTGCTTCCGAAAATTTTCGAAAACTTGATCATAGAAGTCGATCCTTTAAAGATTCACCTTGAGGATAGGAAAAAAGGAACAAGATTGCAAGTTTAATTGGGGGAATTAGCCGAAGACCGATTCTTTTTCAGATTCGGGGATCGATTTGTATTGCCCTTTTGGTAGCGAACCGAGGTGAAAGTTGCCGATGCGAACCCGTTTAAGTTCGAGAATTTCGAGGCCAGCTTTTTGAAACAGAACGCGAATTTCTCGCTTGCGCCCCTCTTTAAGGATGACTTTGGTGGTTCCTTTGCGTAGCTTTGTTACCGATTTTGGTCGAACAAAAGAGCCCTCAACAAAGCCGCCGCGTCCTAGTTGCACAAGATGTTCATGAGTGATTTCTTGCAACGTTTTCACAATGTATTCTTTTTCAACACCAGATTTCGGACTAGAAACTTCTTGTGCAAAGTGGCCATCGTTCGTGAGAAGGATCAGCCCTTCACTATCTTTATCTAAACGACCAATGGTGAAAAGACGTCCATCAGTTTCAGGGAAAAGATCTGTGACCAGACGCTCAAGACGGAATCGTTTTTCTGAACAGACGAATCCACGAGGTTTGTTCAATGCGTAGTAAATAAAGTTTTTTCTAGTCTTTAAGGTTTCGCCTGCAGCTGTGACACTGTCGCGAGCTGGGTCGATCCGTGCAAATGGTTCACGCGTCACCTCTCCGTTGACCGAAACTTGCCCCGAAAAGATCAGCTCTTCGGCTTTACGGCGAGAAGTTGGGAGGTAGCGAGCAACGAAGGTATTGAGTCTTTCAGTCATGGGTTTTCCTGTGAAGGCAATTTTGGTTTAAATCGAGTTTAAATCTGGTTTCAATCTTTTTTTAAAGTCGGATATAGTTTAAAACAGCTGCGACATAGTTGCAATAGAAGAATGCCGGGAGGGCTCAAATGTCAAAACTTATTTTGGTTCGCCACGCCGAGTCACTGTGGAATAAAGAAAATCGGTTTACAGGGGACATCGACGTTGGATTGAGCCTGCATGGGATCGAGCAGGCTTTGGAGGAGGCCAAAAAGATTCCCTCTTTTACGAAAGTTTATACATCGACGCTCTTTCGGTGCAAAATGACAGCTGCGATTTTGTTGGCGAAAATGAAAAAAACATTTGCTTTTGGGGGGCAGAAGCGAGAGGGGCTCGATTTTGATCTGATTGAGGATGCGCGACTTAATGAGCGTGATTATGGGGACTTGAAGGGAGAAAATAAACAAGAAGTGCTCGCTAAATATGGGGAAGCACAGTTTGTTCAGTGGCGACGTGGCTATGCTTCTCGCCCTCCTGGAGGGGAATCGCTCGCTGATGTGGTGGTTCGTGTAAATAATTTCTTGAAAACAGCTCTTTTGGCCGATTTAGAGGGGGGCGAGGATGTTTTGATTGTGGCGCATGGCAACTCGCTGCGTGCTTTGGTCAAGATTTTGGAGGGGTTAAGTGACGAAGAGGTGGTTCATTTAGAAATTCCTGTCATGGGGATGAGGATTTACGAGATGAAAAATGGGGCCTTTGGTAGACTAGATGGGTGATGATCCATCTAGACAACTTAGAGCAGCTCAACGGGAAGACCCCATGGGCGCCAAAAAATTTATTTGAACGAGCGAAACTCGGGGTAGAAACGGTTGAGAAAGCGATTGCTTTGAAAAAAGTGGGGCTTAAACTCAAGTTTTTTTCGAGTGAGGCAGACAGTTTCACTAAATTTCTTTTTGCTCTCGTACAAGAAAAAACGATCGGTGAGGGGAAAAATCATCTTTTGATTAGCGCTAGCTTACGAGCTACTTTCAAAGAAACAATTGCTCTTTTTGAGCCTTTTGGAATTGTTTGCGAGACGATCCCTCTGACATGTGAGGGGATTGTAAATCTTGAACTGCTCCATTCTGCCATCTATCCAACAACGATGGGGTGCATTCTAGAACCTTACGATTCGATTACAGGAGTTGTGCAACCGGTAGAAAAAGTTTGCGAGATTTTGGGGCGAGAGCGGCATCTACATCTTGTTTCGACAAGTTCATTTGGGCTGCAGGGGCTTGGGGCTCGGGTAAGCTCTATGCAAATCGGGCCTATGCTCATGATCCCTCATGGATGGCCTTTGCCCTCCACATTTGATTTAGATCAGATTGTTGCGCTCACTAGTACATTCCAAGAAAATCTAGAAAAATCTCAAGAACAAGCGATGCATCTCTCTTATCTCAGACGGTTTTTTGAACGTAGTTTAGAGGCGATGGGAGCGAAAATTTTCTTTAAAGAGCAACAAAGAGCTCCAGGTGTTGTTGTATTTGGGTTCGAAGGGCTCCATGGAGAACTTTTAGCTTATAACCTTTGTCAGAAGGGAATTTTTGTTTCAATTGGAGGTGGGGATCGCCCTTCCCTTCACGCCCATTTGACACGGATGGAAATAGAGGAACAATTGGCGGTTACTGCGGTCCATATCTGTTTGCATCCAGATCATGATGAGCTGATTTTGCAAAAAGTGATCGATGCTATTCGGGAGATGAGATGATGGAACCATTTGCTTGGAATTCTTACACGAAAAAAATGCATGAATTTTTGCGTCGTCCGATGTCGATTGGGACGATCAAGTTAGCTCCGCATGAAATGCTTCTTTGTACAGCCGAATCAGGTTCGATGGAAGAGGGGAATTGGTACGAAATCATGCTGATCATTGATACAACCGATGGGCAAGTGGCTGATGTGAAGTATCGGTTTTTTGGTCCGACGATTCTTTTGGTGACGCTTGAGGCGATCAGTCGTTATGCGATGCGCAAACATGTAAAACAAGTGCAACATTTAACTCCTGAAATTATCGATCGTAGTTTACGTGATCAAGACGGGCAGCCAGCCTATAAAGAGCGACAGACCCCATACCTTCTTTTTGTTCTAGAAGGCGTTTTCCAGGCGCTTGAGTCGGTTCCAGAGATGGAATCAACGACCTATGTCACTCCTTTAGAACCTACAGGAAATCTATTTGCTCCCGCTCATGAGAACTGGATGGAGTTAGAAGAGCCACAAAGATTGTTGATTCTTGAAAAAGCTTTTGAAGAACAAATTCGCCCATATCTCGCAATCGACGAGGGAGGGGTGAAAATTTTGGGAATTGAAGATCATACGAAAATCAAAATCGCTTATTCGGGTAATTGTACGTCGTGCTATTCGGCTATTGGAGGAACACTCAGCGGTATTCAGTCGCTTCTTCAAGAGCGTGTCTACAAGCCTCTCACCGTCATCCCTGACATGAGCAATCTAAATTTTTAAGGGAATTTTTTCCCACTCTTCTTTGAATGGAGTAAACCCTTCTCGTAAAAAGGTAGGGATCCAAGTATAGATGTTATTGTCGATTTCATGAAAAAGCTCTTCGGTGTCAAGCTTTAGAGTAGAAAAGCCCTCTGGGGCGTCAACCGTATTCAGGCCAAAACTCAAAATTAAACGGTCACCACTCTGGTGACACAAAAAACCAGCACATTTTTTTCCTTCGTAATAAAGATCGTTGGGCTCTTTGAAGAGGAGATTGCGTATTTTTAGGTTGAGGGCTTGGTATAGGCAAAGCGCGAGAAAATTGGCCGATTCAGGGTAGGCTGTGGCTGGTATTTTGACAACGTAGGAGACCAAGAGGTTACCAGGGAGGCTAATCCAAGAGCGATCGTTACGCCCAATTCCAGCATTTTGTGTGTAGGCGCGGATACAAGTGAGGCTATCTGGAGAAAAGTGGGAACTATTTTCTATGGCGTAGAGATGTGTTGATTCGATGCTATCGAAAAAAAGGAGTTTACGGTTAAATGACATGAGAAGAAGGATAAACGATTTTTAGGAAACCAGACAAGTGCGATTTTCACAATTTATCAAAAGGTTAGATTACAAGATGGTGGGAATCATCTTTATCCTCATGTGTTTGAGCTTTGTTGTGATTAGTTCAAGTACGATTCAGCATGAAAATTCGCCGGGCTTTTTTTCAGCGACAATGAAAGCGCAGGGGCGAAGTTACCTTGTGGGGTGGTTTTTTTATTTTTTAGTTGCTTGGTGCGACTATCGGAAAATAAAAAATTTTACGCCACTGTTGTATGGATGTATTCTGTTATTGCTCATAGGGTTATTTTTTACGAATCCGATCCAAAATGTGCGTCGCTGGTTTCGTCTTTCGTTTGTTCCGTTTGCTTTGCAACCCAGTGAATTTGCAAAAGTGGTCTCAATTATGACTCTTTCTTGGTTTTTTGAAGATAAACCGGTTTCGAGTCATTCTTTAAGCAATGGATTAAAAGGGCTTGGGCTCATATTGATTCCTTTTGTGTTAGTGCTACGACAGCCCGATTTGGGAACAGCGCTGATCTTATTGCCGCTCTGCTTTACGACAATGGTTTTTGCGGGGGCACATAAGGGATTATTGCGTTGGATGACGATGACTGGTGTCGCGGTTTGTCTGTTTGTGTTGTCGATTTTTGCTGGATTGATCCCATTTGAAACGGTCAAGGGCCCTTTATCGAGTGTGTTAAAAGAGTATCAGATTGAACGGTTGAATCCGAATACGTATCACCAAAAAGCAGGGCAGACTGCCATTGCATTGGGGGGTATTGGGGGGAGTGGTTTTGGGAAAAGTCAGTTTACAGGGCAAGAGTGGCTCCCTTTTGCCCATACAGATTCGATTTTCCCCGCTTTTACAGAAGAATTTGGAATGGTAGGGGCAGCGTTTTTGTTTGCACTCTTTTTTAGTTTGATCTATTTAAGTTTAAAAATAGCCTCAGCTGCGCACGATCGCTTTGGGATGTTGTATGCGGCGACAGTTGCTACATATATTGGGGTCCATGTGATCGTGAATATTTCGATGATGGCAGGAAATTTGCCGATCACGGGCGTGCCATTGATTTTGATGACATATGGGGGATCATCGATTGTGGCTACGATGATTTTGCTAGGGCTTTTACAGAGTATAACATTGAGAAGGTTTAGGTTTTGATGAACGATCTATTTATATTTACACCGGGGTTTTGGATTGGCGAAGGGATGATGGAATTGACCGATGTTTCGGAGAAGATCCCTTTTATTGTAAAATGGATGGTCCCTGAGGTGCGGCCTGAAGATCCTTTTATAGAGTTGATTCAGCAAATTCAAGTGAAGGGTCACGCCGAAATTCTCACCAATAACTTCACTTTGAAAGAAATTGTAAAACAGCAATTCAGCATTATCTTGGAAAATGATAACATGGGCCAAGTGATGGGCCAGGGCCAAATTAAGGCAGACTGGATAGGCTGGGAATTTAAGGAAAATCTGATCGGTTTCGATGGGTATGAGTACTACCAGCATCAAGGTGATGGTCACTACATCATGGAAGCAGAATATAGCACGAGCGATGATCTCAGAACGGTGATGCGAGGTAAACTTTGGAAGCATACAAAAGCGGGTATTCAGGGAAAGTGAAACGATATATAAGAAACGTCTTTTTATCAGTATTGGCATTGCAGTTAACAAGCTGCGGTGGATATCAAGATATGACACGCGAAAATTTTTATAGCGTTCAACTCCAGACTACAAAAGCACAATTAGAAAAAAAATATGGCCAACCGCTGTATAAGTACCACGATAATGAGGGGTATGAGGTCTACGAATATGTAGAGCGGGTCTATTTGGGCAATGCAGTGATGCAGCAAAATTACTACTATTTTTTTCTCAAGAATGGGGTAGTGCAGAAGAAGGGGCAGAAGGTTGAGAATCCGCCTGAGTGGTCTGAACCCTACAATGCCGATCCTATATTAGATTTTTAAATAACATATATATGTTAGACCTCACAAAGCGGGCTGAAATCGTGTGCTTATCGAAGGGGTGTACCACTGTACAACCCCTTCGACTGCGCTACGATTTGAGCCGCGCTTATTGAGGTCTTAAAAACACCAGCTATGCTGGGTTTTGATTGGGCGCACCCGTAAAGGATGCGAACATATTGATTTCGGAATCAATACAGTTAACTTGCAAGTTTAGGTCTTAAAAACACCAGCTATGCTGGGTTTTGATTGGGCGCACCCGTAAAGGGTGCGAACATATTGATTTCGGAATCAATACAGTTAACTTGCAAGTTTAGGTCTTTAAAATCCGGCGGGCACAGGAAAGCAAAAATCTTCTCACGGTTATGTGAGAAGATTTTTTGCTTTCTTTAGTCGTTAGACGAAAGATTAGATTGTTTTGGTTGAGATTTCGACACCGTAAGGGACGATGAGCTTTTTAAGGCGCTCAGCGGTTTGCGGGGCAACTTCGATCTCGATGAGGCGAGAGTGGGTTCTAGACTCAAACTGATCACGGGACTTACGGTCAACGTGAGGTGAGCGTAGAACGGTAAAACGCTCAACACGGGTTGGTAGTGGGAATGGTCCCGCTACAACAGCTCCTGTAGACTTTGCTGCCTCGACGATCTCTTTAGCGGTTCTATCGATCACTCTAGAGTCGTAGGCTTTTAGTCGGATGCGGAGCTTTTTAGATGATTTATGGGCTGTTACTGACATATCAACTCTTAGCTCCTTTTCATTAGTTCTTCTTTAAATTTCTGAGGAAGCTCATCGTAGTGCGATGGCTCCATCACGTAGCTTGCGCGTCCTGATGTTGCGGAACGGAGTGCTGTGGAGTACCCGAACATTTCAGAGAGAGGTACATGCGCTTCGACACGTAAGCCTGACTTTGTATGTTCTTGTCCCAAAACTTGTCCGCGACGACGGTTCAGGTCACCAATAACGTCTCCAACGTAATCTTCTGGAGTCATTACCGCAACTTTCATAATTGGCTCGAGGATGATTGGGTCACAGATTTTTGCGCAGTCTTTTGCACACATAGATCCAGCGATACGGAAAGCCATCTCGTTAGAGTCTACATCATGGTAAGATCCGAATACGATTTCAACATAGGTATCAACAAGCGAATAGCCAGCCAACACACCAGTGTTAAGTCCGTCCTCGATCCCTTTGATAACCGCAGGAATGTACTCGCGTGGGATAACCCCTCCGACGATCTTGCTGACGACTTCGTTTCCTTTGCCCCGTTCGTTCGGTTTCATTTCGATCACAACGTGACCGTATTGACCACGTCCACCAGACTGCTTGACGTACTTTGTTTCCATCTTGCCAGCTTTGCGGATCGCTTCACGGTAGGCTACTTGTGGTTTACCCACATGCGCTTCAACCTTGAACTCACGGAACATCCGGTCTGTAAGAATCTCCAAGTGGAGTTCTCCCATTCCAGCAATAATTGTTTGTCCTGTTTCTTCGTTTGTGAAAACGCGGAACGTAGGATCTTCTTCAGAGAGCGAGCTCAATGCAACGGCTAACTTTTCACGGTCACCTTTGGACTTAGGCTCAATCGCCATCGAAATAACTGGCTCTGGGAATTCCATTTTCTCAAGAAGGATTGGGTAATCTTCTTCAGCAAGGGTGTCTCCAGTTGTCGAGTTTTTCAATCCGATCACACCGACGATATCTCCGGCACCAGCCGCATCGATATCTTCTCTTTGGTTCGCATGCATCCGCACGATACGAGAGATCCGTTCTTTTTTCCCTTTTGTTGTATTGATCAAGGTCATCCCTTTCTTCAATACACCAGAGTAGATGCGGACGAAGGTCAAGCGGCCCACGAATGGATCGGTCATGACTTTGAACGCAAGACCTGCAAACTTCTCATTATCGCTAGGGATAACAGTCATTGGCTCGTCTGTTTTTACATTCGATGCTTTCAAGCTTCCACGGTCAAGAGGAGAAGGCATGTAGCGGATAACGGCATCGAGGAGTTGTTGGACCCCCTTGTTCTTGAACGCAGTTCCACAAAAGACAGGGCTGACTTTGTTTTGGCAGACAGCCATACGAAGTTTTGCGTGGATCGCCTCTTCTGACACAGAGTCGTCAAGAACGTTCATCATAAACTCTTCGTCGTCTTCGTCGACAGTTGCGAGTTCTTCGAGAAGTTCTTTGCGTAGCTTTTGTGCTTGCTCAAGAAGTTCTGTTGGAATTTCGATCGTGTCGTAGGCAGCACCCATGGTTTCATCGTTAAATACGTAACCTTTCATTGTCACGAGGTCAACCATCCCTTTGAAATCGCCCTCTTCGCCAATTGGCAATTGAGCTGCGAATGCGTTGGCACCTAACTTATCGCGCATCGATTGAATCGATTCAAAATAGTTAGCGCCGACTCGGTCCATTTTGTTGACGAAGGCGATACGAGGTACGCCATAACGGTCTGCTTGGTTCCAAACAGTCTCGGACTGAGGTTCTACTCCGTCCACAGCACTGAATACGGCAACAGCACCATCCAAAACTCTGAGCGAACGTTCTACTTCAACTGTGAAGTCTACGTGCCCAGGGGTGTCGATGATGTTAATCTTGTTTCCTTTCCAAAAAACGGTAACGGCTGCAGAAGTGATCGTGATTCCACGTTCTTTTTCCTGCTCCATCCAATCGGTCGTTGCTGCCCCCTCGTGCACCTCTCCGATTTTGTGAACCATTCCGCAATAGAATAGGATTCGCTCGGTACAAGTAGTTTTACCGGCATCGATGTGGGCCATGATCCCGATGTTTCTGAGCTTGGCTAGGTCTTGTTCTTTATGTGCCGAATCCGACATGCTGTCTTAATTCCTTAAAAATCTTTTTCTAAAAAGTAAGTACCCATCTAGTTGTCCAGATGGGTACTCTCTATTTTATTACCAACGGAAGTGAGCAAAAGCTTTATTCGCTTCAGCCATTCTGTGAGTGTCTTCTTTTTTCTTAACGCTTGAACCAGTTTTGTTAAAGCAGTCGGTCAACTCATTTGCAAGTTTAATGTGCATCGGTTGTCCAGACTTTTTACGTGAGTATCCGATGATCCAACGCAGAACCAATGAAAGGCGTCTTGCAGGTGTTGTTTCAATCGGTACTTGGTAGTTTGCTCCCCCAACACGACGAGATTTTACTTCAAGCAAAGGTGAAGCATTATCGAGCGCTTGGTCAAAGCTTTCTTTTGTGTCGGCGGTGCCGATCTTTTGTGAAAAAAGATCTAATGCATCGTAAACTATGGATTTTGCGATCGTCTTTTTGCCACGCTCCATGACAAGATTGATGAGCTTAGCAATAACTTCTGATCCATATTTTTCGTCAGCCTTGATCTCGCGCTTTGCAGCTTGGTGTCTTCTTGACATGAATTCCTCTAGTGATCCTGATTATTTTCCGCTCTTCGATCCGTACTTAGATCGCGATTTTTTTCTATTTTTTACCCCTTGTGTGTCCAAGTTACCACGAACGATGTGATAGCGAACACCGGGAAGGTCTTTTACACGACCACCACGTACGAGAACAATGCTGTGCTCTTGGAGGTTATGTCCTTCACCTGGAATGTAAGAAATTACTTCTTTTTTTGTTGAAAGTCGAATTTTCGCAACTTTTCTCAAGGCTGAGTTTGGTTTTTTTGGCGTCTGTGTATAGACTTTAGTGCAAACTCCGCGCTTTTGTGGACAAGCTTCGAGAGCTGGGCTTTTTGACCGCTTCTCTTTTGGCACCCTTGGGCTGCGAATCAACTGATTGATAGTTGGCATAGTTGCCAGACTCCTTTTATGTCGAATTGAAAACACTATAGCGACCAAATGAATAAATGCCAAATAGAAAATTCGTGTAAAAAAATTGTTCAGCGAGTATCACAAGGATATGATCTTTTTAAAATCGATGGCACTCCTTTCGTTGTTCACTATCAACGACATAAAAGAGGCGTCAAATGAGTTATTTAAATACCATTACAATCAAAATTCTTTCGACAAAGAAATAGCGAAAAGGAGCATGAGCGTTTTTATTGAAGCGTTTGATCCGGATCATTCCTATTTTTTGTGGAGTGAGGTGAAGCCGATGTTAAGTTCTTCGGGAAAATGGGTTGAATTCACGAAGAATTCTTTTCAAGACGGGAGTTGTAACTCATTTATTGAGATACAGAAATATTTTGAACAGGCGATTGATCGACGGATTCAGTTAGAAAAAGAGGTGATTTCTGAGCTCATGCAAAAATCGTTGCAAGAGGTGCAATCGATCGCTTTAAATCAATTTTTTGAGCCTTACGCCGCCAATTTTCTTCAATTGAAAACCAAAATTCGGGCCGAAATTGCTCTGTTTGTGGCTAAAGAGATGGCGCGTACTCGATTAGATTACTCTAGCGCAAAGGAGAAAATTTACTCTTATTGCCAAAAAAAGCAGAGAGAGAAAGAGGCTGAGTATGCGCAAAAAGGGGCGATCATGGAGGAACACTACTTCTCTGTTCATGTTTTGAAGTCGCTGGCGGCCTCTATGGACGCACACACTCGCTTTTTTAGCCCTGAGGAGAAGCGAGAGATGCGTCATGCTCTTTCGAAGGATTATAGCGGCATTGGGATCGTTTTACGCGATTCGATCGATGGTCCGTTGATTCAGCGGACGGTCGTAGGTTCCCCCGCGGCCAAAAGTGGGATTCAGCCCAATGATCTGATTCTTGCGATCGACGGGAAAAAAGTAGATAATTTGTATTTTAAAGAAGTTGTGGAGCTTTTATCTGGTAGATTAAACTCTAAAGTGCGCCTCTCTCTGTTACGTAACGGGGAAAAAGTTGAACTCACTGTGCAGCGGAGCTATCTCCAGCCAGCCGATTCGTCCGCACAGATGCATCTTTATCCTAGTACAAATGGGGTCATTGCTGCAATCAGGCTCGATGGTTTTTTCGATAATGATCAAGGTAATTCAGCAGCGGCACAATTGACAAGCGCCATTCGTTTGGCACAAAAGAAAGGTAAGCTGGAAGCGGTGATTCTTGATTTACGTCACAATACCGGCGGGTTTTTAACTCAGGCTGGAAAGGTGTGCTCTCTTTTTACAGGAGGTGGACCTGTCGTTTTAGCTCGTTATGGGGATGGGCAAATTGGGGTGTTCAAGGAAAAAATAACGAAGCCTGTCTTTACAGGTCCTTTGATTATTTTGATCTCGCGCCTTTCTGCCTCAGCTTCTGAAATTGTCGCACAGACGTTGAAAGAGTATGGGGTTGCTATCGTGATCGGAGATACGAACTCATATGGGAAGGGGTCGATGCAGTTTCAGACGATTACATCCGAAGATCCTTATTGTTATGCGGTTACAATTGCTAAGTACTATACCATCTCGGGGGCTTCGGTCCAATTGCGTGGTGTCGAATCAGATATTGTTGTCCCTACCGAGCTTTCGCAAGCCCCTATTGGGGAGCAGTATCTGAAATATGCCTTAAGCTATGATAATCTAACGCAAGCCTTTAAAAATCTTTCCGGCAAGAGCAAGGAGCAGGTAGGACAGATCTTCTCTTTTTATCAAAAACAGATTGGAGCTTCTTCGATACGGGCTTGGATTCCGCAGCTAAAGGTGAAAAGTGAGGCTCGTGGCCTTAAAATAAGCCATGAAGATCCAGCTTTGGTGGAGGCGCAAGCGATCGCTCATGATTTGATTCAGCTGCAAGCAAATTAAATCCTTGATTATTAGGGGGATGTTTTTTTTAAAGGCCATTATATCCAAAAGAAGCGACGGAAAAATTACGTGGGTTGACCCTCGTTTTGGAAAAAATAAAGATGTAGTTCCTTGGTCTAAAGTCATCAGGAAGAACATTTGATGTGGCCTCTTCCGTTGCTCTGTGAGGGAGGGACAAGACCGCTTTTAGCTGCGTCTCGTGTGACAATGGGAGATCAAACGGTCACGCTCTCAGTTGAGAAAAAATCTTGCTTTGGGCTGCGAAAAAAACACACAACGTTGCTCTGAATGCCGAGATGGCGAAAGCTGTAGCGAAAAAATTTGAGGATCGATTGTCGAATACAGCATATCAAGAATTGCTAGATTCGTCCTTGGAAATTGAGGAGGATGTATACGATGCGGTCGATGGTCCTTTAAGTGAGGTTACATCCACTTAAAGCGTGTAAAGAATGGCTTGGACCGGATTTGAACCAGCGACACAAGGATTTTCAGTCCTCTGCTCTACCAACTGAGCTACCAAGCCGTTCATAAGATGTTCACAATATTAGACTACTGTCACCATTTAAAGCAAGCTATTGTGATAAACAGGCTTTAAGTTCGTTTAGATTGAGTTTATGGAGCGCAGAAATAGGGAAGGTGTTTGCGATCCCTAGGAATTGCCCTTTAAGGCTATCCATTGCTTCTGGTTCGATAAGGTCAGCTTTGTTCAAGACAACAATCTTTGGCTTCGCTAGAAGTTCTGGGTTGTAGGTCTCTAACTCACGCAGCAAGACTTCATACTGTTTTTTCGGCTCTTCTTGCGAAGAATCTAAAACAAAGAGCAAACTTTTGGTCCGGTCAATGTGTTTTAAAAATTGAAAGCCTAAGCCTCTTCCGTTGCTTGCTCCCTCGATAATTCCAGGGATGTCGGCAATAAAAGTGCGTTGAAAATTTTCCCACTCGATATAACTGAGGTTGGGTGCCAGTGTTGTAAATGGGTAGTCGGCGACTTTGACTTTTGCTGCCGTTAAAGCGTTCAAAAGGGTCGATTTTCCAGCGTTTGGAAAGCCGACAAAGCCAACATCTGCAATGAGCTTCAGCTCCAGCAAGATCTCTTTTGTATCACCAAGGGTTCCTGGTGTACACTTCATAGGTGCTGGGTTGTAAGAGTTTTTGAAGAAGTTGTTGCCGATTCCTCCTCGTCCTCCTTTACAAACAACGAATTGTTCGCCATGGAAGCTTAAATCTGCCAATACTTCCATATTGGAGGCATCGTAGATAATGGTTCCCATTGGGACAAGGAGGGTAATGTCGTCGGCTGACTCACCTTGACGGCAAGCTCCGGCGCCATTAGCCCCATTTTTTGCTTTAAATATCTGCTGATTTCGGTAACGCCCGAGATCGAATTGGTTGGAGGTTGCTTGGATAATTACCGAGCCGCCGACCCCGCCGTTTCCACCGCAAGGCCCGCCTCTTGGACGATATTTTTCACGAGTCCAGGCGACGACACCGTCACCACCTTTTCCCGCCTCAACGCAGATGCGAACCTTATCAATAAACATTTAAAGCATGCCTTTAAGCAACGACGTGTACGGTCGTCTTGGTTTTGGTTTCGTACGTGACGGTCCCTTCAATGAGGGCAAAGAGGGTGTGGTCCGTCCCGATCCCGACATTCTTGCCTGGATGGTAACGTGTTCCTCTTTGGCGCACGAGGATGTTCCCCGCGATAGCTTTTTCTCCGCCATATTTTTTAATGCCAAGGCGCTTGGAGTGCGAATCGCGTCCGTTTCGTGACGAGCCTTGGCCTTTCTTATGTGCCATGGTTTACCCTTTTTTGATCTGAAGGATTTTAATGCGGGCGTATTTTTGACGATGGCCCACTTTTCTTGCATTGTTTTTGCGGCGCTTATATTTAAACGCGACAACCTTTTCCCCTTTGACATAATCAACGAGCTCAGCTTCAACACTTGCCCCAGCAACAGTTGGGTTTCCGATGTGAATAGAGCCGGATTCATTCAAAAGAAGCACATCAAGGATGTGGATTTTGCCGTGCTGATCAGCTGGTAAAAGCTCAACATCGATGACATCATCCTTAGCGACGCGGTATTGTTTGCCGCCCGTCTTGATCACTGCGTACATAGATTCTCCGATAGTAATGCAAGCAGGATACACTAAGGTCGGCTACAAGTCAAGAAGGGTTTTAAAACTTTGCAGGTAAGAGAGATGGCGCGTTGCTTCTTCTTGGGGGTATTCGAGAAAAATTCGAAAAAAGGTTGCTTGTTTTCGTGTCGTGTTGTTAAATTCTTCGCAAGAATATCTTTAGGCGAATTACAAAAAAGTCTTTTCTTTGTCGCTGTAGTAGTTAAAATAATTTTAGGGAAATTTACATGATAGCAGTAGTTGATCAATTGGTGAATAAAATGGAAGAGCATGTATCCTCAGGACTCCTATTCCAAAAGGTAAAAATCAAAATGTGAATAGATCCTTATGAGAGGTCGAAACATGGTGAATCAGGAACATACTCTTGCTATTCCAAACATGAAATTAATGTAACGCACGCTTGGAGGGGTACGATGGTTGTCTAGGGACAGGAGTTTCCGATGGTGCCATTAGTAGATCGACAGTCGCAGATTCGTTGTCAATTGCCTTTGATTTTTTCGGAAAATGTAACTAAAGTCTTTGACCAAAGGGAAGTTAAATTTTGTGAAGCTTGTTATCAAATCAGTCTGATTTCAAAAAATAAGAATAAAAATCTAATAACTTTAGAAAAATTGGTTTGGGAATCGGTCTTATTCGGCCCATTTGATTTCAAGGGGCAATCTACGAATAGCGAACAAGATAATTAAGTTATTTTTTTATAAAAAGTAGACCGAAGTAGGCAGAGCTAGAAACAAGTGCAATCGTCGCGCCTAAAGGAATGTTTAGTGTCGCAGATAGGGCAATTCCTGTCAGACTGAATAGAGAGCAAAATAGAACGCCAACCCCCATCATTTGGGGGATGCTTTTTGTGAATTTTCCAGCGATCGCCGCCGGAAGACAGAGAAAAGCGATGAGAAGGATTGCGCCGACTGCTTGAATTAAAATCACTACAGTGATGGCAACCAATGCGAGAAGGAAGAAGTAGAGGCGATTGACTGGAACTTTGTTGAGGCGTGCTTGCCGCTCGTTGTAGGAGATCGCAAGAAAGAGATAGCGGTAGCGGAAGACAGCGAGAAGTAAAAGAAGGTCCAGGCAGATTAAAAGTTGGATTTCGCGCGGCCCACTCCAAAGAATGTTCCCGAAAAGATAATTCATCAATTCGACGTTGTAGCCGGGAGTCATCGAAGCGAAGATGATTCCAGTCGCCATTCCGATTGTCCAGATCGCAGCGATTGCTGTGTCTTCTCGGTCTTTATCCTTTACGTAGACCCAGCCGATGATTGCAGCAGAAAGCAAACTAAACAAAAGAGCGCCGTTCAGTGGGTAAAAAATAGGGGAGGGGTAAAGTGAATAGAGATAGATGCAGAGTCCAATTCCTCCGAGAAGGGCATGAGAGATGCTTCCTGCAATGAAAACGATCCGTTTGATCACGACGTAGGTCCCCATAATTCCACTTGCCACAGAGGAGAGAAGCGCTGAGATGGCTGCCATAATAACAAATGGATTAGAAAAAATTTCAAACACGATGTTTTCCTCCGATTTCGTAAAGTCCCATCGATGTGTGGCGACAAAGAGTGGATTTATCGATCGGTTGAATTCCATTAGAAACCAACAAAATTTGGTCGATGTCGAGCGCTAGCGTCTCTAAATCATGTGTGACCATGACAATGGCCATTTCAGGTTTAAGAGCGTGTAGAATGGTTAAAATCTGTTCTTTTGCAAGAGGATCAATATTTGAGGTGGGCTCGTCTAAAATCAATAAGTCTGGATTCGACGCAAGCGCATGGGCGATTTGGGCTCTTTGAAATTGTCCTCCCGAAAGCTCATTTAGCCTAGCATTTTTCATGTGCAATAAGTTTAATTTTTCAAGAAGCTCATCGACAAAAGCGTATGTTTTTTTGTTGAATCCGCCCCACCAGGTCAATTGTTGGATAGCTCCAATCAATACGTGGTCGATCAAGCGGATCGGAAATTCTAAATCGATTTTATTGGATTGAGGAACGTAACCAATTTGTTGAAAAGTGGATTCAATCTGCCCATCGGTGGGTTTTAAAAATCCCATCAAGAGATTTAAAAGTGTTGTTTTCCCCCCTCCGTTCGGCCCGATAATGGTCGAAAAAGAGTTTTTTTGAATCGCAAGATTCGCTTTGGTGAAAATGGGTTCCCCGTTTGGGTAACGAAAATCGATCTCTTTAGCAGTAAGCATCAAGACTCCCGGTTTTTCTTGGTGGCTAGAGCAAGACAGAGACGATTGCAGGTATCCAAGTAATTTTCATTATAAGGGTCGATGGTGTAAACGGGAATGTTGAGATCGTGTGCGATTTTTTCCCCTGCTTTTTTTGAGTGTTGAGGCTCTAAAATCACACAATCAACAGCAGTTGTTTTCAGCTCATTTAAAAGATGATTTAAGTCTTGAATGTTGGGCTCTTTCCCTGCGACTTCGATCGGAATTTGGATTAAATCAAATTCTTTGGCAAAATAGCCGAAGGCTGGGTGGGGAGTTACAAAGTGAATGGGACGAAAATCTTTCAGATTCGATTCGATCCAGTTCACTAAAACATCGTGTTCGCGAATTAATTCTTGCAGATTGGCTTCAAAAATCCCTTTTAAATGAGGGTAGGTCACACAGAGTTTTTCGTAGATCAATTCAGCTTGAATCGAGTCGAGTTCGAGTCCGAGCCAAAGGTGACGATCATACGTGTTCATTCCACAGTGGTCGCCATGGTCGTGGTCGTGGTCGTGATCATGGTCATGCGCACAAGCTGTAAAAGGGATTAAAAGATCTTTGTGCCCCTCTGTTACAAGTTCATCAACTAAATTATAATAGGAAACAGAGGACTTCGCTCCCCGTAAAGCTTCTAATACTTTCAGTTCAAATGCTTCACCGATCCCAAACCAGAAGGCTGCATCTTTGAATCGTTTCATATCGCGTGGCTTGGCCTCATATAGGTGAGGGTCAAAGCCGTTTGGGACGACCGATTCGACAGCAAAAGTGTCGCCGACAAGGCTTTCGATCATTTTTTTATAAGGGGGGACAGATACGAGGATAAGAGGGCGGACTGGTCGGGATTCTTCGGGCTCCTTCGAAGAGAAAAATCCTAAAAAAGTCGTTAGAATAAGCCCCAATGCACAGGCGATAAGGAGAATTTTTTTCCATACAGAACGATTCATAAAAGAGATTCTACCACCAAATCATTTACATTAAAACGAAAATCCGATAATCTCGATCGCGTGTTTCGCCATGGAAGAGTGTCCGAGTGGCTTAAGGAGCACGCTTGGAAAGCGTGTGTACGTTAATCGCGTACCGGGGGTTCGAATCCCTTCTCTTCCGAAACTTATTTACAATAAGATCCGAATCCCTTAGAAAAGGGGAAAAATCGATCTCATGAAGTGTCCATATTGTGGGTTTCTCGAATCAAAGGTGACCGATTCTAGAAACGCCTTAGAAATAAATTCGATTCGTCGCCGCCGTGAATGTTTACGGTGTTTGAAACGATTTACCACATTCGAAACAATCGATCTGACCGTCCAAGTGCGCAAGCGGGACGGCAGCTTCGAAGATTTTAGACAAGAAAAGTTGGTTAGAGGGCTTGATGCTGCGTGTAGACACACGAAGGTGAGCCATGAGCAAGTATTAGCTATTGTGGCTGAACTTGCCGCTCAAGTTGCAGAGAGAAATGCCAAAGAGATCGATTCTACCGAAATAGGGGAGATTGTCATGACTAAGCTGAAAAATTTAGATACTGTTGCTTATATTCGTTTTGCTTGTGTATACCGTCGATTTAAAGATATGGATGAGTTAATGACCGTCATTAACACAGCTCAATTTGCCACAAAGGAGAACTAAGATGAGTTTGACTAATAAAGAAATAGAAAGCTTTAAAGAGATTTTATTGCAAATGAGAAGTCAATTGACGCGTCAGGTGAAAGGATTTTCAGATGACGCTAAAGAGATGGAAGGGGTGAAAGGGGCCTCGCAACATCAAGCTGAGGGGGCAGGCGATTCTTCGACTCAAAATGTTCTTTTGGAGATGGCCAGCAAAGAGGCTGATGTGGTGAAACTGATCGACCGGGCGCTTGTCAAAATCGAAGAGGGGACCTACGGCATTTGTGATTTGACTCAAAAACCGATCCCTAAACCAAGACTGAACGCAATTCCTTACGCGGTGTATACTGTAGAAGCGCAAACAATGATTGAAAATGATAAGAAACATGTTCGCTACGACTAATCGCTTGAATCGAACTATCTGGATTCTTCCTCTGTTCGTCTTAGTGACTTTATTTAGCCTCGATCTTTTAGTGAAAGAGATCGTGGTGCGGCATGCTTATGAGTTGCCCCTTCTTGTGATGAGTTTTTTTGGAAAAGTGGATCTTTGGATCGATCTTGTCTATAACAAAGGGGCTGCATGGGGAACATTCGCCGAATATCAAAAAATTCTCTTTGTGTTTCGTTGTTTGATTGTCGCCGTTGTCGTTTACCTTTTTTATAAAGCAGTTGATTTGCAAAGAAAAACGGCTTTTGCCTGTGTTCTTGCGGGGGCCTTTGGAAATATCTATGACACGTGTGTTCATGGAAAAGTGATCGATATGATCCACTTTATCTTTTTAGGGCAAAGCTACGGAATTTTTAATCTTGCGGACCTTTCTATATTTATCGGTGTGGCGCTTCTTATGCTTTCGAAAAAACCATGCCCTTAAAATGTTCCCTATTTGAAGAGATCGCGTTGTTGATTGAGTCCGAAGAGATGGCGACATGTCTTGCCCTTTTACCTGAAAAGCAGATCATAGATGCATCGCGCCCGCTAACCACCTTTATTTCGCCTACAATCGATTTTCTTGCAGCCTATACGAACTATATTGCTCAACTGAAAAGAGGTGAGCTTATCGATCCGAAAGAGGCCTTTCATGGAAAAATAATTATTAACCCAAATTGTTATCATTTAGAGCCAGTAGCAGAGGATCGGTTTATCATCGATTTCGATCGCCCTCCGATTTCAATGAAGCATACCACAGCGATCCTCTCATCAGATGGAACTCTTAGGCTTCACATGTTTGGCAAAGATAAACTGTTTTTGGGAATTACATTGCAATATCCGCGTATTTACGAAGGAGTCGATCGGATTGCCCGTAAAACAACCGACTTACCCGAATTCAAAGCATTTCGTCTCTTGGCTCAATATGCGCGTCAACATACCTTTCCTCTCAAGTTTCAAGGAAAGCCGATCGAAGTGCGGGTGAGCGAAGCTAGCCACAAATGGATCACTCGTCAAGGGATTTTCAGCTAAAAAGAGATTTAGTGTGTTTTCGCTGCAGATTTAATCATATTGGATTCTGAGCATTTGGCCTGAACAGCTTCAATAAATTTTTCCCAAATCTCAGGGTGGGCACTTTCTTTTTTAAACCTCTCAAGTTCTTCGATAAAGGCGTTTAACCCTAGGGAGGGGTTTTGTTCATCGGGCCAATGTTCTTCAGGCATGGAGTTGATGAGAATTTCGATCAAAGGACCATCCCTATCTTTTTGAAATCTACGAGAATCCAGATGGATCATCATAAATCCTTCTACAGTCACTGCATTAAACCATTGTTTTGAAAAAATTGCTGAAATTTTTTCTTCTCTTTGAATAGCGTTTTCGGACAATAGCCTCTGGGCAATATGTTCCCAAGTCGTAACGTTTTTAAAGTTTGTTAGGAAGTCGTCAAAGAGGAGTCTATCTGCATCTTGGGTTAAGTCTAGATGGAGTATAGCTTTTTCAAGCAAATAATTGTGGGTGAGGTTGCGTTTATGTAACAACACAAACATATCTGTAGATTGGAAATTTTCGCAGACATCGCTGTAAAACGATTGAGCATCAATTTTTTCTAACAATTCACCCATGTAATCAACATGATTGTTTTCTAAGCAATGCTTTATTAAACCACTGTGAACTTTGTGTGCTAAATAATCAGTCAGAGTCGCTATCTCCGCTAAACCATTGTCAAGGTTCTCAAAATTGTTTGAAATGATTTTAGTTTGGAATTCGTTTGCTTGTCGCACCTGTTGCTTATAAACAGATTCCTTAGCTTCAAAATAGTGAAAAATCTTAGAAAAAGATGAAATTGTAAATTGATAGGTTTTTTTTAAAGCTTGACAGGGAAGGCTTAACACAAAAAAAATGGCTGTTTTTAGCTTGTCGATTTTACCAGAGCAATCAAGAGGGTGTAGACTTTCCATTATTGGATCGGACGTATTGGGTCGTGTTGAGGCTAGAGCTGGTTCCATAACAAAAAACCTGTGTTAATTTTACTGAAAAATAAGTTCCTTAAGGTTAAATTATAGCACAAGAATCTATATTTGAACAAATTTTTTGTTTTATTTATTGTAAGTCTTTTAGGTAGATATACTTATAAGGATTTGATAAGATTCAAAAGAGATTTAATGATGCAGTTGGAGATAAAAAGAAGGGATGAATTGGACGGTAAGTGTCGCAGAGTCGATGACAGGGGGGCGTGTGAGTGCGACTTTGGTAGAGGTGGCGGATGCCTCGACCTATTTTTCTGGGGGAATTGTTTCGTACAGCGATCAATCAAAGATAGAGCTGTTGGGCGTATCGGCTATGTCGATTGCACAGCATGGGGTCGTAAGTGAGGTGGTTGCCTTACAAATGGCTCGCGGTGTGAAAGAAAAATTCCACACAGATATCGCTTTGAGTATCACAGGTTATGCTGGTCCTAAAGGGGAAGATGTGGGGCTGATGTACATAGGAATTATTTTTAAAGAACATGAAGATTGCAAAAAACTTCGATTCGAGGGAAAATCTAGGGACGAAATCATTCAGGCGGCAACCGATTGGATGATCAGACAAATAGATTTTTTAAGAAAGGCTCCATGAAGATCTTAAGTACCAAGAACGAACAGGTGAAACATCTCGTCCATTTGAAAGATAAACGGGATCGCGATCGGAATCAAGAATATATCATCGAAGGGTATAGAGAGCTGTTTCATGCGCAAAGTTCTGGCGCAAAAGTTAAGAAAATATTTTACTGCCCCGAGTTATTTTTAGGGGTGAATGAGATGGATCTCATCCATTCTTTTAAAGGCGTCGAGATGATTGAGTGTGGAGAAGAGCCATTCATGAAGATGTCGTATCGGGATCGCCCTGATGGGCTGATCGCGATCGCCGAGCAGTCAAAATTAGGAGTTGAAACGCTTGAAAAGATCCTTCAAAAGAAAAATCCGTTCATTGTTGTGGTCGAATCGATTGAAAAACCGGGAAATCTCGGTTCAATTTTGCGTTCTTGTGATGCAACAGGGGTGGATGCCTTGATTGTTTGTGATCCTAAGACTGACATTCACAATCCAAATGTGATTCGATCGAGCGTGGGAGCTTTCTTTTTGATTCCTGTGTTTGAGATGTCTTCTGAGGAAGCAATCGCCCTTTTAAATAAATACAAAATTGCCATTTTAGCGACCACACCCCATACTAACCATTACTATGATGATGTTTCATTAATTACGAGCGTCGCAATCATCTTAGGTACCGAACAGCTCGGGTTAACTCCTCTTTGGATGAATGAGGCAACTTTAAAAGTAAAAATGCCAATGCTGGGGACAATCGATTCATTGAATGTGTCGAATGCGGCGAGTATCATGATGTACGAAGTGGTTCGACAAAGGCGTCATGCAACCGTTATTTGAAGATAATCACTATATTGCGATTTTAAAGCCTACAGGGATTTCGACAGAACCTCACTTCGAGGATGAAGTGAAGGCCTTTATCAAGGTGCGCGACTGTAAGCCAGGAAACGTGTTTTTAAAAGCCACTCATCGGATCGATCGTCCTGCAGGTGGTGTCGTTTTATTTGCGAAAACCGAAAAAGGGCTCGTTCGGATGCACAAATTGATGCGCGAGCGAGGGGTGAAAAAAACCTATTTTGCTAAAGTACGGGGAACCCTCTTAAATTCTGAGGGAACTTGGATCGATTATATAAGTAAAGGGGAAAAGCATGCTTATCTTGATGAAAAAGGAAAAGAGGCGGTTCTTCATTACAAAGTCGTAAATCAAGATGAGAAAGGAACTCTTTTAGAAATTGATTTGGTTACAGGAAGATACCACCAAATTCGGCTTCAGGCACACTCTAGAGGGCATACAATTTTAGGCGATGATCTTTATCTTCGACAAAGATCTACGCCGCGCATCGCTCTTTTTCATGCAAAAATGGAATTTATTCATCCAATAAAGGGAAACTTGTGCATAATTAGTGCAGGAGACTGCGCTGATGGTTCGAGATCTTATCTGCCGTTCTGTTGAAGAAGCGATCGCGATACAACAGACGCTAAAAGACAACATTTCATTTATAGAGACATTAGCTGAAGAGCTTGTCGCGATTTATAAAAACGATAAAAAGGTGCTTATCGCAGGCAATGGGGGCAGTCTTTGTGATGCGGACCATTTTGCTGAAGAGCTCACCGGCTTTTTTCGTGATCGAACTCGTCCTGCGATGGCGGCCATTAGTTTATCGCAAGCGGCTCATATGAGTTGCGTGGCGAATGATATCGGCTTTGACTTTGTTTTTTCTCGTGCAGTGGAAGCTTTAGGTCGCACGGGTGATCTATTCATTGTACTCACTACAAGTGGTAATTCCAATAACTTGGTTCATGCGGTCGAGGAAGCGAAAAAAATCGGGATGAAAACGGTCGCATTTTTAGGGAGAGATGGGGGCCGCTTGAAAGGACTTTGTGACCTTGAATGGGTTGTTCCTGGTTTTGGGTTTTCTGATCGGATCCAAGAGGCTCACATGAGTGCGATTCATATCGCAATCGAAGCGGTGGAATCGATGATGCTGACGATGCGCTTATGCAAAAAATAGATCTTTTGTTCGCGGATCAGTCTCGTCGTGCTCGCTGGTCTTTTTTGCTGTATCCTTTCTCTCAAATTTATCGAGGCGCTCTCATTTTACGTCATAAACTTTATCAATGGGGGATTTTTCAGACAAAACAGGGCGATATTCCGGTTGTTTGTGTGGGAAGTATTTTTGTTGGAGGGTCAGGAAAGACGCCGTTTGTCCGGCTCCTTTTAGAACATTTGCCACAAAAGACATGGGTATTAACAAGAGGTTATAGAGAGATCGATGAGCCGCTATTTTATCTGAATTGTGTCGTAGAAAAAGATCGTTTGTGGGGCGTAAAACGTTGTTTTGAACAAGGGGCTCGTCTTGTGGTTATGGATGACGGGTTGCAACATTTTCGCTTGAGAAAAGATCTGAATGTGGCGCTGTTGACTCAGGAGCAGATCGAAAAAGAGTGGGCTTTTTTACCGCTTGGTTCGTTACGTGATCTGCCTAAAACATTGCATCAGGTCGACTATATTGTTTTGCATGAGATACAAAATAAAGAGGCTTACGAAAAAGCGAAATGTTTTTTAAGCAAGTACGAAGCAAAGCGTTTTATCGGGACGCAGACTGAATTTTTGGGGTTTTTTACACAATTGGGGGAATCGGTTCCTAAAATGGAGAAGGCGATTTTGCTTTCAAGCATCGCACGGGCTCATCGATTTAAAGAATTGATCGAAGCTCAGGGTGTTGAGGTGCTTGATCATACCATTTTGGCTGATCATGGAAAAATTTTAGACGAAGAACTGGATGCATTGATTGTAAAAGCTGATGCTCTCGGTGCGTCTCTTGTGATTACCGAAAAAGATGCGGTGAAATATCCGTTGGATAAAAGAATGGTTCAGGCAAAAATCGGAACTCGTATTGTATACGACAAAGAAAATTTTGTTCATTTGGTAGATAAAATCAGCGATGTGGTTGCAGAAAAGAGGGAAAAGAATGTTTCGACAGCTCATTGAGAAGCAAAAAGAGTATGTAGATTTCTTTTTTGATGCTTTGGATACAAAAAGTGGGGATCTTTTACTCGAAAAGCTATTGGAGTTGAAGGGGAACCTGATTTTTACAGGGGTCGGAAAAAGTGGACAGATCGCGAAAAAATTAGCCTCGACTTTTATTTCAACCGGTACAAAATCTTTCTATTTACATCCTGTAGAGGCATTGCACGGAGATTTAGGGATTATTTCTCAAGAAGATATAGTCGTTTTTCTTTCTAAAAGTGGGAATAGCAAGGAGTTGCTTGATTTGGCAAAAATTTTACATGCAAGAGGAGTCTATCAGGTTCTTTGGGCCTGTAAGGAAGAATCGATTCTTCATGAATTTATCGATTTAGCCTGTTTTCTTCCTTTAAAACGGGAGTTATGCCCTTATAATCTTTCTCCGACGACTTCGCCATTGTTGCAAATGTGTTTCGGTGACACGTTAGCCATTGCTTTAATGCATAAAAAACAGTTTTCCTTAGATCAATACGCAGATAATCATCCTTCAGGATTTATCGGAACAAGAAGTCGCCGGGTCAAAGAGGTGATGTTGAAAGGGGAAGATTTGCCGATCGTTTATAGTGAGCAACCTTTAAAGGAGGTGCTCGTCGAAATGTCGAAAAAACGGGTCGGGTGTGTTCTTGTTTTGGATGCAAAACGGCGCTTGAGTGGAATTTTCACTGCTGGTGATTTAAATCGAGCGTTGGTAAAAGTGAAACAAGATATTTTAGAGTCACCTGTAAGTGATTTGATGACGACAGGCTTTGCTTGGATTGAGGCCGATGAACGGGTAGATCAAGCGCTTGATTTGATGCAAAATCCGGATAAAAGAGTGCAGATGTTGCCTGTTTTAGAAGGTGGGCTTTTGGTCGGCTTGCTCCATTTACATGATGTAGTGGAGACTGCAGTGCAGAAAAAAATAGAAGTGTAAAAAAGGTGTGGTATGGATTATGCGGCGTTGATATTGACGATTTTTATCATTGGATATCTGGTGATTATTTACGAGATTCATACGCGCATCAATAAAGCCGCGACTGCTGTTCTTCTCGCTGGGGTCACTTGGGGAATTCTTTTTTTTACACAATCGGCAGACTTAATGAACCATGCCCTTTTAGAATATGTGGCAGGGGTTTCACAAATTATCTTCTTTTTATTGGCGGCCATGACGTTGATCGAGGTGATGGATGCTCATAAAGCTTTTCAGCCACTGAACCGATATCTGACAACCCGTTCTAAGCCAATATTGCTCTGCTTAATCTCATTTTTCACTTTTTTTCTTTCGGCGATTTTGGATAACCTGACTACGACAATTTTGATGATTTCCATTTTGCGAAAATTGATTCCAGAAAAAAAAGAACGTTTAATCCCTCTGTTTCTTGTCGTTATGGCGGCAAATGCGGGGGGTGCCTGGACTCCGATAGGAGATGTGACGACAACAATGTTGTGGATTCAGGGTAAAATTACTACGTCAGCCGTGATAGGGAGTGTATTTGCTCCGAGTGTGGTTGCGTTGTTGATTCCTTTAGGAATTTATCTGATGTTTGAGAGGGGTTATTATGCTCCGGTTGATTTAGAGCGCGAAAAAAAAGAGCCGAAAGCGGTGAGGGTTCTTGTCGCAGGTCTTTTGGCGCTCATTATGGTACCTGTGTTAAAGGCAACGATTGGGATGCCTCCGTTTATGGGGATTTTGCTTGGACTTTCGGTTGTTTGGGTGTTGACCGATTGGTTGCATCGAAATCATGAAGATCGCAATCATTTGAAAATCACCCATGCCCTTACGCGGATTGATTCGAGTGCGATTTTGTTTTTCTTGGGGATTTTATTGAGTGTCGATGCTTTAAATGCGGCCGGATTGCTCGAGGATATGGCGCAATTTATGGCTAAAAATTTGGGTGAATACACAGCTGTAGCAACTGCTATAGGGGTTGTTTCTGCATTTGTGGATAACGTGCCAATTGTGGCGGCCTCGATGGGAATGTACGATTACGGTTTAAATCATCCGTTTTGGTTGTTGTTGGCTTTTACAGCCGGAACAGGAGGAAGTATCCTCCTGATTGGATCGGCTGCGGGAGTTGCCTTGATGGGGTTGGAAAAGATAGACTTTTTAGAGTATCTGAAGAGGGCTTCGCTTCCCGCCTTTTTGGGTTATCTGGGTGGTGTTGTTGTCTACCTTTTGCAAGGATAAAGAACGTGTGGCTTGTCCTACAAGGTCATAGTCTAAAGAGTCTGTGATTTCGACTTCGACAAATTCACCGACTTTTACATGGGCAAATCCACCGTTGATGATCACAGAGCCATCAATTTCAGGACATTGTCCATAAAATCTTCCAATAAATAGATTGTCTACCTCAGGATGAATTCCATCGACGAGCACAACAAGCTTTTGACCGATATATTTAAGCATCTTTTTGCGTGCAATTTTTTGTTGCGCTTTCATGAGTCGTTCATAACGTCGCTTTTTTACAGATTCATCGATATGGCCATCGAGTGTGTGTGAGTGGGAAAGCTCCTCACGAGAGTAAGAGAATACGCCAACGTTATCGAGTTTGTAGGTTTCAACAAAATCGACGAGTTGCACAAATTCTTCTTCTGTTTCAGACGGGAATCCAACCATCAATGAGGTGCGGATCACGATTTGAGGAATTTGTTTACGCAAGTTTTCGATGGTATCACGAATATCTTGAGAGGATGTTTTGCGAAACATCTGTTTAAGGAGTCGATCATTGATGTGTTGGATCGGCATATCGAGGTAGGGGAGGATACGGCTATCGCTCTGGATGAGAGTGATGAGTTCCTCATCGATCTCGTCTGGGTAGAGATAAAGAAGTCGAATCCAAAATTGTTCTGGTTTTTTGAGTAAATGGCGCAAAAGGGCATGGAGTGCTTGCTGGTCTTGACGATCTTTTCCGAAGTCTCCCAAGTCTTGTGCGATCAAAATGATCTCCTTGACCTCTTGATTTAGAAGTGCTGTAAATTCTTTGTCGATTTGTTCGATCGATTTGCTGCGCAATGGCCCTTTGATTTTTGGGATAATGCAAAAAGAACACTGTTTGCGACAACCTTCGGCGATCTTTAGATAAGCATAATGTTTAGGGGTGGAGGTAAGGCGAGGGACCTCACCGTTTTCGAGGAAACTTTTCGCTGTGGAGACGATAGAGCCTTGATCCATGGAGCGGATCGCGGTTAAAATCTGATCGATGTCTGCAGATCCTAAAAAATAATGAATTTGGGGGAAGAGTTCTGCGAGCTTATTTTTTTGAATGCTCACCATGCAACCGGTAACGATGATTTTTGCAGTGGGTTTCATCACTTGAAGTGTGCGACTAACGGTGTCGATGGCTTCTTGGCGGGCAGCTTCGAGGAATCCACACGTATTAATGATGTGAAAATCAGCAAGGTCGGGATTGGGAGCTACTTCATAACCATTTTTTAAAAGAATGGCTAACATGACTTCGGTGTCTACTAGATTGCGCGAGCATCCAAGGCTCGTAAAAGATAGGGTGTTACTCATAAGGTTACAAGGATACCTTTAAGGGAATTTTAAGCTCAACCATATTATATATTTATCGAGATCTCTAGAATCCAGTCGAAGCTCGATTTTGGTTGAATGCACTTAAGTAAGCGCGAGGATTTTTTGTGGTGGAAAATGGGATTTTTTCTTTTTGTAACATGTTGATTGTCAGGCGTTTATGAGCGAAAAAAAAAGAGGCGGAAAAACATTGTGTTGCGAAATAATCCCGGCGAGTGCTATTGTTTTGTCATCTTCAACGAACACGACGAGTGTAAGACGAAGAATAGCAGCGAGATAGCTGCACTGATGTACGTGTTAAAGCGTGCAAGTATGACAGTGATAATGAAGTGACGAGTAGTGGGGAGTCTGTGACGAAAGCTTATTAAAAGCAAGTCGCAAGACTTCTCAAGTACAATAGTACTCATGTCGTGGTTCCTT